>Ga0247840_10006604_pt1 | contig 16573 bp, 14 predicted proteins | sample LaCruzMarch2015__FD_192404 | JGI IMG/M metagenome (GOLD analysis project Ga0247840, IMG submission 192404) | Freshwater microbial communities from meromictic Lake La Cruz, Castile-La Mancha, Spain - LaCruzMarch2015_17m | ecosystem: Environmental > Aquatic > Freshwater > Lake | place: Spain... | reverse complement strand
CTTCATGCGCCGCATTGCCTTGGATCAGGCCAAGCATGAGCGCTTCCACTCACACCATGTGGAGCGGCTGGAGGAGGACGTCTCGGACCTGAAGGTGCGGGTCCAGCGGCTCGAGGAAGGGGCCGGCGCCTGAGCCGCGCAGGAGGATGACGTGTCTGTAGACCCGCTGCGCGCCGCCATCGAGGGCCGACACCCGCTGATCTACATCCACTGCGCCGAGGAGGTGCGGGTAGCGCAGCGGCTGTGGCGCCTGGCCGCCGAGGTCGCCCCGGGGAGCGCGCTCTGGACCTGGACCTGCACCCGGGGGCTGCAGCCCGCGGCCGACGGGTCCGCCGCCGCCCCGCCGACGGCGGGCGACACCCGCGACCCGGTCGCCGCCATCCAGGCGCTCGCCGCGGCGCCGGGGCCCGGTCTTTATCTCTTTCACGACCTGACCCCCTTCCTTGCGCGGCCCGAGGTGGCACGGGCGCTGCGCGACGCCCACACGGCCCTGATGGGGCGGCCGGGTACCGCACTCCTGATGGTCTCCCCGGAGGTACTGATCCCGCCCGCGCTGCGCGCCAGTGTGCTGCTGCTGGAGATGCCCCTGCCCGATACCGATGAGATCGGGGAGCGGGTACGCTCGGTGTGGGTCGGCTATACGGCCAAGCCCCTGCCGGACGAGGCCCTGGGCGAACTCACGCTGGCCCTGAAGGGACTGACGCTCGACGAGGTGAGCCATGTCATGCACCGCGTCCTGGCGACCGGGCGCCTGACCCGCGACGCGATGCTGACCGCGGTCGGCGCGGCCAAGAAGGCGGCGGTGAGCGGCGCCGCCTTCCTCGACTATGTACCGGACCTGGTGGACCCGGAGCGCATCGGCGGCCTCACCGTCCTCAAGGACTGGATCGTCCGCCGCGCCCCGCTGTTTAATCAGCGCACCGTGGACGCGGGTCTGCCGGTGCCCAAGGGGCTGCTGCTCATGGGCATCAGCGGGTGCGGCAAGAGCCTGTGTGCCAAGCTGATCGCCCATGCCTGGCGCGTGCCGCTGTTCCGGCTGGACATGAACCTGATCTATGCCGACCTCTACGGCAACCCCCAGGCGACCTTCCACAAGGCCCTGCGCACCATCGAATCGGTCGCCCCCGCGGTGCTGTGGATCGACGAGATCGAGAACGGCCTGGGCGGGGGCGAGGGCCGCGCCGACGCCGCCTCCCATATCCTCTCCGCCTTCCTGACCTGGATGCAGGAAAAGCCGCCGCTGGTCTTCGTCGCCGCCACCGCCAACCGCATCGAGGCCCTGCCGGCGGAGATGATCCGCAAGGGCCGCTTCGACGAGGTCTTTTTCTTCGACCTGCCCAACGACGAGGAGCGCGCCGCGATCTTCGCCGTCCACATCCGCCACAACCGCGGCGACCCCGCCGCCTTCGACCTGGAGCGGCTGGTGCGCGACAGCCGCGACTGGACCGCCGCCGAGATCGAACAGATCGTGATCGCCGCCCGTATCGACGCCGAGCGCGACGGCGGCCCCTTCGCCACCGAGCACATCGCCGCCCAGGCGCGCCGCCTGGTGCCCCTGTCCAAGTCCATGAACGAACAGATCCGCTTCATCCGCGACTGGGCCTGGGACCGCGCCACCCCGGCCTCCGCCAATCCGAAGGTCCGCTTCGACTGACCCCGCTCCTGGCGGGCGCGGCGTCGCGCCCTGAGCGGTCCCGCGGTCATGGCCGCCCGCCGTGCCTAAGCCAAGTCGGCGACGACCCGAATGCTACACTAAGCGACTCCGGGGCCGCCGGCGCCGGCCCGTGTCCGTTCCACCATTCACGCTGCACCAAGGGGTGAACGCCCGATGAACCGGAGCGACAACATACAGGCGCTCCGGCACTCGCTCCAGGTCGTGCGATGAACGCCGACTGACGCGACGCCCACCAAGGCGACTGCGACCGACGTCGACTGTGTGATCCCGCGATCCCGCGTGACTTACCGCGCATCCCTCGTGTAGCATTCTAAGTTTTTGTTTTCACGTTTTCGCCGATTCCCCGATCGGCGCCTCGAGCAGGGTCGGTCGCGGGCCTGCTTCGATGGCGAGGGGGGGCGGTGAGTGCGGCTGGCCGGGGACGACTGAAGTGGGACATTTTTATTTTCTACTGGGCCTGGGCGGCTTGCTGCTGCTGGCCTTCGGGCTGCACCTGCACCGGCGCTTCGGGCGTCGCGCACGGCTGCCCTTTGTGCTCGATGAGGCCCTGTTCACGCCGTCGCAGCGCGCCTTTCTGGCCGTGCTGGAACGCGCCCTGGGCGCGGACTTCCGGGTCTACGGGCGGGTGCGGGTGGCGGAGGTGATCGCCCTGCGCCCGCGCCTGGATCGCGCCGCCCGGCGCCGTGCCTGGGCGCTGCTGGGGGACCGGCAGTTCGATTTTCTGGTCTGCGCGGCGGCGACCGGCGCGATCGTCGGCGCGGTGAATCTGGCGCCGCGCTCGCGCCGCGGGCGGCCGCCGCCGCGCGACGCCCTGGATCGCATCTGTGCCGCCGCCGGGCTACCCTTCGTGCGGGTGCGCGAGGCCGACGACTACGCGGCGGCCGGGCTGACCGAGCGCCTGTTTGCGGTCATGCAGACATCGGCCCGGCCGGTGCCCGCGTCGCCGGTGCCGGTGCTTGGGGCGCCGCCGCGCCGCGAGGCGCCGCCGGACCTGCACACCCTCTCGGAGGTGGTGCTGGAGGACGCGCGTGAGCCGCGGCTGCGCTGCGTCGCCGCGCGCCCCCGGGCACCGACGCCAGCCGCGGTGCGGGTCCCCGCCGTCACTGTGGTCCCGGTGCTCCCCACCGCCCCGGTCGCGCCCGCGGTTCTGCCGGCTCCGCAGCCCCCACGCCGCGAGCCGACCCTGGCGGGGTCCGGGGACCTGGACCCGGGGCCGGCCTTCCAGGTCAACGGCGGCCTGGATGACGAGGACGGCCAGGACGACCGGCCGGTGCGCGCTTGGCGGCGTTGAGCCGGACCCGCGAGCCTTCCCGCGAGGATCGCGCCTGGGACCAGCGCGGCACGGCGCGCCTTGCTGCGCCGCAACAACCCGGTAGATAATGAACTACTAACCATCTCCGGCCGCCTGAGGGGCTTACGACGAATGAGTGATTCACCACAACTCTTGAGCGGGGACGAGGCCATCGCCTTGGCCGCCCGCCACGCCGGGGTGCGCCTGGGTGCCGGTTATCCGGGCACCCCGTCCACCGAAATCCTCGAGACCTTCGACCGGCTCGGCGGGCGCGCCCAGTGGTCGCCCAACGAGAAGGTGGCGCTGGAGGTGGGCCTGGGTGCCGCCTTCGGCGGGGCGCGCACCCTGGTGACCATGAAGCATGTGGGGCTCAATGTGGCGGCGGACCCCCTGTTCACCGCCGCCTATACCGATCTCGCCGCCGGTCTGGTGGTGGTCTCCGCGGATGATCCGGGCATGGCCTCCAGCCAGAACGAGCAGGACAACCGCCACTATGCCCGCGCCGCGTCCCTGCCGATGCTGGAGCCGATGGATTCCCAGGAGGCCTACGACTTCACCCTGCTCGCCTTCGAGATCTCCGAGCGCTGGCACCTGCCGGTGATGCTGCGCATCACCACCCGGGTCTGCCACTCCAAGACGATCGTGCGTCCCCACGACGCGCCGCTCCCCGGGCAGGCGATCGGGCCCGAGCCCGGCTTCCGCCGGGACATCCCGGCGCGGGTCATGATCCCGGCCTACGCCAAGCCAGCCCACCGGCGACTGCGTCAGAAACTCGCCGAGATCGCCGCCTGGAACGACGCCGAGGGGCCTAACCGGGTCTTCGCCGGCCATCCGCAGGTGGGCCTCATCGCCACCGGCATCGCCGCCATGCACGCCCGCGAGGCGGCACCCCAGGCCTGCCTGCTGACCATCGGTCTCACCTACCCGCTGCCGCTGGAGACCATTCGCACCTTCGCGGCCGGGTGTGAGCGCCTGGTGGTGCTGGAGGAGGGGGACCCGGTGTTGCTGGACGCGCTGCGGGCCGCCGGCCTCCCGGCGCAGGGCAAGCCGGAACAATACCGCTTCGGGGAACTGACGGTCGCGCGCGTGCGCCGCATCCTGGCCGGGGACGAGACCGCGGAACCGGCACCGCCCAAGGGCAAGCCGCCGGAACTGTGCCAGGGGTGTTCCCACCGGGGCGTCTTCGAGGTCCTGCGCGATATGAACTGCATCGTGGCCGGCGACATCGGCTGCTATACGCTGGGCGTCCTGCCGCCCTTCCAGGCCATGGACACCTGCGTCTGTATGGGGGCAAGCATCGGGGTGGGGCTGGGCCTGCGCCATGTCCTGCCGGAGGAGGAGGCGCGGCGGGTGGTGAGCGTCATCGGCGATTCCACCTTCGTGCACTCAGGGCTCACCGGCCTGGCCGAGATGGTCTACAACCCGCCCGCCACCGGTCATGTCGTCCTGATCCTGGACAACGGCACCACGGCCATGACCGGGCAGCAGGAGCACCCGGGCACCGGGCGTACGCTCAACCATGACGCGACCGGGCGCATCCACTTCGAGGACCTGGCCCGCGCCATGGGCGTGAAGAACGTCCATGTGGTGGATTTCCAGGCGGCGGACGGCACCCTGGAGGGACTGCTCAAGGACTTGCTGACCCGCTCGGAGACCTCCCTGATCGTGGCCCGCCAGCCCTGTGTGCTGGCGGCCCCCAAGATCCGCTTCTATGAGAAGGCCGCGGCCGACCGGTCCACGGCCTGCCCGTCGCAAGTCGTTGACGACTGAGGTCGAGCCGCATGAACAGCATCTATAACGTGGTTATTGCCGGGCTCGGCGGTCAGGGCGTACTGAAGGCCTCCGACATCCTGGCCGACGCCGCCTTTCGCGCCGGTTACGATGTCAAGAAGAGCGAACTGCACGGGATGAGCCAGCGCGGCGGCTCGGTGAGCAGCGACGTGCGCTTCGGCGCCCAGGTCTGGAGCCCCATGGTCCCGATCGGGGAGGCGGACGTGTTGGTGGTGCTCGATGAGACACAGGTGGAGGTCAACCGTGCAGTGTTGGCCCCGAATGGGGTCCTGATCGGCCCCGACCGGCTCGACGCGGCGGCGCTCAAGAACAAAAAGAGCCTCAATGTGACCCTGCTTGGGGCCCTGTCGGTGCACCTGCCGATCGCCTCGGAGCACTGGCTCGCCGCCATTCATGCCAACCTGGCGCCCAAGCTGCATAAGCTCAACGAGCAATCTTTCGCCTTGGGCCGCGCCGCCGCGACCGCCCGCGAGGCGGCTGCCGTCTGAGAGCAAATCCATCCGGCGGGTGCGGCCTGCCAGTCTAAAGATCGACGCTGACCGAGGGGGTCACGATGCAGACCGAGCTGTGGAACGACGCGGCGGGGGGCTTTCACCCCGTCAGCGCCCCGGATTTCCTGCCCGCGGCGCGCCTTGAGGAGGTGCAACTGCGCCGCCTGCGCGCCGTGGTCGCGCGCGCCTTCGAGCATGTGCCGCTGTTTCGCCAGCGCCTGGAGAAGCGGGGCCTGACCCCGGAGGCCATCGGCAGCCTGGCCGATATCGCCCGCCTCCCCTTCACCGTCAAGACGGACCTGCGCGACACCTATCCCTTCGGCCTCTTCGCGAGCCCGATGGGGGACGTGGTGCGTCTGCACGCCTCCTCCGGGACGACCGGCAAGCCGATCGTGGTCGCTTACACGCGCGAGGACGTGGACGTGTGGGCAGAGGTCATGGCGCGCACCTTCGCCGCCTGCGGGCTGCACCGCGGGGACATCCTGCAGAACGCCTTCGGCTACGGGCTCTTCACCGGCGGCCTGGGTGCCCATTACGGGGCCGAGGCCCTGGGGGCTACGGTGATCCCGGTCTCCGGCGGCAATACGGAGCGCCAGCTCATGGTGCTGCGCGACTTCGGCGTGTCGGCCCTGTGCTGCACCCCGAGCTATTTCGTGCACCTGATCGAACGTGCCAAGGACGTGGGTGTGGATCTGAAGGACCTGCCGCTGCGTGTGGGGGTCTTCGGCGCCGAGCCCTGGTCGGATGCCATGCGCCATCACATCGAGGCCGAGGCCGGGGTCAGGGCCTACGACATCTACGGCCTGTCCGAGATCATCGGCCCCGGGGTGGCCAGCGAGTGCGCGGCCCAGGACGGGCTGCATGTGTTCGAGGACCACTTCTACCCGGAGATCATCGACCCGGACACCGGGGCCAGCCTCCCGGACGGGGAGGAGGGCGAGTTGGTGCTGACCACGCTCAGCAAGAAGGCCATGCCGATGATCCGCTATCGTACGCGCGACATCACCCGGATCATCAGCGAGCCCTGCGTTTGCGGGCGGACGCTGCGGCGTATCCGGCGCATCGGCCGCCGCTCCGACGACATGATCATCATCCGCGGGGTCAACGTCTTCCCGTCCCAGGTGGAGGCCGCCCTGTTGCAGGTGGAGGGCACGCTGCCGCATTATCGGATCATCCTCACCCGGGAGCGCGGGCTGGATCAAATGGCGGTGGAGGTGGAGGTCACGCCCGAGGTCTTCAGCGACAAGATCCGCGCCCTGGAGGAGGTGCGTGCGCGGCTCGCCCAGGCCATCGAGCAGATCTGCGGCATCCGGGTCGATCTGCGCCTGGTGGAGCCGCGTACCATTGAGCGCAGCGAGGGCAAGGCGCGGCGGGTCATCGACCAGCGCAACGTGTGAGCAGGCGGATTTTTTGTCCGCAAATGAACGCAAATGAACGCAAATGGGGATAAGGCCGTCGCGGGTACGGCACCGTCCCGATACCGGTATCCGATTCAGAATGCCTGACCGTTGCCAGTCCCCAGGGGAGTAACCGACCATGAAATTACAGCAACTCTCGCTCTTCCTCGAGAACCGCCCCGGGCGCCTGGGCGCGCCCCTGGAGGCGATCGCCGCGCAGGGCATCAACCTGATGACCCTGTCGCTCGCGGACACCGCCCAGTTCGGCATCCTGCGCCTGATCGTGCGCGAATGGGAGCAGGCCCGGCAGGTGCTGGAGAAGGCCGGCTGGGTGGTCAATCTCACCGAGGTGGTGGCGGTGGACGTACTCGACCGCCCCGGGGGTCTCGCCCAGGCACTGAAGGTGCTGGAGAGCGCCGGGCTCAATATCGAGTATATGTACGCCTTCTCGCTGCGCCGCGGTGACAAGGCGATCCTCATCTTCCGCTTCGAGGACCCGGACCAGGCCATCGCCGTTCTTACGGCCGCCGGCCTGCATGTGGTCGACGCCGAGGAACTCTTCAGTCACGTCTCGTAGCGTCGGGCCGTAAGAAGGGGGAAGAAATGAACGCAAATGAACGCAAATAGGAGACGGCTGGCCCGTCACGCGGACGGGTCTGGGTCGTCAGTGCCGTAGCTTGCCGGGATACGCCTCAGCGGTATTCATTTTTCTTCATTTGCGTTCATTTGCGTTCATTAGCGGACAATCATTCTTCCTACGAGCATCTGATCTATGCCGACCCCCGGATTTGCCATCGAAAACCGCGTCTTCGACCCCGCGGAGACCCTGCCGCGTCCGGAACTTGAGGCCCTGCAACTGGAGCGCCTGCGCGCCCTGGTCGAGCGGGTCGCCGCGGTCCATTTCTATCGCGATCATTTCCGCCTGCACGATATTTCCCGGCGCAGCATCCGTAGCCTGGACGACCTCCGCCGACTGCCCTTCACCACCAAGGAGGACCTGCGCCGCCATCAGCCGCTTGGGTTCCTTGCGGTGCCGCGCAAGGACGTGGCGCGGATCCACGGCTCCTCCGGCACCACCGGTCGGCCCACCTTCGTCGCCTATACGGCGCAGGACCTGAAGACCTGGTCGGGGCTGTGCGCCCGCTTTCTGGTGGCGGGGGGGCTGCGGCCCGAGCACACGGTGCAGATCGCCTTCGGCTACGGGCTCTTCACCGGCGGCTTCGGGCTCCACTATGGGGTTGAGCGGGTCGGGGCGGCCATTATCCCCGCCGCCTCCGGCAATACCCGCCGCCAACTCGACATCATCCATGACCTGGCGCCCGAGGTGCTGGTCTGTACCCCGAGCTATGCCTTGACGATCGCCGACGGCGCCCGCGATCTGGGGATGGACCCGCGCTCCCTGCCGCTGCGCTTCGGCCACTTCGGCGGCGAGCCCTGGACCGAGGACATGCGTCGCGAGATCGAGGAGCAGCTCGACATTCTCGCCTTCAATAACTACGGCCTCTCCGAGATCATCGGCCCCGGGGTCAGCGGCGAGTGCGCCGTCCGCAACGGGATGCACCTGCAGGAGGACCACTTCCTGGTGGAATGCATCGACCCCGAGACCCTGGAGCCGGTGCCGGAGGGCGAGCCCGGGGAGTTGGTCATCACCACCCTGACCCGCGAGGCGGTGCCGATGATCCGCTACCGCACCCGCGATATCGCGCGGCTCTATCGCGAGCCCTGTCCCTGCGGGCGCCACACGACGCGCATGGGTCGCGTGGCCGGGCGCAGTGACGACATGCTGATCATCCGCGGGGTCAATGTGTTCCCGTCCCAGATCGAGGAGGCCCTGCTGCGGGTGGAGGGCACCACGCCCCATTATCTGATCGAAGTGGACCGCCCCGGGACCCTGGACCAGGTGACGGTCAAGGTGGAGATCCGCGCCGAGATGTTCTCCGACCGCATGGACCGGATGCAGGCCCTGCGCGAGCGCATCGCGCGCGAGATCCACACCGTCGCCGGCATCCGCGCGGAAGTGGACCTGGTGGAGCCGCGGCGCATCGAGCGCTTTGCCGGCAAGGCGAAGCGGGTGCTGGACAAGCGCGCGCTGTCGGACAATTGAGCGGCTGGCGGCCCGCGGCGCCCGAGACCACTTCAATGACCCGCTTTTTCCTCGTTTTTCTGCTGATCGTCGCGGTGCTCTTCACCGTCGAGCTGCTGCCCTGGACGCAGCAGGTCCTCGTGATCCCGTTCACCACCGGCATCGCGACGCTGGCCGTCGCCCTGATGCAGACCTGGGACGGTGAGATCGCGGCCCAGGGCAAGGTCATCTGGAACACTGCCAACGGCTTCGCGGTGTCCATCGAGGCCGGCTGTAACGGTGTCGAGGCAGGCATCATCCTGGCTGCTGCCATGCTGGCGTTCCCCGCCTCCTGGGCGCAGAAGCTGCTCGGCATCGGCGTCGGCCTGGTGACGGTTCAGGCGCTCAATCTGGTGCGTATCGTCACGTTGTTCTATATCGGTCAATGGCATCGAACGGCCTTCGAGTGGGCGCACCTCTATATCTGGCAAGCATTGATCATGCTCGATGTGCTCGTCGTATTTATGGTCTGGTTGCGGTGGGTCGCACACCGTTCGAGCCTGCCCCGACCCGGCTTAGGGCCGCGGCGCGATCCGTTACGCCGGTTCTTGCTGCGCGTCCTGTTCTGGCTGCCGGTGTGTTTCGCGGGTTGGTACTATTTCTCGATCCTCTTTACCATCCCACTCACCGCCCTGGTCGATGCCCTCATGACCTGGGGCTATCCCGATCTTGTCGAACAGGTCGCGCAGCAGGGCAATGCGCTGACAGTGGTTACCGCGGTGCCGGCTCAGACCTCGCTCAAGGGGGTCGCCCGGATGGGGACGCTCGTGTTCGAGGTCAATCCGCTGAAGTATGGTTACTGCGTGCCGCTGTACACCGCGCTGCTGCTGGCGACCCCCGCCTCAGAGACCGCGAAGGTCGGCAACTGGCTCGTCGCCATGCTGCTGCTGACGGCCGTTCAGGTCTTTGGGATTGCCGCCGAGATCCTTAAGACCCTGGCCTTTCAACTGACCCCGGAGGCGCGGGCACTGCTTGGGTTTACCAACCTGGGCTATGAGGGACTGGCGTTGGCCTACCAATTCGGGTTCCTGATCCTCCCGCCCGCGGTACCGATCGTCCTCTGGTTCGCCCAGTTCCGTCCCACAGTGTTGGACCTGCTGGCCCGGAAATCTCACTCGGGGGTTGAACAAGGGCCGTCCATTGGCGGCTGATGGGCTGGCGCGCGGGCCTGGGCATTTGCCCCCGGCGGCACCTGAAGAAGCGCCGGGCGGTTGCGCGGCGCTCCCGGCCCGGCACTCAGCCCCCGGGCCGGCACTCACTGGAGCGGTATCCGACGCGCTACGCCAGCCGGCGCTGCGCCATGGTGCGCGAGCGCGGGTACGGCAACGTCGTCCGGGTCGGCGCCAATCGCTTCTCGTGCTACCGCAGCGCAGGCTTCCTCGCGGTGACCGACCGGGACGCCGCGCGCGGCCGGGAACTGGCAGGCGAAGCGGGTGCCGGTGCCCAGGGTGCTGGCGATGACAAGCCGGGCGTCGTGGCGGTTGAGTACGTGCTTGACGATGGCGAGCCCGAGCCCGGTGCCGCCGACGGCGCGCGAGCGTCCCTGGTCGACCCGGTAGAAGCGCTCGGTGAGCCGCGGCAGGTGTTCGGGGGCGATGCCCTCGCCGTCGTCGGCGACGCTGAACAGGGGGCCGTCCGCGTCCTGCTCCCAGCGCATGCGGATGCTGGTGCCCGGCCTGGTATGACGCACGGCGTTGTGGATCAGGTTGGACAGGGCGCTGCGCAGCTCGACCTGATTGCCGAGGAGCCGCAGGGCCGGGTCGATCCTGGTCTCTATCCGGTGCTGCCCGTCGCTTATGGCTTGGGCTTCGTGGACGATCTGCTCCAGTTCGGCGGCCACATCGACCGGCCCCTGGCTGGTGTCCTGATCGTCCATCTCCAGCCGCGAGAGGGTCAGCAGGTCTTCGATGATGGAGCGCATGCGCTGCGCCTGGCGCTGCATCAGTTCCAACGGTCGGCGGTGGGCGGCGGGGGTGGCGGGGGCGTCCGCCAGGTTTTCCAGGAAGCCGGCGATGACGGTGAGCGGGGTGCGCAGCTCATGGGAGGCGTTGGCGACGAAGTCACGCCGGATCATGTTGAGGTGATAGAGCTTGGTGATGTCGCGTGCCACCACCAATCGCTCGCCCTTGTGCTCGCCGAAGGGGGCGATGCGTAGCGAGAGCATGAGCGCGCGGTGGTGCTCGGGGGTGATCTCCAGGGGACGCAGATACTCGCCGACTTCGATGAAGGGGGCCAGATCCGGTTGGGCGAGCAGTTCAGACAGCCGCCGGCCCTCGTCGCGCGGCCAGTGGACGTCGAGCAGTGCGACGGCGGCCGGGTTGGCCCACTCGATGCGTTGCAGCTTGTCCAGGATCACCAGGGCGTCCGGCACCGCGTCCGCGGCCTGGCGGAAGCGTCGGCTGAAGCGGACCTGGCGCTTGCGCCCCTTGCGCCCGCGCTGCTGGTAGCGGGCGATGCCGCGGTAGACCTCGCCCCAGGGACCCAGCGGGTAGGGCGGAGTCAGCCGGTGCCGACGGCGGATCAGGCGCACCAGCCGCAGCAGGAGATAGAGATGGCGCAGCAGGTAGGGTAGGGGCACGAGCGGCCAGACCCAGGCCGGCGCCGCGCCGAGGAGGACCAGCGCGATGCCCACGGCGAGCGTGAGTGCGAGTGCGGCGAACTCGAAGATCAGTGGATTCCCCGTGAACATCGTCAAGAGTTGTTTGTCCGCAAATGAACGCAAATGAACGCAAAAAAGAATGATCCCGCGGCAAGCGACTGGATCGCGGTAAAGGGTCAGCCAGGAAAGAGTGGTGATCCGCTTACGATGCGGCCTGCGAATGGCCGTCGTCTCACCCGCAGCCCTCCTCCTATTTGCGTTTATTTGCGTTTATTTGCGGACAAATAATCTTCATGATCATGAGGTCAGGGCTTGGCCGAGAAGCGGTACCCGACCCCGCGCACCGTCTGCAACAGGCGATCGTGGTTGCTTGCCTCCAGGGCCTTGCGCAGGCGGCGGACATGCACGTCCACCGTGCGCTCCTCTACATAAACCTGATCGCCCCAGACCTGGTCGAGCAACTGGGAGCGGCTGAAGGCGCGCTCGGTGTGGGTCATGAAGAAGTGCAGCAGCCGGTACTCGGTCGGCGCGACCTCGACCGGCTGGCCCCCGACGCTGACCCGGCGGCTGATGTGGTCGAGGTGCAGCCCGTCCACCTCGACCGCATCGGCTGCGTCGTCCGGCCGGGTGCGGCGCAGCACGGCGTTGACGCGCGCGACCAATTCCCGGGGGGAGAAGGGCTTGGCGATATAGTCGTCGGCCCCGGTGTCCAGCCCCTTGATGCGGTCCTCCTCCTCGCCGCGGGCGCTGACCATGATGATGGGCAGGGCCCTGGTCTTGGGGTTTTGCTTGAGTTGCTGGGCCAGTTCCAGGCCGGAGCGCCCGGGGAGCATCCAGTCCAACAGCATCAGGTCCGGTTCCTCGGCGGCCAGGAGGCGGCGCGCCTCGTCCGCGTGTCCCGCCTCCAGGCAGCGAAAATCCGCGCCCTCGAGCGCGAAGCGGATCACCGCGCGGATGTCGGGCTCATCGTCGACGATCAGGATGCTGGCCATGGTGCTTGGGTCCCCGTGGCGTCCGGTTGGGTGCGGTCGCGTTGGCGCAATTGTATTTCCGGGCGGTTACGGTTCAATGACGGCGTGCGGCCCGCCGGCGAGTCCGCCGCCGACGCGGCGTCCGGCGTCTTGACCACGCGCTTGGCGAACGCGCTACAATCGATGCCTCATGAACGGTAAGCGCCTGATCGAAATTACCCTGGCCCTGGTGCTGTGGTACTTCCTCGCCGGTCTCGTCTTCGAGCGCGTGCTCGAGGTCCTGCCGCCCGGCTACGACCGCGAGGCCTTCTTCCTCGCCGGTGCGGCCCTGCCCTGGTCGGCGCTGCTGCTTGGGTTTCTGGAGCCGCCCCATTCGGCGCTCGGCGGCGTGGTTCAGCAAGCGCTGTTTCTGGTCCTGACCGCGGTCGCCATCGCGCTCAATGCCTGGCTGGCCGATCAGGTGGTGGTACAGACCTGGCGCCTGGTCCGCATCCGCACGGCCGCGGGGCGGCGGCGCGACGCGCGCAAGCGCACGACGCCCCTGACGCCCGGCGGCGCCCCGCCTGAGCGCACGGTGCCCTCGCCACCGCCCAGGCGCGGCCTTCCGCGCGCCCCAGCACCATCCTCCCCCGCAAGTCCGCAAAGAACGCGGCAAGATACCATGAGACCTCGCGCATTCATCCAGGTCCTGTCGGCCGGGGACCGGGCGCACCATGGCCGGGAATGGGGCGATCTCGCGGGGCTGACCCGGCCGCCCGCGCGCGACCGGACGTGAACCCGCGGGACAATCCCGCGCGCGGTCCGCAGCCGCGGCCCGCGGACCTCCCCGGTGGGCTGCGGACTCCGCCCCTGGCGCTCTATATCCACACCCCCTGGTGTCTGCGCAAGTGTCCGTACTGCGACTTCAACTCCCACGCCGCGGGCCTCGCGCCGCCCTTCGCGGACTATGTGGCACGGCTGCTGGCGGACCTGGAGCAGGACCTGTGCGGGCCTGCGTCCGGGCGCCCACTGACCAGCATCTTCATCGGCGGCGGGACCCCGAGCCTGTTCCCCGGGACGGCCATCCAGCGCCTCCTGGACGGGGTGCGCGCACGCACGGTGGTGGCGCCGGACTGCGAGATCACGCTGGAGGCCAATCCCGGCGCGGCGGATGCCGCGCGCTTCGCCGCCTACCGGCAGGCCGGGGTCAACCGCCTGTCGATCGGGGTCCAGAGCCTGGATGCCGGGATGCTGGCGCGCCTCGGCCGTATCCATGACCCGGCGGCGGCGCGGGCGGCGATCGGTGCCGCCCGTGCCGCCGGTATCGACAACCTGAACCTGGACCTGATGTTCGCCCTGCCGGAGCAGACCCTGGCCCAGGCCGAAGCGGACCTGGCGGCCCTGATCGACCTGGCGCCTGCGCACATCTCCTATTATCAGCTCACCCTGGAGCCCGACACCCCCTTCCACCGCGCCCCCCCGCCGCTCCCGGATGGCGACCTGGCCGCCGACATGGCCGCCGCCGGGCGGGCGCGGCTGGGTGAGGCGGGGTACGCCCAGTATGAGGTCTCGGCCTACGCCAGCCCCGGGCGGCAGTGCCGGCACAATCTCAACTACTGGCGCTTCGGGGACTATCTGGGGATCGGGGCCGGCGCCCACGGCAAGCTCACCGACCCGCGCTCCGGGGCCATCCGGCGCACCGCCAAGTGGGAGCGACCGGCGCTTTATCTGGCGTCACCGCCGACGGCCTTGCGCGCCAGCACGCGCGACCTGAGCGACGCCGACCGGGTCTTTGAGTTCGCACTCAACGCCTTGCGGCTCACGGCGGGGTTCGAGCGGGGGCTCTTCACGGCCTGCACCGGGTTGCCCTGGTCGCGGATCGAGCCGCTGGTTGCCGCGGCGCTGGCCGATGGGCTGCTGGCGGTGACCGCCGATCGCATCCTGCCCACTGAACTCGGCCGCGCCTTCACCGACGACCTGGTGATGCGGTTCCTGGTCGAGGACAGCCCCGCTCAGGGGCGCGGCACGGTTGCGGGACAGCACGCGGGGTGATATCGTGCCGCGTTCGGCGTTCCCCCCAGATTAATAGCGAGCCCGTGCAGGGCGAGAAGGGTCATCATGAAAGAAGGAATCCACCCCGCCTATGGCGACGTGAAGGTGGCGTGCAGTTGCGGCAACGAGTTCCAGACCCGCTCCACGCTGGGTAAGGACGTGCATATCGAGGTCTGCTCCGCCTGCCATCCGTTCTACACCGGCAAGCAGAAGATCGTCGACACCGCCGGGCGCGTCGACCGCTTCCGCCGCAAGTACGCGCGCTAGACGGCGCGCGTTCCCGCGCGCGCCGTCTTACGGTGCTGCGCACCTGGAGGACCTGCTCGGTCCCAAGCCCCGGCGCGGCGTGCCGAAGGTCCCGTAGGGCGGATGCCCGAAGGGCGATCCGCCATGGCACCGACGCCGACGATGGCGGAACCGCTGCGCGTTCCGCCCTACGGGGACTGCGCGCCGGGCTGTTGCCGCCTGTCGGTTCAGTTTTTGCTGCTGGACGGGGCATTCGCCCCGTCCGTAACGTTTTTCCGGTCCCCGTCGCGGCTGAAGCCGCTCCCACAGCGTCGCTGCGCGATTCTCACGGTAAAGTCGCTCCCACCGAAGGCTATATCATCGTCCGGGGTCGCTGGTCTTGCGGTCATGGCCGCTAGCGGGCCGCGGCGCCCGTCCGGCTGAAGCCTCGACCTGGAGCGGATGCTGGAATGTTGGCTGATTGAACGGTTTCCACTACTCACCGACGAGGAGTTGCGCACCATGTTTCCGGTCCTGGTTCCCCTGGAACAAACACGCGCCTACCAAGATATTTTTGCTAAAGGCAAGGCCGATGGCGAGGCCAAGGGCAAGGCCGATGGACTGAAGCGATTGCTGAAGCGCCGCTTTGGTGTCCTGCCCCGCGTTGCCGAATCCTTTGTTCAACCGATCGGTCGGAGGGGAGCGATGAAGACGACACTGACGGGCGCGGGGCTGCTGGCGGGGGCACTGCTGCTGGGCGGCGGAGCGGCCCGGGCGGCGCTGATCGACGCCGGGAATGGGCTGATCAACGACACCACTTTGAATCTGGTCTGGACCCAGGACGCCAACCTGGCTGCGAGCAACACCTTCGGGCTGGCGACCGGGACCAACCTCGGTCTCTATCCGGGCGACACCAGCGGTTACGCGGGCATCATCAACGCTGACGGTACCATGAGCTGGGCGGGCGCCCGCTTCTGGATCGATGCGATGAACGCCGCGAACTACAAGGGATACCACGACTGGCGGCTGCCGGCCACGGCGCAGCCGGACCCGGCCTGCGGCGACCAGGATGATCCCGGCGGCGGCTTGCCGCTCCAAGGCAACGGTTTTAACTGCACCGGCAGCGACCTCGGGCACCTGTTCTACACCGAGGGCGGTCTGGCCGTCGGTGACTCGATCCTCGACAGCACGATCCTCGACGACCACTTCCTGAATATGCAGAGCGCCGTGTACTGGTCCGGTACGGAGTTCGCGCCGAGTCCCGGCGGCGCGTGGTACTTCTACACCGTCAACGGGCGCCAGAACGCCGTCGATAAGGACGGCCAGTTTTACGGCTGGGCCGTGCGCCCCGGACAAGTCGCCGCCGCCCCGCTACCCGCGACAGGCTTGCTGGTGGCAGTGGGCTTGATGGCGCTCGGCGCTACCCGACGCGGGCGGCGAGCGACTTGGGTTATTCGGTCATGCGGATGATTCAGGGCTTACCATAAAGGTCGCGCAGCGACGCGGTGGGAGCGGCTTCAGCCGCGACCGGGCCTCGCAAGCGCCCGTCGCGTCGCCGGTTACCGCGGCCTCGCCGCGCGGCTGCCAGCCGCTCCCAGGCAAGCCTTTCATCGACCTGGGTGGCTGAGGTTCCTTTCATGGCCGTTAGAGGGGGGGTGACGGGGGATACTTCCTGTGCTTGCGCGCGCAGCGCGTGTGGGGCGTTGGTCATAATGCCCGCCCCTGCGCTGTCGGCGAGGTCGCCGGTCCGCGCAGCGGACCCTAGTGTGCCCGACATGGGCATGTACTTGTTACCTGAAAGGAGGTAACCGCAGAGAGTGACAAAAAGCGTAGCGAAACCCAAGGTGGAAGCTGCGAGGCCAAGCTGAAAGAAGGGCGTAGCAAAGACACGACCGTAGGAACACGAACAGGCAGTGAGGCCGGGTGCGGGCGATGAGCGTGCTAGGGACCGCGAAATCCAACAGTCACCGAAAGACGCAC
>Ga0247840_10006601_pt1 | contig 16581 bp, 11 predicted proteins | sample LaCruzMarch2015__FD_192404 | JGI IMG/M metagenome (GOLD analysis project Ga0247840, IMG submission 192404) | Freshwater microbial communities from meromictic Lake La Cruz, Castile-La Mancha, Spain - LaCruzMarch2015_17m | ecosystem: Environmental > Aquatic > Freshwater > Lake | place: Spain... | reverse complement strand
TAAGTGACTGATTGTTCGTTCCGGGCTGGGGTAAACGAAAGTTTTCCCCCGCCGGGCGGCTTTTCAGTTCAGGGGGTTGCGGACACCGCTAGAGGCTCTGCGCTGGGTGGCGCACTGTCTGGCCGCGGATCGGCTGGGGCGCGCGCCGGGTCCGGACGCCGCCGCCCGGCATCTTGGTTTGGAACGGGCGCGCCTACCGCTGCTGGTGCGCATCACCGACTGGCTCGACTTCATCGCCGGTGAGCAGGAGCGCCGCCGCGGCCCCGCCCGCGCGCGGACCGCCGACTGGCTGATCGAATTCCTGGCCGACGACGCCCGCGGCCACAACCTGGGGCTCGGCGCGGACGACTTCCGCCGATTGCTGAACGCCGGTGACGCCATGATCCTGCTCGACGGGCTGGACGAGGCCCCCGACCAGAGCCGGCGCCGCACCCTGGTCGAGGTCATCGAATGCGTCGCGCGTGCCTACCGCGACTGCCCGCTGGTCGTCACCAGCCGTCCCGCCGCGCTCCAGGAGGAGACACTGCTCAGCGGCTTCGTGCACACCACCATCGACCGGCTGGACCCCGCCGCCATCGCCCGCTTCCTCGGCCGCTGGAGCCGTGCCCTGTTCCCCGACAGCGTGCGCCAGGCCGAGGACCATCGCCGGGCGCTCGCCGCCGCACTCGACTGCCGTCCCGAAATCCGCCGGCTGGCCCGCAACGCCGTCATGCTCACCGCGCTCGCCGTCGTCCATTGGAACGACAAGCGGTTGCCCGAACAGCGCGCCGAACTCTATGAATCCATCCTCCACTGGCTGATCCAGGCGCGCGAGGCCCGCCCCGGCCGCGCCCCGGCGCAACGCTGCCGCCAACTGCTGAAAGACCTCGCGCTCGCCATGCAGGGCGACCCCCAGGGCCGGCAGGTCCAGGTCACCCGCCACTGGGCGGCCGAGCGTATCGCCCACCGCTTTCGGGCCGGTCACGCCGCCGACCCTGGGCCGCTGGAGTGTGCCGACCGCTTCCTGGTCGATGAGGAACAGGACAGCGGCATCCTCGTGCGCCGCGGCAACCAACTGCGCTTCTGGCACCTGACCTTTCAGGAATATCTGGCCGCCCAGGCCCTGGCCGGCCTGGCGGACGGCGAGCGCAACACCCTGCTGCTTGGCACCGGGGGCGCCGCGGTTCCCGCCATCTACCGCTCGGAGTGGCGCGAGACCGTGCTGCTGCTCGGCGGGGTGCTCCATGAGCAAGGCGTCGACAAGGTGGACGGGCTGGTCGGCGCCGTCCTCGACGGCTGCGGCCCCGACCTGGCGGATCAGGCCCGCGCCGCCGGCCTCCTTGGCGCCCTGGTGCGCGATCTGGACCCCTTCCACTACCAGCCGGGCGACCCGCGCTACGCCCGGTGTCTCACCGCCGCGCTGGGCGTCTTCGACCCGGCTCAGGCCCCGGCCATCCCGCTCGCGGACCGCATCGCCGCGGCCGAAGCCCTGGCCCAGGTGGGCGACCCGCGTCTCGGCTGGCACCGGCCGGCGCGCTGGGTCGAATTGCCGGACGGGCGCTTTCTGATGGGTGCGCAGAAGTACGAACAAGAGGCTCCGGGCTATGACCGCGAGGCTGACGACGACGAGGCCCCGGCTCATCAAGTCCAGGTCAGCGGATTCGCCCTAGCGCGTTTTCCAGTGACCGTCGCCGAGTTCGCCGCCTTCCTGGAAGACGAAGACCGTGACGACCCCCGCTGGTGGGCCGCCGGCGGAGCGGACCAGCCCATCCCGTCGGATGACTGGGAGGACCAGCAGGCCCATCCCAGTCGCCCGGTGGTCATGGTCTCCTGGTATCAGTCGATGGCCTTCTGCGCCTGGCTGACCGATCGCTTGTCGCGGCCCCAGGGCGCCAAGGGCACCGTCCTGCTGCCCGCGGACCACGAGGTCCGTCTGCCGACCGAGGCCGAGTGGGAGTACGCCGCCCGCGGCGCGTCGGGCCGCCGCTATCCCTGGGGCGATAAAGCGCCCGACGGGCAGCGCGCGAACTTCGACTGGGCCAAGGTCGGGGCACCGAGCCCGGTGGGTATCTTCACCGGCGACCGCACACCAGAAGGCATTTCGGATCTGGCCGGCAATGTTTGGGAGTGGTGCTTCGACGCTTATCGCAAGGACTTCTACACGCAGTGTCAGGGGCAAGGGCAGGTCGCCGATCCGCTGGCCCAAGGCGACGGCGGGTCGCCGCGCGTGGTGCGCGGCGGTGCCTTCAGAGACCAGGCCGGGTACCTGCGCTCCACGGACCGGGGCGGGAGGGAGCCGGTATACCGGGTCAGGTTCATCGGGTTCCGCTGCGTCCTGGCCGCGCGCCGCCAGCCTTGACCCATTGATCCTTTGACCCTTTCTTCCAACGGACCGCGCAGCGGTCCGTTCGCGATTGACAACGGAAAGACACTTTGTCATTGCTTGTGTCATCGCAAATGGCAACCCGTAGGATGCGGTGAGCCACGAACCGCATCGATCCCCGCGCGACCTGCGATGCGGTTCGTTCCTGACACTGGTGGCGAATTCTCCCGACCGCGGAGTCTGGAAAGAACCTATCTCACGCCAAGTCGCCAAGCACGCCAAGAAGAACGCAATGCTGCGGTGACCCCAGTCACTCCGCGAGCGCCTCCGGTTTCGCTATCGCCTTGAAGACCTTTGGCGTCTTGGCGTCTTGGCGTGAGACATTCCGGGTCTGAGCCAAGTCGGTGCGGCGGATGCGCTCGCGTGGGCGCAATTCGCCACCAGTGTCCGTTCCTCACCGCATCCTACGGGGAACTCCAGCTGGCCATCGGCATCCATCTGCTCGACTTCGATCTGTTCCAGGACCCGGCCCACCAGGACCAGGCGCTGTGGTGTTTTGAGATGCGCGATGCCGCGCGCCCAGCGGTGACCCTGGGTCAGGAACTGCAGCTCAACCTGATCGAACTGCGCAAGGCCGATCGGCTCCAACAGACAGATGGCGCACTCGGCGCCTGGATTACGCTCTTCGAACACTGGCAGGAGGAAGACACCATGGCGCAGATTGTCGACCCACCGGTGCGCGCCGCGCTGGACAAGCTCAAGACCCTGAGCGCCGACGCCGAGGCCCGGCGCCTGGCCTTCGTACGCGAGCGGGCGCTGCGCGATGAGCGCAGCTTGCTCAAGGATGCGCGGGAGGAGGGTCGGGAGGAGGGTTTGGAGGAAGGTCGGGAGGAAGGTCGGGAGGAAGGTCGGGCCGCCTTGCGCCTGACGGCCATCAATCTGCTCCACGGCACCGACCTGAGCGATGCGGCCATTGCCGCGATTACCGGACTCGGCGTCGATGACCTCGCCGCGCTGCGGCGGGATTTGTAGCAACATCGGGTCCGGCCGTTGTCGGTGTCATCCCAATGACACATTGTTAGTCAGTATCAAACGCGAACGGACCGCTGCGCGGTCCGTTGCAGAAAGGGTCGAAGGATCAATGGGTCAATGGGTCAAGGCTGGTGGCGCGCGGCCAGGACGCAGCGGAACCCGATGTCCCCGTTCCGGAGCCCGGGCTCGAACCAATTCCGGTTTGCGGAGCGTAGGAACCAGGCCTCGTACCAGAAGGCACCACCGCGCAGCACGCGCGGCGACCCGCCTTCGCGGCTGTCCTCAGAATAGATGTCGTCGCACCACTCCCAGCAATTGCCCGCCATGTCGTCCAGGCCAAGCGGCGCCTGCGCCGAACGGGGAAAGAGCCCGACCGGGGAGGTGACCCCGAGCCCGGCCTCAACGCTGTTGCAGATCCCGTCCTCCCACGTGCCGCCCCAAGGGTACTCGTACCCCTGCGGGCCGCGGGCGGCAGCCTCCCATTCGAGATCACTCGGCAGGCGCCCCCCAGCCCAGCGGCAGCAGGCTTGAGCCTCCCAGAAGGACACGCCAACCACCGGTTGGTTGGCGACGTTCCAGCGACGGACTTGCCAAAACGCCGGTTCGGTGACGCTTGCCTGCTGCAGCCAGGCCCAGCCTTCGTCGGACCACCAATCCCGTTTCGCATAGCCGCCGGCGTCCATGAAGACGCGGTATTGGCTGTTGGTCACCGGGTAACGTGAGAGCAGGAAGGGAGCCTCGATCCGGAACTTCTTGTTCTGGTCGCCACAGATATAGACGCCAGCCGGAACCTCGACATAGGCCCTGGGGTCGCGCAGGTCGGCGATGCGCGGATCGCCGAGGCGGCCCAGACAGAGCCCCAGGGTCTGGCGCGCCTTGACCTCGACCGCGTCGGCGATGGCGTCCAGACAGGTCCGGCGGAAGCGCGTGGCGAGTTCGTCCGGCAAGGCTTTCTTCGCGAGACACAGGCCCAGGGCCTCGGCCACGAAGACCGCCGGGGCCGGGTTGACCTTGAGCTTGGCGCGATCGAGTTCCCGTGCGAGGCCGGCCAACAAGTCCAATGCCGCGGTGGGAGAGGACCGATGATGGAAGGCCAGGCCGGCGAACAGGAACAGCAGTGTCAACCGCCACTCCGGCACGTCCCAGCGAGACCGGAAGACCTGGTGCAGCGCCGCGTCATCCCCGCGGTTGCGGGCGATGCGCTCGGCGGCCAGAAACTCCTGGATGCTCAGATGGTAGAACGCGGCCCGCCGCTGCGACTGCGGCAACAGCAGTCCGGACTTGGTCAACAGGTCCTCGCGCCAGGCTACGGGCGCCACCTGGCCCTGCTCGTATTTGCCGTCCAGTTTGGCGAAGTCCCGCAGCAACTGCGCGATCTCGTCCTCCGTGGCGAACCGTTGGGGTGTGCCGCGGTGCTCATGGAGCCCCTCGCCGGTATGCATGCCGTAGGCGATGGCTTCCAGCCGGGCCAGGGCCAGCGGGCGCTCGGCGACCTTGTCCAGATAACGGTTGTGCAGCACGTTGTCGCAGATGGCGGCATAGAGACTCCAGAGGTCGCCGGGCAGGCGGCCGCCGTCGTAATAGATGACACAGAGCGCGGTCAGCAGCAGGGGGTTTTCGGTCAGCGCGTCCAAGTCTTGATCGCCCAGACTGCGCATCAGGTCTTGCGCCAGTTCAGGCTTGCCCAGCGTCTGGAACCAGCGGGTGATGAACAGCGTCTGCAATGCATCGGGCAGCGGCTGCAAAGGGGCACGGTCCAGGCCGAGCCGATCCAACTCCTGATCGTCCAGGCCATAGGGTCGGCTGGTCAGCAGGGTGCGGTTGCCGGCCCGCTCCCACTCCGGCAAGGCCGCGATCAGGCCGCTGAGCAACAGGCCGCGGGGGTAGATGCGCCGGCCGTCTCGGGTCTCGCACACCGGGACCTCGTCCAGGCCGTCGAGCAGCAGAAAGGCGGTGCCCGCGGCAAGATGGGCCTTGAGCAGCTCGCCGGTGAGACCGTCCGGCTGGATGCGGTCGACCCACTGGGCAAGGGCTTGTTCGAGCTGGGGGCGATGCCAATTGCCGCGTCCGTGGCCGCACTCCATGTTCGGCCACAGGTCCCACAAGGGCACCAGCAGCGGCAGCCGGCCGTGCAGCCCCGCGGGCGGTTGCTCCGCGAAGTCCGCGGGCGGCGGTAGCGCATGGCCGACGCCGGGTTCCCCGCTGGCCCGCAGCACGGCCCAGCGACAGAAGGTGGTCTTGCCGGCACCGGCGGCGGCCGGGCAGTAGAGCGATTGGCCGTCGATGCGCTCCAACAGCAGGGCCGGCGGCGGCTGCTCCGGTCGGCCGGCGTGGTTCGCCTGGCTTCCGGCGGGCTCCAAGTCCGGCCCCGCCGGGTCGGCGGCCGGCGTCGTCACGGCGGGGACATACACCTGGCTCAGGCGAATCGCCTGGCCTTGCTTCAGGCCCTTGCCGAGCAGGTCGAAATCGGCATAGCGGCGGTGCAGCCAGGCGAGATAGGCGGCGGGGACCTCGGGGGTGGACTGGGTTGCGGTGTTTGCGGTTGGCGGTTGGTCCAGGGCGAATTCCACCGCGCCGCCCGACTGGTTATAGTCCGGCTGCCAGGCACCCTGGTTGCGGAGGCGGAACAGGACGCGGACACACCGGGGCCGGGGATGCAACTCGATCCACTGGAACCTGTTTGGGTCGCCGCTGCCGGTGTTGACGTATCCGGGGGCGAGTTCCAGGCAGGCGCGGCGGGCGTCCGGGGGCATCACGCGGCAGGCCAGGGGCTCGCGCCGGTGGCCGTGCAGCAGGAGATCGCAGTGCAGGTGAATGGTCTGGCGTGCCTCGTTGGAATCGAATGCTGCCAGGTCGTCCCAAGGATGGTGCATGAGGGCGATGCGCCAGTTGGCGCCCTCGGCTTCCTGATGCAGCACGGTCTGGTTGACCTGGTAGCGCCCGAGCAGCAGGTCCCGGTCCTGATCCCGGCACGCCATCCAGGCGGAATCGAGTCCGGCGACGTGCAGGTGCTGGCCACGGATGTCGAAGCGGCGCTGCCACCAGGGATCGGGTTGGTCGGTACCCAGCCAGGTGCCGTAGAACTTGAGGTAGGCGGCGTGGCGCTTGAGCAGAAGGTCGCGGTCAGCGGCATGGCCGAGTACCTCGGCGATGGCGTCCTGGGAGCGCTCGGTCAACAAGACGCTTTGCGCCGACCGGGCAAGGCGGCTGACCAGATCCCAATCCACGTCATGGTTGCCCGGCACTAGCAGCAGGCGGTCCCGCGGCAACGGCTGCGCCGGGTCCGGTGAGAGGGCGGGCCAGAGTTGGTCCTCCAGCCATTCCTGGGCGGAGCAAGGCCATTCATCGGACTTGCGCTTGCGCCCCGGTTGATATTCCTCGGCCTTGCCGGAAAACCCCAGGTCCCCGGTGATGACCACCAGGTCCGGGATCAGCCCCGCCAAGACCTCGCCGCGGATGAACCCGGCCAAGTCGCGCAGCATCGGGTCAGCCTCCCTGGCGCGGTCGGCGCGGAACCGGCAATCGGACAGGTGCAGCAGGCGCACGGGGCGGTCGGTCGCGGTGGCGGACATCCGGTGCTGGTTCTACAGGTGGAGGTGCGGCAAGTGTATCAGTGCCTTACCAAACGGGCCAACGCGTTGGCACGATGGTGGTGAGGGCGGCCGGAATCCGGGCCGGTGGGGGACGCCGCCGGGCCGCTCCAGCCTGTCCCCCGTGGGAGCGGCGTCCCGCCGCGATGCGGTGCCGCGGTGACCTCGAACGCTGCGGTGACACGCCCGGCCCCATCGCGGCGGGACGCCGCTCCCACTGGGTCGCTGCGCGACTTTCCCGGTGAGCCTCGACCTCCGGTTTTCTTGTGGCTGGAACGACGATCAAGACCGACGCGGGGCCGGAGCATGCTCGCGGGTATCATAACGTCGATTACGACAACGACTACGACGGAGACGACAAGCACCAATGACCCATCACCGCTTTCCCCACAAACCCTTCGCCGAGTCCTGCGTCGAGAACCAGGCGCCGATCTTTGCCGTGATCGCTCCCCTGTTCGCCCAGGCGCGCCGGGTGCTTGAGATCGGTAGCGGCACCGGTCAGCATGCGGTTTATTTCGCCGCCCGGCTGCCGCACTTGGCCTGGCAGACCAGCGATGTTGCGGCCCATCTGCCGGGTATCCGGTTGTGGCTGGCGGAGGCGCAACTGCCCAATCTGCCGGACCCGCTGAGCCTGGATGTGACCGGCGACTGGCCGCCGGGCCCGGTGGACGGGGTGTTCAGCGCCAACACCGCGCATATCATGGGGGAGCCGGAGGTGGCCCTGATGTTTCGCGGGGTGGGCCGGCTGCTGGCCCCGGGGGCGCTGTTCGCCCTCTATGGCCCTTTCAGTGACGGCGGGCGCCATACCAGCGCGAGCAATGCGCGCTTCGACGCGGCGCTGCGGGCGCAGGACCCGCGGATGGGCGTGCGGGATTTGGACGCTCTGCGGCGTCTGGCGGATCAGGCGGGACTGGACCTGATCGCCGATCACCCGATGCCGGTCAACAACCGGACACTGGTGTGGCAGCGGCGGGCGGCGGCTGTCGCGGATCAGCGGTAATTGGAAATGTTGGGGTTTGTTCCTCACCCCAACCTACCGTGCTCAAAATGTTATCCTGATTTTTTTGCTTTGTGCCTTTGTGTCTTTGTGAGATGATTTTTCTTCCTTTCTCCCGTGTTTCCGTGAGAGGCTCTGTTCACCCGAGTTGGCCGTTGATGGTTCTGGTGATGCCGTCTTTCATCAAGGCTTCACCGAAGTTCAGGAGATAGCCGAGCTTCATCCCGGTCAGGCGCAGGTAGGTGAGCAATTGCTTCTTGTGCGCATTCGTGACGCGCTCAATGGATTTCAATTCCAGAATGACCTTGCGGGCGACGATCAAATCCGCCCGGAAGCCTTCCTCGAAGCAAATATCATCATAACAAATCGGGACCGACACCTGTCGCTCAACAAACAAGTCCCGCCTTTCCAACTCATAGGCCAACACCGTCTCATAGACACTCTCCAGCAGTCCAGGTCCAAGCCGCATATGGATCTTAACGGCACAATCCACAACGATCACACCGATTTCATTCTCATTCATTATCAGCTATCTCACGGAGAATGTGCTAGAAAATAGAAGAAGATTCTCTCACAAAGACACAAAGACACAAAGACACGAAGAAGAAAAGAAAGAAAAGCAAAGTAAAGAAAAAAGCCATGACAGTCTTCTCTTCTTTGTGCCTTTGTGTCTTTGTGAGAGGACTTCTTCTCTTTCTTCCGTGTCTCCGCGAGGAGATCTCAGGGCTCATTGTAACCGCTGATGCCGGATGCGGCTGGCGATGGCCTCAGGGCCGTAGGGGTGACGAAGGAACCCCCAACGATCTGCGGCCGGGGGTGTTGGGGTTCGTTCCTCACCCCAACGGTCATGATCGGGGCGCTCGCCCCCGCCCATGAAAGTTGGGCTATGCTTAGGGGGCTGGGCCAAGGCCGCGAAGTTATAGGCACCCACGGGGGTGGTGCTTGACCGAGCGCCGGAGGCCCGGCCACCGCCGTACCTCTATCGTGTCTCATTGAGACCGCGAGGGTTGTTTTTGTCTTTGCGCCAGCCGGACTTTCCCGGCAACCTACACCGATCGGACTCCGGTTCCGGCCCTGCCGCCCGGTGTAGAATTCACCTCGACATCGGCCGCGTAACCCCGGCCTCCTGCTTTCTCCTGCCAAGATTGGTGACTTCCCGTGCTAGACCCCCGCCTGCTTCGTACCGACCTGGATCTGGTCGCCGCTCAACTGGCCCGCCGCGGATTGCAGTTGGATACCGCCCGTCTCGACGCCCTGGAGGGTGAGCGCAAGGGCTTGCAGGTGCGGGTGCAGGAGCTGCAGAACGAACGCAATACGCGCTCCAAGGCGATCGGCCGGGCCAAGGCGGCGGGGGAGGATACGGCACCTCTGCTGGCCGCGGTGGCGGATCTGGGCGAGGGGCTCAAGTCGGCGGAGGAGCGGCTGAATGCCATTCAGCAGGAACTGACCGAGATCGCACTGAGTCTGCCGAACCTGCCGGATGCGAGTGTCCCGGACGGTCGGGATGAGCGCGCCAACCGCGAGGAGCGCCGCTGGGGCGAGCCGACCCGCTTCGACTTCGCCCCCAAGGATCATGTCGACCTGGGGACGGCGCTGGGCTGGATGGATTTCGACGCGGCGTCCAAGGTGTCGGGCGCGCGCTTCGTCGTGCTGTCCGGACCCCTGGCGCGGATGCAGCGGGCGCTGATCCAGTTCATGCTCGATCTGCACACCCGTGAGCACGGTTACACCGAGGTCTATGTGCCCTATCTGGTCAACGCGGAGAGCCTCTACGGCACCGGTCAGTTGCCCAAGTTCGAGGCCGATCTGTTCAAGGTGCCGGGTGAGAAGCCTTTCTATTTGATCCCCACGGCCGAGGTGCCGGTCACCAATCTGGTGCGCGATGTCATCGTGGAGGCGGACGCCATGCCGCGCAAGTGGGTCGCGCATACCCCCTGCTTTCGCAGCGAGGCGGGCTCCTACGGTAAGGATACGCGCGGCATGATCCGCCAGCATCAGTTCGAAAAGGTGGAGCTGGTGCAGGCGGTGCCGCCCGCGGAGTCGGCGCAGGCGCACGAGGCGCTGACCGGTCATGCCGAGACGGTGCTGCAGCGGCTGGGGCTGCCCTATCGGGTAGTGACCCTGTGCACCGGGGATCTGGGCTTTTCGTCGCGTAAGACCTATGACCTGGAAGTCTGGCTGCCCGGTCAGCAGACCTATCGCGAGATTTCCTCGTGCAGCAACTTCGGCGACTTCCAGGCGCGCCGCCTGCAGGCGCGCTGGCGCAATCCCGAGACCGGCAAACCGGAACTGCTGCACACCCTGAACGGGTCCGGATTGGCGGTGGGCCGCACCCTGGTGGCGGTGCTGGAGAACTATCAGCAGGCGGACGGGCGGATCGGGGTGCCGGAGGCTTTGCGGCCTTATTTGGGCGGGAGCGAGGTCCTTTGATGATGTCCGGAAATCGGTCGGGTGGATCGCGATCCGTAGGAGCCCGCTTGCGGGCGACGTGACCTGCCGGAATCGAGTCATTGTGCCCCCACCCGTCGCCCGCAAGCGGGCTCCTACGGGTTGGTTCTTTCGCGGAAATCACCTCAGTCCGCGGGTGACTGGTTCGCGCGATGCGTCCAGATGCGCCCTGAGCGTTCCCGCCAGGTCCAGGGTCCGCTGACTGAGCCGTCCGCGCTGATCCGTAACTCGATGGCGCCGGTGACCGCGGTATTGAGCGTGGGGACGGCACGCGCGGCGAGACGCTCCGCGACCACCGTGCTCGGGAATCCGAATGGATTGGCATAGCCGGCGGCGAAGAGCACCAGCCGGGGATTGACCGCATCCAGCAGCGCGGCCCCCGTCGAGGTCGAACTGCCGTGATGTCCGGCGACCAATACATCGGCAGCCAGGCCGGTGCCGTACTGCTCAACCAGGCGTGACTCGATACCGGTAGCGATGTCCCCGGTCAGCAGCACCGCGCGACTGCCGGTTGCGATCCGCAGGACGCAGGAGGCGTCGTTGCCGGTGAGTGCCTTCACTCCGGCTTGCGGCACCGGTGGGTGCAGGAACTCAAAGTGCACTCCGGACCAGTCCCAGCCGTCACCCGCCCGGCATTGCTCGGCGCCCGGGCGGGTCAAGGTCGTCGGCTCGCCGCTCCGCACGCGCCGCACGGGGAGCCGGTCCATGAGCCCCGCCGCCCCGCCGGCATGATCCCGATCCGCGTGACTCAGCACTAGGAGGTCCACCTCGCCGATGCCTTGCGCGGCCAGAAAAGGCGCGACCACCACCGCGCCGGTGTTGAATCCGCTCGGGAAACTGGGGCCGGCATCGTAGACCAGGGTGCCCGCCTGGGTGCGGACCACCGCGCTCAGCCCCTGACCAACATCCAGCAGCGTGAACCAGACCTCGCCCGGACCGGGCGCCGCCGGCCGGACCAGGGCCAGCGGCAGCAACAGCGGCAGCCCCAGCCAGCGCCCCGGCAGGCCGCGCGGGGCGAGCAACAGCGCCGCCCCGAGAAAGGCGAAGGGCCAGACCCAGGGCGGACCCAAGGGCGGGGCGAAGGCCGCCCACGGAAAGGCGGCGATCCAGGCCAGGGCCGTCAAGCACCAGTCGAGCAGCTGCGCGGTCAGGATCAGCGGCAGGCTCAGTCCCGGCACCAGGCTGAGCAGGGCGGTCGCCAGCACCAGCGGAAACAGCAGCAGGGTGAAGAGTGGTTCGGCCACCAGATTCACCAGCGGCGCGATGGCGGAGGCGCGGCCGAACTGGAGCAGCAGGAGCGGCAGCAAGCCCAGCGCGACGGCCCATTGCGCCCGTCCCCAGCGGGTCCAGAGGTCGCGGCTGGGCAGGCGCTGCCCGAGATTGAACAGCAGCACCGCCACCGCGGCGAAGGAGAGCCAGAACCCGTAGGCCAGCACCGCCCTGGGGTCGACCACCAGGACCGCGATCAGGGCCAGAATGAGTGCGTGCCAGTGACGCGGCGTCCGCTCCCAGAACAAGACCGAAAAGACCACGGCGGCCATGATCAAGGCGCGCTGGGTCGACACCGAGAAGCCGGCCAGGGCGGCATAGGCCAAGGCGGCGAGGAAGGCGCCGACCGCCGCCGCGCGCGGGGCGGCCAGCGCTAGGGTGAGCCGTGGCCGGCGGGACCAGAGCCAACGGATGAGGAAGAAAGCAACCGCCGCGATCAAGCCCAGGTTCAGCCCGGAGATGGCGACCAGATGACTGGTGCCGGTGCGGGTCATGGCGTCCCAGTCGCTCGGCTCGAAGCCGGACTGATCGCCGGTCACCAGGGCCTGGACCAGGGGCAGGGCGCGCGCGTCGCCCAGCACCGCGGCCAGATGGTCATTGAGGTTCTGGCGGGCGCGCGTCAGCCGGTAAGGGCCGGGTCCCGCATCGAGTCGCTCGGCGCCCGCGCCGCGGCGCACACTGCCGGTGGCCTTGATCCCCTGGGCGAAGAGCCAGCGCTCGAAGTCGAATCCGCCGGGGTTGGCGAAGCCGTGCCGCGGTTTGAGCCGCACCGGCAGGCGCCAGCGCTCGCCGGCGCGCAGGCGCGGCGCGTCCTCGTACCAGGAGATGCGCACCAGACCGGTGAAGGGCAGGGGTTGGCCGTCGGCGCTGGCCTGTTCGACCGCGAAGAGGAAGCGGCGGCCCAGGTCCAGCTCACTGGGCAGCGAGGCGATGCGCCCCTCGATGGTGATGGGCGTGCGGGCGAGCGCGTCCGGGAACGGATTGGCGAGTTGGAGCGCGGTGTGGGCCTGGGCATAGAGGACACCGGCGCAGAGTGCGGCCAGCGGGCGACAGATGCGGGGCCGCTTGACCAGGCCGAGCGTGATCGCGAGAACCCCGAGCAGGGCAGCGGTCCAGGCCGGGGGCAGGGTCGGCGACAAATAGAAGCAGCCGATCCCGACCGCGAACGCCAGCCCCAGGCGCGCCAGGTTGGCCGGATGTGGAGGGCCGTTCGCGGAACTGTCACAGGGTCTCGGTACCATCGGATCCCCGGTCGGTCGGTTTGATCGGCAACCCATCCGGGATTGATTCAAGCCGCCTGAGACGACAACACCGCGACGTGAAAAAATGGCTCAAACGCAACATGCCCGCGCCGCGCCGGCTGCTGGAGAATCGCCAGTTGTCCGTGTTCGGCAAGTGCCTGCATGATCCGCGACTGTGGTATCTGAACCGCCGCTCCGTCTCCGGCGCTGTCGCGGTGGGGTTCTTCATGATGTTCATGCCGCCGTTCGGCCAGATGGTGCTGGCCGCGGCGGCGGCAATCGTGCTGCGGGTGAACCTGCCGCTCGCGGTGGTGCTGGTGTGGATCACCAACCCGCTGACCATCCCGCCCATGTTCTATTTCGCCTACCTGGTGGGCAGTTGGCTGCTGGGCGTGCCACCCAAGGGGTTCGATCTGGGTTTCTGGACCGACTGGCACAACTGGAGTGCGGTGATGGCGCCGCTGGGGCTTGGCATGATGGTCTGCGCCGTCATCAGCAGTGCCCTTGGGTATTGCGGGGCACAGGCCCTGTGGCGCCGCCGCCTGGTGCGGGAGATCCGGCGGCGCAAGCAGCGCTATCGGGAACTGGCCGCGGCCTTGTCCGAATCGGCGGTCAGCACGCCATCGTCCAACCGCCAGATCTGATCCATGCGTCCGGCCAGGCTCAGGTCGTGGGTGACGATCACCAGCGCGGTGCCGATCGCCGCATTCAGTTCCAGCATCAGTTCATAAACCTGGCCCGCCGTGTGGCGGTCCAGATTGCCGGTCGGCTCGTCCGCCAGCAGGCAGGCCGGGCGGGTCACCAGGGCGCGGGCGATGGCCGCGCGTTGGCGCTCGCCGCCGGAGAGTTCGGACGGTTTGTGGGTGCCGCGCTGGGTCAGCCCGACCCGCGCGAGGATCGCCTCGGCCTTGGCCCGCGCCTCGGCCGGCGACGCGCCGCCGATCAGCAGCGGCATGGCCACGTTCTCGACGGCCGTGAACTCCGGCAGCAGGTGGTGAAACTGATAGACGAAGCCCAGATGCCGGTTGCGCAAGCGCCCGCGCCGCGTCTCCGAGAGGTGCCCGATATCTTGACCCAGCCAACTCACTCGCCCGGCGGTGGGCCGGTCGAGCCCGCCGATGCAGTGCAGCAGGGTGCTCTTGCCGGAGCCCGATGAGCCGACGATGGCGACCCGGGCGCCGGAAGCCACCTGCAGGTTCACCCCGCGGAGCACTTCGACTTCCTGGGGTCCCTCGCTGAAGGTCTTCCCGAGCCCTTGGATGTCCAGCACCGGTGGGGCCGCGGACCCGTCTGCGTCAGGTGGCGGGTTATTCATAGCGCAGCGCCTCGGCAGGCTGGGTGTTGGCCGCCCGCCAGGCTGGATACAGGGTCGCGAGCACGGACATGATGAAGGCCGAGCCGGCGATCAGCACCACGTCCTGCCAATGGACATCGGACGGCAGATCGCTGATGTAGTAGATGCTCGGGTCGAGGAAGTGCACGTTGAAGGCGGCCTCGACGAAACCGACGATCGCTTCGAGATTGATGGCGAACAGCACGCCGACGATGACCCCCATCAGGGTGCCCACCAGCCCGATGGCGGTGCCCTGGACGATGAAAATGCGCATCACGGTGCCCGGCGAGGCGCCCAGGGTGCGCAGCACCGCGATGTCGGAGCGCTTGTCCGTGACCACCATGACCAGCGCGGAGACGATATTGAAGGCCGCCACCGCGACGATCAGGAACAGGATGATGCTCATCATCCGCTTCTCGACCGCCAGCGCCCGGAAGAAATTGGCGTGGACCTGCGTCCAGTCGACCACGCGATAGACGCCGCCCAGATCCTCGGCGATCTGCAGTGCCGTGCGGGGGGCCTCCCACATGTCGGTGAGCTTGAGCCGGATCCCGGTCACCCCGTCGCCCAGCGCCATCAGCTTGGCCGCGTCGTCCATCTGGATGAAGGCCGCGCTGCGGTCATAGTCCGCCATGCCGACCGAAAAAATCCCGCTCACGGTGAACCGCTTGAGCCGCGGCATGACGCCGACCGGGGTGGCGGTCACCTGGGGGGTGACCACGGTGACCTTGTCGCCCGGACCCACCCCCAGATAGGCGGCGAGCTCTTCGCCCAGGATGATGCGGAACGCGCCGGGGATCAGATCGTCCACCGACCCGCTTTCCATCTGGTGGCGCAGGTCCGACACCTGATCCTCATCGATCGGCAGGATGCCGCGCACCAGCGCCCCGCTGACGTTGGACGGACCGACCAGCATCGCCTGGACCTCCACGAAGGGTGCGGCGCCCACCACATCCTGGTGAACGCGGACCTTGGCAAGTCCCTCGCGCCAGTCGGTCATGCCGCCGCCGTAGGGGTCGGACAGGGTCGCATGGGACGCCATCGACAGGATCCGCTCGCGGATTTCCTGGTGGAACCCGTTCATCACCGACAGCACCACGATTAACGCCATGATGCCGAGCGTGATCCCCAGCATGGAGACCAGCGAGATAAACGAGATGAAATGGTTGCGGCGCTTCGCACGGGTGTAGCGCAGGCCGATATAGAGGGGGAGGGGATGAAACATGGGGCGGCATTAAACCATAAAGGGCGGCTCCTTGTCCGGAGACGCGCGCCGCGAACGCGGCCGTGATGTCCGGGCTCTCGTGCCTGATGCCCCTGCATGCCGCTGAAACCCAGGCGCTTTGGATTTCTTCCGGTTTCTCTGCGGGGATGCTTCGGCGATTTCCGAAGCATTTCGTACCGCGCGGGCTCAACCTCCGCTGACGGGCTCGATGCGACCGGAGGCCGACGCTTTAGCGGGCGGCGGCCCCCCGTTCGGCTGAAACCGCGATCTCCGGTCTGTTATGCGGGTGGAGCAAGAGCCCGCCCCCCGTGGGAGCGGCGTCCCGCCGCGATGCGGTGCCGCGGTGACTTCGGACCCTCTGTTTTTTCCGACCCGAGACGCACAGCTTCCTGCCAAGCCCCACGCAGGGCCAGCGCTCGAGCTTGAGCGGTGTGCTGGCTGAGGGTTACCGTCCCTGGCGCTGGGTCCCGGCATCCTGCCGGGACGACGGAGATCGCGGTTCGCCGCTTGTCTCGTCATCCATCGCCTCACCGTGGTGCCGGATTGGGTGTGCGAGATTCTATCCCCATCGACCGAGAGCAAAGACCGCAAGGTCAAGATGCCGATCTACGCGCAGTATGGGGTTCCCTACGTTTGGCTGCTCGATCCGGTCGCGCACAGCCTGGAAGCCTACGCCTCGGAAGGCGGCGCCTGGCAGGAGATCGGACGCTTCGCCGGCGCTGCACCGGTGTCGGTTGCGCCTTTCGAGGCAGTGACGATCAGACTGGATGACCTGTGGGCACCGATCGAGTAGCGATCGGGCTTGGGCCGACCGACGTAGCGCCAAGAGCAAGAGCCGGTTTGAAGCCGAGGATAGACCGCGGTTCCCTGATTTCGTGCGGATAAACATGGCGCCGACTGACTCCTGACCGACGACACGCGGTAAGCCTTGGCGCTTGCCCGCTGTTGGCGCAGGTGTTAGCCCGACTTCGACTATTCGACCCAGGATTCCGCCATTTTGGGGCCATTTTTGCTCGTGATGGTAGGGTAAGTGCCTGAGCAAGCGAGACCATGGCGCGCGAAAACGGCTGTAGTGCCGACTTTGGTCCTTGATCCGGGCGGCCGTTTTTCTGACACTATTCGGCATGTTTCTGCGATCCAAGAC
>Ga0247840_10006597_pt1 | contig 16590 bp, 15 predicted proteins | sample LaCruzMarch2015__FD_192404 | JGI IMG/M metagenome (GOLD analysis project Ga0247840, IMG submission 192404) | Freshwater microbial communities from meromictic Lake La Cruz, Castile-La Mancha, Spain - LaCruzMarch2015_17m | ecosystem: Environmental > Aquatic > Freshwater > Lake | place: Spain... | reverse complement strand
CCGGGCTCTTTTCCGTCAATCCCTTCGCCTTGTCGCTTTCCGTCAATTCAAAGGGAATGATATCCATAAGGTAGCATTCGATTCCCGCGTTGGTCAGGTGGGCGGCGATCGTTGCCCCCATGACGCCAGCGCCTAATACTGCCGCTTTTTTAATTTCGTAGGACATTGTTTTCCTCCTCTTGGTTGCCGGCGAGGCAGGAACCGGATGTATGCCGTCTCAGGTCACATCGGTTCCTGTATCCCGGTATGTTATGATTTATGACGGAAAGGACTCGATGGCCATTTCAATCGGCGTTTTGTCCCCTATTTTGATGGCTTCGCATTTTGACTTTACCGAAGATAGAACCTCGATAGCGAAGAACTTTGCTGACGCAATCTTTCCTTCGTAGAAGGCCACATCATTGTCAGTATGGACGAGGGCCCGTTTCTTTCCGATGGAATCTGCAGCCTTCGCCGTGAAAATCGCATCGAGCTTTTCCTTAGCAATGGCGGCGGCCTGGAGGAGGAAATGGCCGAGGAGAACGTCCCCGAACAGGTCAAGATAGGGTGATGCGTTGAGAATGGGAATCAGGAAACTGGAGCTCTTCCCCAGGGCGGCAAAGGTCATCGTCAGATCAACTACAGCATTGTACGCCTCTTCCAGCTTGGCGCCGTACTTCTGGAGATCGTCGATGGTTTTTACTTTGTTGATGGTGTTGCTGATTTCCACCATCATGTTCATGGTGTTCATGCCCTTGTTCATGCCCAGTTTGCGACCGACGAGGTCGAGAGACTGAATACCGTTGGTCCCTTCATACAGACAGGCGATCTTGCAGTCCCGCATGTACTGCTCCACGGGATATTCCTGGCAGTAGCCATAGCCGCCGTAGACATCGACGGCCTTGGAGGTGACCAGGCAGGCTATGTCGGAAGAATAGGCCTTGCAGACCGGGGTCAGAAGCTCGGCAAATCCCTGGTATTTGGCCCGCTCTTCAGGGGTGTCACCGACCTTGGCCATGTCGAGGGAGTAGGCGGTGAAGTAATTCAAGGCGCGGAGGCCTTCCACATAGGCCTTCATCCACAGGAGATCCCGGCGGACGTCAGGGTGCATAATGATCGGCACCGCTTTGGCCTCGGGGTTCTTCATCTCCCATACCGGCGTGCTCTGGATTCTTTCCTTGGCGTACTGGACGGCGTGTTCGAGAGCTGCGGACGCATGCCCCAAACCCTGGAGACCCACTTCCAGGCGTGCCTCGTTCATCAATTGGAACATGATCCGCATTCCTTGACGCTCATTGCCGAGAAGCTCGCCGATGCACTTGCCATCTTCGCCAAAGTTCAACGTACAGGTCGCAGAGCCCCTGATGCCCATCTTGTGCTCGACGCCGCCCGTCTTCACGTCGTTAAACTCGCCGAGGCTGCCATCGTCATTAACCCGGTATTTGGGAACGATAAAAATGGAGATGCCCCCTGTTCCCGGAGGATCACCCTCGATCCTGGCGAGGACCGGATGGATGATGTTCGGGGTCAGATCATGATCTCCCGAAGAGATGAAGCACTTGGTCCCGGTGATCAAAAACTTGCCGTCGGGGAGGCGCTTAGCCGTTGTCTTCAGGGCGCCGACATCGCTCCCCGCACCGGGTTCGGTCAGGCACATCGTCCCTGCCCATTCCCCGGCGAAGAGTTTGTACATATACTTGTTCCTCAGTTCTTCCGTGCCGTGATGTTCGACCAGACCGCCGGCGCCGAGCGTCAGGCCTGCGTAAAGCAGAAAGGCAACGTTGGCTGACGAAAATAATTCCGTGCATGCGGTGGAGACGATTATCGGGGTCCCCTGGCCGCCATACTCCGGTGATTTCATCGGGGCAATCCAGCCGGCCGCAGAATACTTCTTGAAAACATCGTGGAAACACTTGGGGACCCGTACCTGACCATCCTTGTCCAGATGACAAGCCTCCTTGTCCCCCTCGGCATAGGTGGGCAATAATACATTTACCGCCATCTTTTCCGCCTCGTTCTGCATCATCAGCACGACATCTTTCGAGTAATCGGCATATTGCTCTTTCTCGAAGAGTTTCTCAATGCCAATCTGCTCAAACATGACAAATTGTTGATCCCTCAAGCTCACCAATCCGTTACTCATAGCAACCTCCTCCTAATTTTCATTTCGCCTTTTCCGATCATGTCAAATTCATTTCGCCTGGAGAAACACATCAGAAAAGGCCTGGGGGAAAGGCGTGTCTCTCCTGCGCTTTGTCTTGTTGTCATATTGATCTTGCCATACTTATTGAATCTCGTGACTTTTAGCCAGAAGTTGAATAATGGTCAATTACTGACCGATAGTCATATGCTCGTTACAAGACTTTTTAATCCGTGTCAAGATATTTTATCGTTTAATGAGGAATTTCAGCTGGGAAGGACAAGTCGCGCCGCCATTATGCCGGAGCGATGTGGGGACTGTTGCAAATAATCAGCAAGCATTTCCGGAGAGATAACAACTTGTCCCGCCTGCTGAGAGGCATGGAGCAAGTGGAGCCGTCCGTCCAGCCGGACGGCGATCCCGACGTGACATACATCGAGGCCTTCCATATCGGTTGTAATGGCCAGGATGTCCCCTTCCAGGATCTCTTCTTCCCAGCGGCTGATCTCTCCTTTCGGCAGGATATGGCGGGGGGTCTCGGATAGCCGCCCTTCGATTGCCATCATTTGTCGGTAGGCTGCGGGGTTCTGCAGGGGCGGATAGAATTCAGAATGAGTCGTCATAAAATTCAATACTTTCTGGAAAGACCTTCCCCCCAAAGCCTCGGTCATATCCCGGATCAATTCCACCTTTTCGTTTTCCTGTAGCCAGTCGGAGAAATAGTGGAGCCGCGAAGGATAACCTTTAATCATGCCGTTCCGGTAACGCAGGGATTGGAGGATGGACGCATAGTCAGGGAAGCGTTCTTTCCCGGCATGGCCCATGATTGCCAGGGCGCAGCAATTTTCAACCAGGGTAAAACAGTCGAAGGCGCGGAGATTGATAATGAGGAGCTCCGGACCGGAAGTGTCCAAGGTTTTTGCTTCATAAGGGGTTCCCAAGAAATAGCGGCCTGTCCGGAGTAATACAGCTCCCGGCGCCTCCTTTGCCACTTGCTGCTGCCGGTCCGTCCTGACGAAACCGTGAAAGATTTTTTGGTCTTTTGGATCAACCATAAGTGTTTTCCTGTCTTTCATTTTCTAATAACTCCAGAACGGTCGGGACGAAGGTCAGGAGATCCTCCACAACTCCCAGGTGGGCGATGTTGAATATCGCGGCGTTTTTATCCCTATTGACGGCGATGATGAGACGGGAATTCCGCATCCCCGCAAGGTGTGGCATGGCCCCAGAGATGCCGCAGGCGATGTAAAGGGATGGGGCGACTGTCCGTCCGGTCATGCCGATCTGACGCCGGTATTCCATCCAGCCGAGATCACAGACGGCGCGGGAACAACCGACGGCCGATTTCGGAAAAACTCCGGCCAGACGTTTGATCAGATCGATATTTTCTGCGGCCCCGATTCCCTTACCAGCGGCGACAATTACTTCGGCCTCGGAAAAATCATACGCCGTCTCCGGGGCCGGCAATCGTCCCATCGGTTTTGTCCGGTTATCTTTGGCCGTTACGGAGAAGAAAGATATGCGGGGTGGGCGGCCCCTTTTGCCTGCTGATTTTGCTGCGGCAAGGGGTGCTGTTTCTTCCGTTCCCTTGGCTTCCGGCAGGATGGTCAGGACGACGGGCCACTTTTCGGGGATGATTTCCATCTGCCATTGCCCCTTTAGGAACGAGCGTTTAAAGGAAAAATTTCCTTTGTCCAGGCGATAGCCATCAACAGCCCCAATCAGGGAAGCATCCAATCGGATAGCCAAACCAGGTCCATAATCCCATCCCCGGGAGGTATGGGGAATACAGATGAAGAGGGGATTGATCTCCCTACAGAAGGGGGACAGGGCGTCCATCCATGCCTCGGCGCTATAGGCAGACAGGTGTTTGCCGGACAAAACGGTCACGTCGCATCCGGCTGCTTCCGCAATTTCCCCGGCCTCTTTCTGTGAAAATCCCCCCAACCCACCTTTGCTAAAGGGGGGACTTTCATGTTTCGTGGCGCCCGCGCCATGGCATGGTTGTTGGTTTATATCCGGGAAATGGCCGGGAACCAGTAACAGCATGTCTTCGCCGGCGGACTTCGCCAGAAGCCCGGCAAAGGATATCGCTCCCCGGCTGGCCGGGGTCAATCCGTCCGTTGATGTCTCCGCGATGACGACTATTCCCGCTTTCATGGGCCAAGAAATCCCTTCTGCCGGCAGAAATCGAGGAACTGCCTGGCCTTGTCGACGGGAGTTCCGGTGAGGAAGGTGCAGGTTGCGGAACTTTCGGTTCGGGAAACACTAATGATGCGTTCCCTAGTGACGGGGCGGAGGGGGGTAGCGTCCAGGGTGACGATCTCCTGCGTCCGGGCCCGCAGGACGTGGGACAGGGCAGGGTAGCGGGGCCGGTTGATGCCCGATTGGATTGTTAATACCACGGGAAGAGAAATCTCATAGGCGGTCCTATCGCCTCCATCTTCCTCCCTCTCCACATAGACAGGTCCGCTGGGCGAAAGGAGGCGCTCGCTGATGACGGCGGTGGCACAGGGCATATCCAGCAACGCGGCGACAAGCTGCCCCGTCTGACCATTCATGCCGTCCTCGGCCATGACGCCGGTGAGGATCAGATCATAAGCTTTGTCCCGGAGGTATCCGGCGAGAATGGACGCCGTTTCAAAGGGCGTCAGGGCGGCGGGGCGGTCGAGGTGAAGGAGGGTCGCATTGTTTGCCCCCATCTCCAGAGCCCTCAGCAATACCCGCCGACAGCGCCCTGGGCCCAAGGATAGGGCGTCAACTGTTACGTCCGCAAAACAATCCCGAATGCGCAGGGCTTCCTCGATGGCGTATTCGTCGAAAGGATTCAATCGGTAGCAGTTGTCATCAGGTGACGGCATTGCGAAGGAGAAAGCGTCCCCGTCTCCGGCCTTGATTTCAGGTCGACCGGATAATTCCGCAAGTTCCGGATCGATGATCTGTTTGATGCAGACTAAAATTTTCACACTGAGATTGCTTTCCTGGGTTTCAAATTTATCCCTTTCCGGAAAAACTAACATGGTCCGCCATCCGGGTCAAGGATGATCAAGATGGATAATTGCCTATTTTCTATTGACGGAAAATGGTCAGGCCGGTATAGTCGACCAGACAGAAAGCTATGGATTAGGGGCGGGGCCATGAGTGAAAACTCAGCAAATACTCTTGATAATTTCCTTTCTCACCTTGAGAGCATTTTTTCTGTCACCCTTCACGATTCTCAGGAAATCATCGGCAATTTTCACCAGGAAATGCGGGCTGGACTGGCAGGGATGAAAAGTTCCCTCAAAATGCTCCCCTCTTTTGTTGGCCCTCCAACAGGATCGGAAAGAGGGCGATATCTTGTCCTCGACCTGGGGGGAACCAACATCAGGGTCTTGGCGGTGGAGCTTGATGGAAATGGAAATACCTTTCTTACCGCGGTCAGCAGATTTGTCATCCCCCAGGAGCTGATGTGCGGAGCAGGGGACGAAATCTTTGATTACATAGCCGATTGTATTAAATTGTTTTTCGAGAAAAATTTTATCGGCGGACAACAGACCTGCGATCTTGCCTTTACCTTCTCTTTTCCCGTAGAGCAAAATTCTCTTGCTTCCGGTAAACTCATCGGATGGACAAAAGGATTTACCGCTTCCGGAGTGGTGGGCAATGATGTCGTGGTGTTGCTCTCTGAAGCGCTACGGCGCAAGGAGATGGGATTTATCCAGGTGGTGGCGTTGGCGAATGACACCGTGGGAACGCTTGTGGCCAAATGCTATTCTGATCCTTCCTGTGATATGGGAGTGATCCTCGGTACGGGAACAAACGCCTGCTATCCGGAAAAGATTGCCCGCATCCTGAAGTGTCCAGATCTTGGCATCCTTTCCGAAGAGATGATCGTCAATATTGAGTGGGGGGGCTTCAATAAACTTAAGGTGACTGTTTATGATAGGGACCTGGACTGCGCCTCCCATAACATCGGTAAACAACAGTTGGAAAAGATGGTTTCGGGGATGTACCTGGGAGAAATCGCAAGACGGGTTATCGTTGAGATGATGGTTCAGGGGCTGCTTTTCAGGGGGACGAGTCTGTCCGCTTTTTCAAAAGAATACATGCTGCACACGGAGCATCTTTCCCTGGTAGCCCAGGGATCTGACTTTTTTGCAGACTTTGGTCTCAGGGATGTTTCGGAAGTGGATAGACTGACTATCGGGAAACTCTGCCATATCGTTTCCTCCCGGTCTGCCAAAATAGCCGGGACGGCAATTGCCGCAGTCGTCGCCTGGATGGATGCAAATTTTGAATCGGATCATACCATCGCAATTGATGGGACCCTCTTTGAAAAATACCCAGGATATCGAGAGTATATAATTGATATCCTGGACGAGCTGTTCGGAGAGCGCGCAAAAAGGATAAAACTCGAGCTTGTCAGGGATGGATCGGGCATTGGTTCTGCGATTATCGGAGCCGTGGCAGCGTCTACCCGGCGCATAACGGTTGTATGATCTCACACACGGATGAAGCCATGCATCTTATAGATAACAATGAGGACACCATGGGCAGAGAAAATGGATATACTGGTATCGACCGGAGAGAATTTCTGAAGGTAGGTCTGGCTGGAACGACCTCGGTTCTATTGGGTTGGGAAGGCCTTGCCGAAGCTATGGAGATCGCAGCATCGGAGGCCTTCGTTTTTCCCGTGCCGGTCTATCGAACCCTGGGTCGAACGGGATTGAAGATCACCATCGTCAGCTTTGGGGCCATGCTGACACCTGAATCGGAGGTGATGGAAATCGCCTTTGATCATGGCGTCAACTATGTCGATACGGCGCGGCGATACATGGGAGGCAGGAACGAGGAAATCGTTGGCCGGGCATTGAAAGGCAAACGTGACAAGGTCTATGTGGCGACGAAGATAGCTCCGGCCTCACGGTCGAAAGATGCCATTTTCAAGGATGTTGAAACCAGCCTGAGGGCCCTTGATACCGACTATGTCGATATCATCCAGCTCCACAATCTTACAAGCAGGGATGATCGCATTTTTAATCCGGAGATTCGAGAAAGCCTGATCAAGCTGAAAGAACAGGGAAAGGTACGTTTCTTCGGTGTCACTTCGCACACAAATGAGGCGGAGGTGCTCAATGCGCTTGTCGATGACAAGGACCGCTTTTTCGACACGGCTCTTGTGAAGTACAACTTCAAGAGCAACCAAGAGACAAAGGATGCAATCGCAAGGGCTGCCCGAGCAAACATCGGAGTTATTGCGATGAAGACACAGGCAGGCGGTTACACAACAGATAAACTGGGTCCTTTCAGCCCCCATCAGGCGGCCCTCAAATGGGTTCTTCAGGATAAGCATGTCACGGCTGCCATTCCCGGCATGAGGAACATCTCAGAGTTCCGGGAAGACATTGCCGTTATGGGGATGCGTTTCGGCTACCTCGACAAACTGCTCTTGAAACGATATGGCACAGCCGTAGCGCCCCACTACTGTCACCTATGCGGTCAATGTGAGGCAACCTGTCCCAATGGTGTTGCCATCAGCACCATCAACCGCTGCCTAATGTATGCAGAAGCTTACCGGAGCCCTGTCCTCGCCAAGTCCAGCTACCATGAGATCCCGTTGTCCCTGTCCGCCTCCGCCTGCCTGGACTGCTCGGAATGTGTTGTCAAATGCGTCAACGGGCTTGATATTCCTATGAAAATGAGGATGGCCAGAAAATTATTGGCTTGAAGAAATTATGCATGGTAATTGTCGACGAATAAGGGTGCGATCCCTGTGGCGATCTGCTGTAATAACTTCCGTGATCCTGTGTGTCTTTGTGATCACCATGAGCGCGCCAGTTCCTGTCTTTGCTGCGGATGATTCCATAAAAAATACTCTACCCAAACCCGGATTTGATCCAGACTGGGTCATGAAGGATCGGGTCACCCTCTACAACAATGACACTCTTTTCGAGCATATCAACGGCGAAGCGGATCTCTATTTTCCCTATGGGTTTGACATGCTCGCCACGGCCACCTATGTGAATAAAAAAGACCCCGAGGTGTGGGTTGTTGTCGATGTTTACAGGATGGGTTCTCTGCTTAATGCCTTCGGTATTTATTCCAACTACCGGCGGGCGGATGCGGTGGGAACTGCGATTGGCGCCGAGGGGTTTGTATCTTCGTCTCAATTGATGTTTTATCAGGACAGGTATTTTGTGAGGATTCAGGTCACGGGGGCGCCGAGTTTGGAACAGGAACTATTTGTCGCCTTTGGTCGCAATGTTTCACAAAATCTCCCACCCAACACAGGCCGTCCCAGAGAGCTTGAAGTACTGTCGGGGATACCGGGTGTGGTGACGAAGAGCGAGCGGTATCTCGCGCAAAGCCTCCTGGGGTATGCCTTTTTCCGCCGAGGGATGATCGCCAATGCCGTAATGGGAGGCGAGCGGGTGCAGATCTTTGTTGTGTATGAGAATACGGACGATGCGGCTCGCAAGGCCTTTGATGATTACCTTTCCTATCTGAAGGTTGAAGGGCAGAAGTTAAACGTGACCGGGACAACCAATCGGATATCACTTACGGCTGTAGACCCCTTGTATCGGGGCGTGTTTGTTGAACAGTCCGGCCCCTACCTTATCGGTGCGATCCGGATGAAAGAGCCCTCAGCCGCGAAACCGATCGTTGAACAACTTCGGGAACGGCTTTTAAAACGGTAAACAGGGACATCTGACTCGTACCGCTCATGTCCAACATCTTCTTTTCCCAAATACAACGTTGTAATTTTGGTTGTCAAAGTATATTACTAAACCCTGGATGAAAGATGGCATAATGGGGGATGATCGTGTCTGTTTTCATCCAACCTTCCGATAGACGCAACATTTCTGAAATCGTGATAATCGGAACGTGAAAAAATGGGGGTTATGGATGCAGAAAAAATCGGGGCTGCCCTTCGGGAGATTCCTTGACCATCTGATGAAAAGCTGTTATAAATATCCTCGTCACGAGAATGTGGATGGAAAGTGTGGGGCCGGGCTTTCCCCAGGTAATTCCCGAAGTCTTTTATCGGGAATCCGGTTCTGAAAGGAGATATCCCGATGGCTCAAACTTACGAAAAAGGCACGCTGTACCAGATCTCCATCATTGACTTCAAACCCGACCCCGACCAGCCCCGGAAGGTCATCGACCTCGACGCCCTCGCCGAGCTGGCGGCCTCCATCAAGAAATACGGCATTCTCCAGCCCCTCCTCTTCCGGGTCGCCGACGACAACCCCTACCTCCTTATCGTCTCCGGCGAACGCCGCTACCTGGCGGCCAAGCAGGTCGGCGCCCTTATTCTTCCCGCCATCTACGTCGAGGGGAATTACGCCGAGATCTCCCTCGTCGAGAATTTGCAGCGGCAAGATCTCACCAGCATCGAGGAAGCGGAGGCCATCCAGCGCCTCATGAAGGATCAGAACTACACCCAGGAGCAACTGGCGGACATCCTCGCCAAATCGCGAACCAACGTCGGCGACTCCCTCTCCCTGATGCGCCTCCCCCTGGAAATCCGCGATGACTGCCGTAGCGACCGCAAGATCCCCAAGATCCGCCTCCTCGAAATCTCCCGGAAGACCCAGCAACGGGCCATGAACACCGCCTACGCCAAGCTCAAGGAAGAGATGGCCAAGGAGCTGGCCGGGAAAGGGCAGAAAAGCGTGCGCCTCTCTCCCGCGATCTCCCTGTGCCAAACCCTGGACAAGAGCCGGGAAAAACTGGCGAATACCAACATCGCCGACTGGTCAGACGAAGACCTCCAGGCCGCAACCGCCTCCGTCACCGCCATTAGGGATGCCGCGGACGCCTTCCTCAATTCGCCCGGCGAAGGCAGCGCAGATACAGGCGGCGACGGTGAAGCGCCCCCGAGCAGGAGGCTGGTGTAGATGCCCAAAAACCAGCGAAATGAATATTGCGCTCATGAACCGCTCGTCATTCACCGATGACCATTTACCATTCACCGCTTTTATGACCAGCGGTCACTTACTGACTTCTCAAATTTTTGATGCGTATATAAATAAATTAGTGATATCAAATGTTTACGCTATGCCCGATTCGGGCATTCCTGGAAAACGAGCCTTCGGCAGTGTGGTAATGAGAGAAAATCAACAATTAATGAGCAAAATAACGATTCCCCCGCGCCCTGAAGAGGTTAAAGAATGAGTAATTTTTCAGTAAGGATAGGGATATTCAAAGAAGGTGAGGATTATGTCGCGTTATCACCGGAATTGAACGTTTCCAGTTTCGGCCAAACAATTGAGGAGGCAAAATCAGCTATCAGAGAAGCCATCGAAGCATTTATGGAGGAATGTGAAAGGATGGGCACGCTTGAAGATGTCCTGGAAGAGGCGGGTTTCACAAGAGATCTGGACATCTGGGTTTCCAGGGCGCCGATTGCGGAAGAACGTCTCGCCTTTGCCGTGTAAACTAACATGACAGATAAAAAAATCGTTCCGATTCATTATACAGAGCTGATTAAGGTATTTGAGCATGATGGATTTATAGTTCGACGGATGAAGGGGGACCATGTGGTCATGACCGCGGTTGATCTGGTAACATTGTCGTCAAAAATCAACTTGAGGGATGCAGGACTTTATGACAATAGGAAACTCAACATAACTTATCAACATCAATAAGAAAATCAGATTTTGTTACGTATAGGTAGGTGGAGACAATAACCTGTCCAGTGACGATATTTTTTGAAATTACTTGAACAGTACTGATGAAAACACGATATTGATTCTCAGATATTTTCAATGATCATAGAATCCGGTTGATTTCCTTGCAATCCACACAGCACAATCGTCATAAAACATTCAAGATAACAGATGGATTTGCCGTTAGTTTTGAAGTAATATGGAAGCTGGAAAGAGTTTCTATCTCCACGCAGGGAAAAGCAAGTGCAATATATTGATAATAAAGATGGTTCTTTCCGGATTTGCCATTCGGTAACATCGGTCCGCAGGCAATCACGCCTTTGTTCAGCAGCAGGTTTTACTCTTGTGGAAATAGTCGTCGTGATCGCCCTCATATCGGTGCTCTTGAGTATCGCCACGCCCCAGCTTGCCGCCTATCTGGAACAGGGTCGAAAAGCGAAATGCCTTTCCAACCGCTATCATATCGAGCAGGACGAACGGACGTACTATTTAAACAACAACAGCCCCTCTCTTGCCATTGACAGCCATTACCAATGCCCCTCGGGGGGAACTTATGTCTGGCTGGCGTCAGATCCTGCGTATTCTTCATACCCCCAGGTCACCTGTTCCCTTCATTATGCAGCGTCAACCTCACAATCGAACTCTCCCATCGATGGCCTGGTGGCGGCCTGGAAGATGTCTGAAGGTCAGGGAAATACCATCGGCGCCGGAGCAACCATTGGGACCGTAAACGGCGCCCAGTGGGGCAACGACCCTCAGCGAGGGATGGTCTTGAACCTTGACGGTAAGAATGATTATGTGGCGATTCCGGGTGATGGGGTACTGAAAATGCCATATGAGCAGATAACATACAGCGCCTGGTTCAAATCGGGAGAAGATTTCACTGATGGGATCGCTCCCCAGGGCCAGAAGCTCATTGCGAAAAATTCCAACTTCCACCTGAGTCTGGGGCCGAGCGGAGATGGCCTTGTGCCTGGCGCTGACATGTATTTGGATGGGAAATATGTTTCCACTTCCGGGACCTATGCTGCGGGGAAAAGTTATTCCGATCTTGTTATTAGGGATAATGAGTGGCATAATCTTACGACCACCTATGATGGTTCCACCATGAGTCTATATAAGGACGGCGCCCTTATTTTGGTGAAAACCGGGTTAAGCGGAACTGTTGGTAGTCCCGCCGGAACGAGTAACAGTAAATTGCCCGTTTATCTCGGTGCGGAGAATGGAAGTTCGAGCTTTTTTAATGGATCCCTGAATGAAGTTAACATCTTTGATCGCGCTCTGACGAGCACGGAAATCATGGACCTCACAGCGGGAAATTGATTTGGGTTTAAATAGCAAAAGTGTGGTTTTCGTCTTGATCGAAGTCTTGGTCGCCATCGCTATAAATAGAGATGCGATACTCATACTGAAAGAACAATAATGTTCACGCAGGGAAAAGCAAGTGCAATATATTGATAATAAAGATGGTTCTGTCGGGATTTGCCATTCGGTAACATTGGTCCGTAGACAATCACTCCTTTGTTCAGCCGCTGGTTTCACCCTAGTGGAAATGGTCGTCGTGATCGCCGTCATTGCAGTACTCCTGAGTATCGCTGCGCCCCAGCTTGCCGCCTATCTGGAACAGGGTCGAAAAGCGAAATGCCTTACCAACCGCTATAATATCGAGCAGGACGAACGGACGTACTATTTAAACAACAACATCCCGTCTCTTGCCATTGATAACCGTTACCAGTGCGCCTCGGGGGGAACCTATGTCTGGCTAGTTTCCGACTCGGCGTCACCGGATTATCCCCGTGTCGGCTGCTCCCTCCATTACGCCTCCGTCTCGGATCAGAGCAAAAAAGATTATGCGATTGTTCTTAATTCAAATGCCATGAATAATACGATTAAAGAGGTTTACGCATCATTTGCTGACTATGTAACTGACTGGATGTCAAAGGAGAATAAAATGCCCGTGGTAAATTACACAAATGGCTCATTATCATGGAGTGCCGCCTTGTATACGGGCACGGACAAAACAAACCTGTTTCAAGAAAAGTTCTGGAATGAATATTTTCAGTTTGTAGGCGTACAGGATTTTAACGCAACAAATCCAAAAATATCGGACTTCAAGGTATTCTTCAAACGTGACGGTAATGGCAATACAACTTCTGACATAGCAGGTGTTTATTTGCAGACAGGCGGTGATAGGAGAATTTACTTTTCCGATGGCAAGATGATTACGAACCAGCATTACAGCAATTACATAGATACAAGTACTCGACAACTGATGCCCCCACAATAGATACGGGAAGGTGATGGCTGACCCAAGCAGTGCAAAATGGACAGACGGGTCAAAGCGCAAAGGATGGTAGATCGGGGAATGCACAAAATAGAACTTTGAATGGGGAGAAAGGGGATTTAAAGGCCTCCTTTTCTCCTCGTAATCCTTGTTTTTCAAAAGCTGTCAGACTATTTGTTTGTAGGTGATAGGTGCTCGACTTCATTGATATTTTATCACGATTGGCCCTATTGATAACCAATGGAAAGATGGAGGCTTTGATCGTCGGCGCAACTTGCGGGATGAAATCCACTCTTTCTATTGGTTATCAATAGAAGATTCCCTTGACTTCTAATCTCATTAAGAACATAAAAACAAACGTTTAATAAGGATTTGTCGATCGGTTAACAACCAATTTGAACCCTGTTTTGGAAGGGTGCTGTCATGAAGAGACTATTGAAACCCTGTTTCTGAAAAGAGGCGGGGTTTTGTGTTTCAGATCCAAAGAGAGAACAAGCTTATGAATGACGAAGCAAAAACCTCAGTTCAATCCATAGATGATCTATCGGTGCTTCGCGGCCAAATTGCTGAGTTGGAACGCGACCTATTGAAGGCATTGACGGAGAAGGACGTCATGCGAGAGAGACAAGCGCAATTCCAGCGAATGGTGGAAAACATCGGTGATGTTATCTTCGAGGTTGATCATCTCGGGGTGATTCTATACTTCAGCCCAATTGGGAAAGATATCTGGGGATATGATCAGGAAGATATCATTGGAAAGAACTTCATTGAATTTGTTCATCCTGATGATCGGGACATTCTAATAAAGCGGTTTGTGGAACTCAGCAAGGGTGTGGAATACCCGTTGATCTATAGAATCAAAAACAAATCAGGTGAGTTCAGATGGGTACGGACGAAAACAAAAACCAGGATAGAAAAAGGCAAATTTATTGGGGCCATTGGGACGCTTATTGATGTTTCCGATCAGAAACGGATGGAAGAAACACTGCGGGAAAGTGAGGAGCTCTTCCGTAACCTTGTTGATTATATGCACGACGCAATGATAATTATCAGTTGGGATGGGTCCATACTCTTCTCTAACCGGGCAGCGGCAAGAATCATCGAATACGATCGGGCTGAAGAGTTGGTCGGTCACAATATAGTTGAATATATTCACCCCGATTCTCTCCAAAAAGCAGCAGAGGATCTCGAAGCAGTCAAGGCCGACAAAATGGGGTTTCTTTCAGAATATCAGCTAAGGTCAGTAACGGGTCGGCACATTTGGGTGGAAAGCGTGGGAGGGAAAATTATTTTCCGCGGCGATCCTGCGAACCTTGTATGCATCAGGGATATTACCTCGCGCAAGCGGGCCGAGGAACAGATCAAATCCTCCCTCAAAGAAAAAGAAGTCCTCCTGAAGGAGCTCCAGCACCGGGTAAAGAATAATCTGCTTACCATCTCGGGTATCCTTGCCCTCCAGTTAGAGAGAATAAAGGACAGGGAGTCGAAGGATATCTTTATCACGAGTATGAACCGGATCAAGGCAATGACAAGGATACATACCAGACTTTATCAGTCAGGCAATTATTCTCACATCAACTTCAAGGGGTATATAGAAGAACTTGCCTGGGAGCTTTCCCGCTCCTACGGGTTCCCTCCTGAAAATATGATCACCGATATAGAAGATATCTCCATCGACATCAATACCGCCATCCCTGCCGGCCTTATCGTGAACGAACTTGTCAGCAATGTCATGAAACATGCTTTCCCTTCCCTGGGGGCAGAGGACAAAGGGACAGGACAACCGTACAGAGACAGAAATGGCAAGATAACTATTACCCTGAAAGAACGTCCGGCTCTCCAGCCTGCCTTTGCGGGTGAAGCAAGAGCAGAAAACAGCGAAGCTCCCCACCCGCCACTTGTAATTCTCACCGTCTCAGATAATGGCATCGGATTCCCTGCCCATATCGACTTCAGAAACACGGAATCGGTGGGACTTTCACTGCTTGCCAAACTGGTGGAGCAGATTAACGGCAGCATGGAATTGACACGGGAGAATGGCACGATATTCATCATTACATTTTCCCGTATTTAGGAAAGAAGATCAATGCAAGGTCAACAAGAAAAAGAGAAAACTATCCTCCTGGTAGAAGATGAAGCGGTAATCGCCATGACCGAGGAGCAGACATTAAAAAGGCACGGCTTCAATGTCATTGTCGCTCCCAGCGGAGAAAAGGCTGTTAATATAGTCAAGAATACCCCGAATATTGACCTCATCCTCATGGACATCAACTTGGGGAAAGGGAAGATGGACGGGACAGAGGCGGCAGAGATCATCCTCAAAGACAATGACATCCCCGTCCTCTTCCTGTCAAGTTATACCCAGGCTGAAGTAGTTCAGAAGACAGAGCAGATCACCTCCTACGGGTACGTGGTAAAGGATTCCGGTGAGACCGTACTGATCACGTCCATAAAGATGGCATTCAAGTTATTTGATGCCCACCAGAGACTTAAAAAACGGGAAGAGGCGCTGCGGGGGAGTGAGGAACGCTATCGGACATTGGTGAATAATGCAAGTGACATAGTCTTCAAAGTGGACGATACCGGATACTTGACCTTTGTCAACCCAGCGGCACTCCGCGTTATGGGGTACGGGGAAAAGGAGCTTATCGGAAAGCATTATGCAACATTGATCCGCCCGGACATGTGCGATGAAGCCATGAAGTTCTTTGGCCGTCAATTTGTGAAGAAAATTGAGAACACCTACTCCGAATATCCCGTTGTTGTGAAGGATGGCCGCGAGATCTGGTTAGGACAAAACACCCAGTTGATTTTTCAGGACGGCAAGGTGGTTGCTTTTCAAGCAATGGCCCGTGATATCACAGAGCGCAAACGGATGGAAAAAGAACTGAGTGAAAGTGAAAGAAGATACCGTGACCTCAGTATTATCGATGACCTCACCCAGCTTTATAATTCCAGGTATTTTTATCATCAGCTGAAACTGGAGATCGATCGCGTAGACCGCTATGAGGAAAAGACTATGACGCTTCTCCTTCTCGATCTTGACGATTTCAAGCAATTTAACGATGCTTATGGTCATGTTGAGGGAGACCAGGTCTTATCAAGACTCGGTCAAGTGGTGAAAAGATGCCTCCGTCAGACAGATTCCGCCTATCGTTATGGGGGCGAAGAATTTACGATTATTCTCCCCATGACAACAAGCAAGGATGCCGTCATTACGGCGGAACGAATCAGAAGAGAATTCAAGAAGGATACTTTTTCTCCGGCGCCGGCTGAAGGGGATGTTCATGTGACGGTGAGCATCGGGCTTGGGCAGTATAAGCCGCAGGAAGACATGAAGGCCTTCGTAATCCGCGTTGACCAGCTTATGTACCAAGCGAAGAAGAATGGAAAAGACTGTGTTTATCTCCCCTTCGACAGCAGTAGGTAAGCGCGATTGAAATTGTTAAATAAAATTGTAAACATAAGTCATGCTCGATTTTTAGGCGTGTGCCTACAGATTTAGGGGGTCATTTGGATGTGCCTGATCCGTT
>Ga0247840_10006596_pt1 | contig 16592 bp, 19 predicted proteins | sample LaCruzMarch2015__FD_192404 | JGI IMG/M metagenome (GOLD analysis project Ga0247840, IMG submission 192404) | Freshwater microbial communities from meromictic Lake La Cruz, Castile-La Mancha, Spain - LaCruzMarch2015_17m | ecosystem: Environmental > Aquatic > Freshwater > Lake | place: Spain... | reverse complement strand
CGGCGTGGCAATTGATGAAGCGCGAGCGCGTCAACATGACCCAAGTTTTAACGCTGTGCCAGAAGGTGAATTACAAAATTCTTATGGCTTCACGGACAATACGCAAAGTCGAGCGCGAGGCGGAAGCGCGGGGTTTTCAATGATTGGCGATGTTGGTTTAATCGGCGCGGCAATCAATCAAACCGAGCGAAATTACGGCATTCCACCTGATGGACACGGCGAAGATCCTGTTCATGTTGAAATGAAACAAACCAAATATGATTTTAAAAGTCAGCTCAATAATCCATTCGCGTTCGTTGAAAAAGCCAAAATGAAATTTGGTTACACCGATTACGCACACACTGAATTTGATGGCAATGTCGCGGGAACGGTATTTTTAAATGAAACTTACGAAAGCCGTTTTGAATTAGAACACACGCCGATTTTGAAAAATAATAAAGGCGTTTTAGGCTTTCAATCGACAAACAGCACCTTTCAAGGTTTAGGCGAAGAAGGCAAAATCGTTCCAAAATCCGATATTGCGACTTACGGCATTTTTAACGTCGAATCGCTCAAAGTCGGCGCGGTGACTTACGAATTAGGCGGGCGCGTTGAATCAACGCAAATCACACCCGAAGGTCGCAACGATGTTTCTTACATTCCGTTAAGCGGTTCGATGTCGGCGATGTGGCAAGTCAATTCGCAAAATAAACTCAGTTTAGCGTTCACGCATTCGCAACGTGCGCCACAAATTCAAGAATTATTTTCGGACGGTTTTCATCACGCCACGCGCAGTTACGAACTGGGCAACGAAAATTTGCAAAAAGAATTGTCGAATAACTTGGATTTAGGTTATCAATTTGATGCGTCGTGGGTGCAAGCGGATTTCAACTTTTTTCATAATTGGGTGAGCGATTACATTTACCAACAACGCGATTCAGCGCAATTATTTAATGCGGAAGATGGTGAATTTGTTGCAAACGACAGCGATTGCACCGAATGTTTCCCGCTTTTACACAGTGAGCAACAAGCCGCTATTTTTAAAGGTTTTGAAGCAAAAACTGTTTTTCCATTATTTGATAATAAATTTGGCGCGGTGGATTTAACCTTATTTGGCGATTACACGCGCGGCACGTTTGATAAAGGTGGCAACGTGCCGAGAATGCCGCCGTTGCGTTATGGCACGCAGTTGAGTTACGAAAAAAATGATTTTTCAGGAAATGTGCGTTTAACACGCGGCGAAGCGCAAACCAATTCGGGCGAAAATGAAACCACAACGCCTGCGTATTTATTGCTGAACGTCGGCACGCAATACAAACTAGCGAGTTTTGCGAATTCGGAAATTTTGTTATTTGCCAAAGGAAAAAATTTACTTGATGAAAATATCCGCAGTTCCGTATCGTATTTGCGAAACTTTGCGCCTGAAGCGGGACGTAGCGCGGAAGTGGGGATTCGTATGAGTTATTGAAAAAAAGTGGCGCGATAACGTCATTCCGTTTCTAATAACGAATTCTAATAACAAGAATTACAACAATTTGGAAAACGAAAAATGACAAAAAAAATAACATTTCACGTTCAAAATGGCGGTTCATTAAATGGCGAAGCGCGAGTTGCTGGCGATAAATCAATGTCGCACCGTTCAATTATGCTTGGTTCATTGGCAGAAGGTACAACACACGTTACGGGATTTTTAGAAGCGGAAGACGCGCTGGCAACATTGCAAGCCTTTCGAGATATGGGTGTAGAAATTGAACAATCGGGTAATGGTTGCGTCACGATTCACGGTGTTGGCAAACACGGTTTAAAAGTGCCGAAAGCCCCATTATATTTGGGAAATTCTGGCACATCGATGCGTTTGTTAAGCGGTTTATTGGCGGGACAAAATTTTAATTCTGTTTTAACAGGTGACGAATCGTTGTCGAAACGACCAATGAAACGTGTCACCGAACCGCTTGCAAAAATGGGCGCAGAAATCAAAACCACTGAAAAGGGTACTGCGCCATTAGAAATTACAGGTAAATCACAGCAATTAACGGGCATTGATTACGAAATGCCAATGGCAAGCGCACAGGTGAAATCGTGTTTATTGCTAGCGGGAATGTACGCACAAGGTGAAACGAAAGTTACAGAACCCGCGCCAACTCGTGACCACACAGAACGAATGTTGAGCGGTTTTGGTTATCCTGTTCAAGTCGATAAAAATCAAGCTAGCATCAATGCTGACGGTAAATTAACCGCCATGTCAATTGATGTTCCAAGCGATATTTCCTCAGCAGCATTTTTTTTAGTTGGCGCGTCAATTGCCGACAATTCAAACGTTTTGCTCAAACACGTTGGTATCAATCCAACTCGTACGGGCGTGATTGATATTTTGAAATTGATGGGTGCAAACATTGAGATTTTGAATAAGCGTGTTGTAGGTGGTGAACCCGTTGCAGATTTGCGTGTCACGTCGGCACAATTAAAAGGCATCGAAATCCCTGAACACCTCGTACCGTTGGCGATTGACGAATTCCCCGTATTATTTATTGCAGCTGCGTGTGCAGAAGGCGAAACACGTTTAACAGGTGCGGAAGAATTGCGCGTCAAAGAATCCGATAGAATTCAAGTTATGGCAGATGGGTTGCAAATTTTGGGCGTAAATGCACAGCCAACACCTGACGGAATGATTATTCATGGTGGACAAATTGGCGGCGGAACCGTTGAATCTCACGGTGATCATCGCATTGCGATGGCGTTTGCTATCGCGGGTTTGCGAGCAACGGCACCAATTACGATTTTGGATTGTGCGAACGTGAACACGTCATTTCCTGAATTCAAAAACATTGCCACAAATTTGGGTTTGCAACTCACCAGCGAGGAAAACTAATGGACACAATTTTGACACTCGATGGACCAAGTGGCGCGGGAAAAGGAACTGTTAGCCGTTTAGTTGCACAAAAATTAGGCTGGCATTATTTGGACAGCGGCGCGATTTACCGTGCGTTAGCCATTGAAATTACTGAAAAAGATATTGAGCATGGAAGCATCGATGACATTGTCGAAGTTGCTTTGGCAATGGATTTGCATTTCGAATGTGGCGACGACCGCGCAGTTTTGCTTAATGGTCAAGACATCACGGATTTGTTGGGTTTAGAAAGCACAGGAAATACGGCATCGAAAATTGCGACGATTCCAGAAGTTCGCGCCGCTTTGTTGCAAAAACAGCATGATTTCAAACGACCACCAGGTTTAGTTGCCGATGGTCGTGATATGGGAACGGTGGTTTTTCCTGACGCAAAATACAAAGTTTTTCTAACTGCCAGCGCGTTAGAAAGAGCAGAAAGACGCTATAAACAGTTGAAACTGAAAGGAATTGATGCTAATCTTGCTTCGATAACTGCCGATATACAAGAACGTGATCAGCGTGACAGCGAACGACAATTTTCACCCCTCGTTCCCGCCGCAGATGCTGTTTATATTGATTCTTCGACAATATCAATTCAAGAAGTTGTCGCTGAAGTGTTAAGTTTAGTCCGTTAAGGATACTTTTTTACAGACTGCCGCATATAACCTGCGGTTTTTTATTAACTATTTACTATACAAAAAAGATTGGCGTAAAAACTAATCTTGGGAAAAAAAATGAGCGAAAGTTTTGCTGCATTACTAGAAGAAAGTTTAACCAAGACCAAAATGAGTCCTGGTGCAATGTTGATTGGTACCGTTATCGACATCGAAAACGACATGATCATCGTCAGCACGCATTCAAAATCTGAAGGCGTGATTCCAAAATGGCAATTTTTGAATGCCAACGGCGAATTAGAAGTTTCAATCGGTGACGAAATCGAAGTTGCATTGGACTTATTTGAAGATGGTTTAGGTGCGACGCTTCTTTCCCGCGATAAAGCGAAGAAAAACAAAGCGTGGTTCGAGCTTGAAACGGCGTTTGAAAAAGACGCGACAATTATCGGTCGTATCAACGGTAAAGTTCGTGGTGGTTTCACAGTCGAAGTCGGTGCATTACGCGCATTCTTACCTGGTTCACTTGTTGACGTTCGTCCAGTTCGTGACACCACTTTCTTAGAAGGTCGTGATTTAGAATTCAAAGTCATCAAAATTGACCAAAAACGCAACAACGTGGTGCTTTCACGTCGTGCAGTGGTTGAAAAAGAATACAGCGCAGAACGCGAAGAATTGTTGAAAACGCTTGAAGAAGGCGCGACAGTTGTCGGTGTGGTTAAAAACTTAACCGATTATGGCGCGTTCATTGATTTAGGCGGTGTTGATGGCTTGTTACACATTACCGATATGGCGTGGAGAAGAGTTCGTCATCCGTCAGAATGTGTTGAAATTGGTCAAGAAATCAACGTTAAAGTGTTGAAATACGACAAAGACAAAAACCGCGTTTCATTAGGCATGAAACAAATGGGTGAAGATCCTTGGTTGAACATCGCACGCCGCTACCCAGCTGGCACTCGCGTTTTTGGTAAAGTCAATAACTTGACCGATTACGGCTGTTTTGTTGAAATCGAAGAAGGCGTTGAAGGTTTAGTCCATGTTTCAGAAATGGATTGGACAAACAAAAACGTTAATCCTGGAAGATTGGTTCAATTAGGCGACGAAGTTGAAATCATGGTATTAGAAATCGATGAAGAACGTCGTCGCATTTCATTAGGCATGAAACAATGCAAACCAAATCCTTGGGATGAATTCGCCGCAACACACAACAAAGGCGACAAAATCTCTGGCAAAATCAAATCCATTACCGATTTCGGTATCTTCATTGGTTTGGATGGCGGCATTGACGGTTTGGTTCACATGTCCGATATTTCTTGGGCTGACGAAGGCGAAAATTCAGTTCGTGACTTCAAAAAAGGTGACGAACTTGAAACCATCATTTTGGCTGTTGATTCTGAACGTGAACGTATTTCGCTAGGTATCAAACAATTGGCACAAGATCCATTCCAAAACTTCTTGGCGACTCACGAAAAAGGCAGTGCTGTTAAAGGCATCGTCAAAGAAGTCGATGCAAAAGGCGCGACCATAACGTTGGAAGATGGCGTTGAAGGCTATTTGAGATCATCTGAAATTCAACGTGACCGTGTTGAAGACGCGCGTACAATTTTGAAAGAAGGTGACACGATTGAAGCTAAATTTATCGGTATCGATAAAAAATCGAAAACAATTAGTTTATCGATGAAACCGAAAGAAGAGCATTTTTCACCTCGTGCAGAAAAAGAACATACCGTTTCTGCGAAAGATTACTCATCTTCGGCACAACAAAATGTTGCATCACCCACTTTAGGTGATATTTTCAAGCAACAAATGGAAAAATAAAATCGTGAGATTTTAAGGGAGACGCGGCTTGTCGTGTCTCCTTTTTTATTTTTTACAGGAGCGCAGGTGACAAAATCTGAACTAATTGATGTGCTGGCAAAACAGCAAAACCATCTCGTTTTAAAAGATGTTGAGTCAGCAGTCAAATGTATTCTTGAACAAATGAATCAGGCGTTAGCAGCTGGTAAACGGATTGAAATTCGGGGCTTCGGCAGTTTCTCATTGCGCGTGCGTCCACCACGAATTGGACGAAATCCTAAAACAGGTGAATCTGTCGCATTGGCAAAAAAACATGTTCCACATTTCAAACCTGGCAAAGAATTGCGTGATCGTGTGAACGAATCCGCCGACAAATATAAAATTATTGAATAATGTCCATTGACATCCTCTGCCCAAAGGGTTAAAACGGGGATTCCTATTTGCTAAGGCGAAGGTGTATATCGCTATTACCTACTGCTGACCGCACTTATAGTACGGTTCACCTAATGGACTAGCTCCGTCAATCCGACGGTTATTTTTACAAATTTTACTAGCATTTTCGGAGGCTTCACCCTTGTTGCTTGGTTTTCGCTGACAGAGATTTGAAGCCTCTACTAACTGGTGGCGATATTAACACGAAGCTGAAAAATATCTCCACTATGAAGATGGTCGAATTGAACCGCTTACATTCCCACCTTAAACCAGCAATTCTCATTATGGAAACAGCTTTTAAATCAAATTGTTACGCCTATAAAAAATAGATTTAGTTTTAGAGCCTATAGAGTCCAAACTTTTTCGTGGTCGTAAATCCTTGTACAACAAAGGGTCAAAAATGGTCACTTACTCAGCAAGTTGAATCGCCGACAAACATCAGCGAAACCACTAACTTATAACTACAATGCCATTTTCAATACTAACAAAAATGCCTGGTTTTCGTCTGGCGTTCCAACCGTTACGCGCAAACAATCCTTTAATAATCCGCCTTGTGGATGCACATTTTTAATCAATACGCCTTGAGCTTTAATTGCTTCAAAAATTTTCGTAGCTTGATTTTCAGGCGTTTTGAACAAAATAAAATTCGCGGCACTTTCAAAAGCGGTAATGCCACTTAATGAATTCAACTCGCTCAACATCAACGTCCGCTCGGCACAAATCGCAGCGGTTTGTTCATCAAAAACGGCTTTGTGTTCAAGCGCAAATTGCACTGTCGTTTGCGTCAGCACATTGATGTTATAAGGCAAACGAATTTTGTGTAGTTGTTCGATAATTTGGCGTTCGCCCGCAATATAACCTAAACGCAAACCCGCCAAACCTAATTTTGAAACTGTTCGCATTACGAGAACATTATTTGCCACTCGATTCATAAAACTGGCGTTATTGGCAAAGGGTTCATAGGCTTCATCAATAATTACCAACCCATTCGCCGCATCGATAATTTTATTTATTGCATTTTCGTCAAACAAATTCCCCGTCGGATTATTCGGATAAGCGAGAAAAATAATCGCGGGATTATGTTGCTCAATCGCTGTTAGCATCGCTGACAAATCCAACTCAAAATTATCCGCTAACGAAACGCCGTGATAATTTAACCCCAAATAATCACTGATTTGTTTGTACATTACGAAACTTGGCGTAGTGCTTAAAACGTGAGAGTTTTGCGGCAACGCCATCAGCAACAATTGAATAATTTCATCTGAACCATTGCCGAGCAATAAATCGATTTCATCTGGCAACTGATTTAGTGTTTTCAAAGTTGTTGCCAATTGCCGCGCTTCGGGGTCTGGATAACGATTTAATGGGCAATTTTTCAACCTTTCCAACCAAATTTGTTTTAATTCATCTGACCAAGTGTAGGGATTTTCCATCGCATCGAGTTTAATAAAGCCTTTTGCTTCGGCGACGTGATACGCGGATAACGCTAAAACTTCAGGGCGGAAAAGAGTTTGTAGATTGAATTTTGACATTAAATTTTTTAAAGTGAGAGTAAGAATGAGCGACATTTTAACAGACGAAAGCTGGATGCGTTATGCGATTCGATTAGCACAACGTGCCGAAACGGCTGGCGAAGTGCCAGTTGGTGCGGTATTGATAAAAAATGAAACAGTGCTTGCAGAAGGTTGGAATGCCGTTATTGAAACACACGATTCAAGCGCACACGCTGAAATTGCCGCGATTCGCCGTGCTGGAAAAGTGCTGAAAAATTACCGCTTAATTGATACCACGCTTTATGTGACGTTAGAGCCGTGCGTGATGTGCATGGGCGCAATTAGCCATGCGCGAGTGAAACGCTTGGTTTTTGGCGCATTTGACGAAAAACGTGGCGCAGTTTGTAATGCTTTGAACTTGAGTGACGCGCCATTTTTAAATCATCATGTCGATTGGCAAGGTGGAATTTTGGAAGAAACGTGTTCGCAATTATTGAAAGATTTTTTTGCAACACGGCGCAAAAACAGTACACGTTCTTGAATTCGCATTTTTAAATAAAAAAGCAATAATTTTTGATTGCAGATTTTGAGTAGCTGTGTATAGTTTCACGACTGGCAAGGCTGATTCATCCAGCTTGTTTTTCAATAACTAGACTATATTAGAGAAGGTTTTAAAATGAGTTTTGACTATAAACGTTTATTTAAATTTGAAGTGAACTTAGCAGGCAAACAAAAAAATTACCGTTTATACGGTGGCATTGCGGCGTTAGCCTCATCCGTTTTTCTTGCTAGCATTCCCTTGTTGTTAATTGGTTTGATTTTAACGGCTCAAGGGTATTTCGGTTGGTGTCCAATTTGTTCTGCGATTCAAAAATAATCGCCATTTTCAATGCCAGTGCATTATCGCCATCGGGCGGTAGTGCGCTTTATTCTTACTCCCCTGCCCTACATTTTCTGTGACTACCGTCTATCCAATTCCCGAAAATCACGCGCAACGTTTTATTTTGCATAACGAAGTTCATGCACGTTCGACTATTATTCGCGGTTTACCTGGTCGTGCCAGTCATTTGGCGTTATCACGTTCCAATGAAGAAAAAATCCACGAACGTCAACATTTAAGTCAACTTTGTGAACGTTTTGGTGTTACTGCTCCCGCATTAGATGCTGACCATTTCAGTGCAGCATTCGATTCATTTCAACTTCGCTGGGAACAACATGGTGAATTCAGCACTTACACGTTTTATGTGCAAGGTGTTGAAGCTGCACCGTTTTCTGAACCCGCGTTGAAAAAAGTACCTGTTGATTGGCTTTCGACATTAACGGGTAAAATTCTGGTCGCAACGCACGCGACAATTTTGCCTGAAAGTGAAAATCCTGATTTGACAGAAGTCGCGCCCTATTTTGCAAATAATCCGCTGGTTGGCTCAACGGTAACAGGCGGTGCAGCGTGCGTGTTCACCGATTTTAGGATTCATGTTGATGGTTTCAGTCGGTTTTTGATTGTGAATAATAATTTGCGGGTTGAACAAGGTGCGCGTTTGATGAATCGACTTTTTGAAATCGAAGTTTATCGCGTATTGGCGTTATTGGCGTTTCCGATTGCTCGCAAACTATCGCCTGAATTAAAAAAAGCGGATCAGCAGCTTTACACAATTACTAACGCCATGACGCAATCCGCAGGTAATGACGCAAAATTACTCGACGAATTAACGATACTCGCGGCAGAAATTGAAAATCACGTTTCGAGTAATCATCTACGTTTTGCAGCGGCAAGCGCGTACTATAATTTGGTCGAACAGCGGCTGATTGATTTGCGAGAAGTGCGAATTCAAGGGATTCAAACTATCGGCGAATTTATCAAACGTCGTCTTGAACCTGCCGTCAATACTTGTCGTTCAACAGCAAACCGATTCACTTCGCTTTCAGAACGGGTTGGCAATACCAGCCAATTATTACGCACGCGAGTAGATATTATTATCGAACGGCAAAATCAAGATTTGCTCACTTCAATGAATTTGCGTGCAAAAATGCAATTGCGAATGCAGCAAATGGTCGAAGGTATTTCGGTCGTGGCGATTACTTATTACGCGGCGAGTTTGATTCGAGCAATGGCTGAAACACTACACGCACTGGGTTTTCACGTTAATCCTGAAATCATCGAAGGCGCAGCAGTGCCATTTATTTTAGTTGGCATTGGTTTAGGTTTTAAGCGCATTCACCACATTATTAAAAATATGTCATAACGGTTTAAAACAGCCGCTTTACCCTTATAATTACAGGGTTCAATAATTTTCCTTTTTATAATTAATAATCAAAATGGCAACTAAAGAAGATTTTTACAAAATACTTGGAGTCGATCGCAACGCGAGCGATGCTGAAATTAAAAAAAGTTATCGCAGTTTAGCGATGAAACATCATCCCGATAGAAACGCGGATAATCCTGAAGCAGCGGAAGTCAAATTCAAACAAATCAAAGAAGCCTACGAGGTTTTGTCTGATGCTAAAAAACGGTCGGCTTACGATCAGTTTGGTCACGCGGGCGTTGATCAATCAATGGGTGGCGGGCGTGGGGGAGCTGGCGATTTCGGTGACATTTTCGGCGATATGTTTGGCGATATTTTCGGTGGCAGACGTGGCGGAGGCGGTCAGCAAGGTGGACAACGGGGTTCAGATTTACGTTACAACCTCGAAATCAGCTTAGAAGAGGCTGTTCACGGCACAGAACAAAAAATTCGCATTCCAGTTTTAGTAACCTGTGACAGCTGTTCAGGTTCGGGCGCGAAAGCAGGTTCAGCGCCTGTGACCTGCTCAATGTGTCACGGACACGGACAAGTCCGAATGCAGCAAGGCTTCTTCACCGTTCAACAAACTTGTCCAACGTGTCGCGGCACGGGCAAGCAAATTAAAGACCCTTGCGGAAAATGTCACGGACAAGGGCGTGTCAAAGACGAAAAAACCTTGTCGGCAAAAATCCCTGCTGGTGTGGATACAGGCGACAGAATTCGTCTGTCTGGCGAAGGCGAAGCTGGACAAATGGGCGCACCTTCTGGCGATTTGTATATCGAAATCCAAGTTAGAAAACACTCTATTTTTAATCGTGACGGCGCAAATTTATCATGCGAAGTGCCTATTAGTTTCGTAACAGCTTGTTTAGGGGGAGAAATTGAAGTTCCTACGTTAGGCGGTAAAGCAGCGTTAAAAATTCCTGCCGAAACACAAACTGGGCAAATTTTTCGATTGCGGGGTAAAGGTGTAAAACCCGTGCGTGGTGGCGCGGTGGGTGATTTAATGTGTACCGTGAAAATAGAAACGCCAGTAAAACTGACTAATGAGCAAAAATCACTAGTTGTAAAATTAGGCGAATCGCTTTCAAGTGGCGGCACGCATCACAGCCCTCAAGAATCATCGTGGCTAAATGGCGTAAAAAACTTTTTTGATAAATTAACGGGGTAAATTTATGATGCGAATTGCAGTGGTTGGCGCAACGGGACGAATGGGTTTGTGTTTAATGAAAGCCGCATTTTTGAATGATAAAACCAAGTTGACCGTAGCGATTGCACGCGAAGGAAGTGACTCAATAGGCAAAGATGCTGGCGTGTTGGCTGGAATTGGAACACTTGGCGTAAATGTAAGCGATAATTTAGCCGCAAAGTTAAATGATTTTGACGTACTAATTGATTTCACCCGACCCGATATTTCAATGAAATATATTGAACTTTGCCGCCAAGCAGGCAAAAAAGTTGTTATTGGTACGACAGGTTATAGCGAAATTCAAAGAGCTGAAATTACCCAAGCGGCACAAGACGTTTCAATCGTATTTGCACCAAATTTTAGTGTCGGTGTAAATTTGTCGTTAAAGCTGCTCGAAATGACCGCAAAAGTGATGGGAGATTACACTGACATCGAAATAATCGAAGCGCATCATCGCCACAAAGTTGATGCGCCGTCTGGCACAGCTTTGAGAATGGGGGAAGTTGTCGCAAAAACATTGGGACGTAACTTGGAAACCTGTGCAATTTATGGACGCGAAGGCAATACAGGCGAACGCGATAAAAAAACGATCGGTTTTTCTACAATTCGCGCGGGTGATATTGTTGGCGAACACACTGTAATGTTTGCTGATGATGGTGAACGTTTAGAAATTACCCACAAAGCAACGAGTCGAATGACGTTTGCTAATGGTGCAGTACGAGCCGCGCATTGGTTAGTCACTAAAGAAAATGGCTTGTTTGATATGCAAAATGTATTGGACTTAGTCTGAATTTTAGGCAAAAAAAACGCCTGTCAGACAGGCGTTTTTTGAAACAATAGAATTTCTCTTTATGCTTCGCGATCTACAAGTTCAACATACGCCATTGGCGCATTATCGCCCGATCTAAATCCGCACTTCATGATGCGTAAATAACCGCCTGCCCTGCCTTTATAACGCGGACCTAGTTCGTTAAACAATTTAGTTACCATGTCACGATCACGCAAACGCGCAAATGCTAAACGTCTTTTTGCAACGCTGTCTTCTTTTGACAACGTAATTAGCGGTTCAGCAAAGCCTCGGAGTTCTTTCGCTTTTGGCAAAGTAGTTTTAATTAACTCATGTTTGAATAATGAGTTTGCCATACTAGTAAACAGTGCTTTTCGACGGCTACTGTTCATGTTGAGTTGTCTACCAGACTTACGATGTCTCATATTTAAAAATAACCTAAAAATTAGTGTGATATGGATTGATTATGCTCAGCGAGTCCTTCGGGCGGCCAACTTTCGAGGCGCATTCCGAGCGACAAACCTTTCAACGCCAAAATATCCTTAATTTCAGTCAAAGACTTTCTACCCAGATTAGGCGTTTTCAATAATTCAACTTCTGTGCGTTGAATCAAATCACCGATATAAAAAATGTTTTCTGCTTTCAAGCAATTTGCTGAACGTACTGTCAACTCTAAGTCGTCAACAGGGCGCAATAAAACTGGATCAATCGATTCGTCTGGTGATGCGTACTCTACCCGAGGCTGTTCACTCACTTCCTTGAAATCAACAAAAACAGAAAGCTGATCATGAATAATCGATGCAGCAAGTTTAACCGTTTCCTTCGGGTCGACAGTGCCGTTTGTTTCTAAATCGATAATCAATTTGTCCAAATTTGTGCGTTGTGCGACTCGTGTACTTTCGACTTGATAAGCAACACGCAAAACAGGACTAAATGAGGCATCTAAGTGCAAAGTACCTACAGGATAATTCGCATCGGAATTCGATTTTCGAACACCTGCTGGTTCATAACCGCGACCGCGACCAATTCGAATTTTCATATTCAAACTGCCAGCCTGCGTTAAGTTAGCAATTACAGATTCGGGATTTAAAATTTGCACAAAACCTGGAAGAGTAATGTCTCCAGCTGTAACCACGCCCGCACCCTTTTTAGAAAGGGTCAGCTCTACTTCATCTTTGCCATTAACGATAATTGCCAATTTTTTCAAATTCAGCAAGACGTCAATTACATCCTCATGCACACCTTCAATGGTAGTGTACTCGTGCAACACGCCATCAATTTCGACTGAAGTTACTGCATAACCTGGAATAGTCGATAAGAGTACGCGTCTCAGTGCATTTCCCAGGGAATGCCCAAAGCCACGCTCTAAAGGTTCGATAACGATCCTTGAGTGATTGGGCGACTCACTTACAACCTCAACAGACTCTGGTTTAAGCAATTTAGGGATAGAACTAAGCATTTATATTCCTCAGAACTGCAATTATTTAGAGTAAAGTTCCACAACAAGTTGCTCATTGATGTCTGTACCTAAATCAACGCGATCAGGTAAATTGACAAATGTACCCTTCATCTCTTTTGAGCTGACGACAACCCAAGATGGAAAACCATATTGTTCTGTTACTGCCAGCGCATCGATAATACGTTGTTGTTTTTTCGCTTTTTCTCTAATTGATAACACATCACCAGACGCAACTTGATAAGATGGTACGTTAATTAGCAGACCATTAACTTGAATCGACTTATGTGACACAAGTTGACGAGCCTCGGCACGAGTACATGCAAAACCCATACGATAAACAACGTTATCTAATCTTGACTCCAAAAGATTCAATAGGTTTTCACCCGTTGCACCTTTTTTTAAATCGGCTGACTTATAGTAATTTCTGAATTGTTTTTCCAAAATTCCATAAATACGGCGTAAGCGCTGCTTAGCACGTAACTGTGTAGCGTAATCAGAACTTCTGGCTCGTTTCGTGCCATGTTGACCAGGTCGCTGATCCAGTTTACACTTATTTTCGAGGGATTTGCCTCTACTTTTCAAAAATAAATCAGTGCCTTCTCTGCGACTTAACTTACAGGTAGGTCCTAGATATCTTGCCATATTGGTACTCCAATTTCTCTATACGCGGCGTTTTTTAGGTGGACGGCAACCGTTATGTGGAATCGGTGTCACGTCAATGATATTGCTAATTTTAAAGCCGAGATTGTTCAATGAACGCACTGCCGATTCGCGTCCTGGTCCGGGTCCTTTAATTAACACATCAAGATTTTTCATGCCGTATTCTTGAGCCACAGCTCCTGCTTTTTCGGCTGCTACCTGTGCAGCAAAAGGCGTACTTTTACGAGAACCGCGAAAGCCCGAACCACCTGAGGTAGCCCAAGAAATTGCGTTACCTTTTCTGTCGGTAATAGTGATGATTGTGTTGTTAAAAGAGGCGTGGACGTGTGCAATACCGTCTGCGACTTCTTTTTTAATGCGTTTTCTTGAACGATTTTGACTTGCCATTAGTTCAGACTCTTAATTGGTGCTTATTTTTTAATTGGTTTACGAGGACCTTTACGAGTACGCGCATTTGTTCTTGTGCGCTGACCTCTTAACGGTAAGCCTCTACGGTGTCTAATTCCGCGATAACAACCAAGATCCATCAAACGTTTGATATTCATAGAAACTTCACGACGAAGATCGCCTTCAACTGTCATTTTTGCAATGACATTACGAATTGCTTCTATTTTTTCTTCAGCTAAATCTTTGATTTTTACGGAAGGTAACACACCTACTTCACTACAAATTTCACTTGCAGTTTGACGACCAATTCCGTAAATCGCAGTCAAGGCGATAACAGCGTGTTTGTGGTCTGGTACATTTATCCCAGCGATACGAGCCATTTAAATACTCCCCTGAGTACAAATTCTAAGGTTAAGCATATGATTATAACATATAACAGTGATTGAGCAATTCAAAATTACCCTTGACGTTGTTTGTGTCTGCCATCTTCACAAATCACTCTAACAACACCGTGTCTTTTTACAACTTTGCATTTTCTGCAAATTGGTTTTACAGATGCGCGAACTTTCATAGGAATCTCCAAGATTCTCAAATCAATAAACGTGCTAACTACTTTTTAAGGTTAGCTTTTTTCATTAAACCTTCATACTGTTGCGACATAATATGCGTTTGCATTTGTGAAATAAAATCCATCACAACCACAACAATAATCAGAAGTGACGTTCCGCCAAAGTAGAAAGGAACGTTCCAATAAACAATCAAAAATTCTGGTAACAGACAAACTAAAGTGATGTAAAACGCGCCGATTAAGGTTAAACGAGTCATCACTTTATCGATGTAAGCACTGGTTTGTGCGCCTGGGCGAATGCCTGGTAAAAATGCACCTGATTTTTTCAAATTTTCAGCAGTTTCTTTTGAGTTAAATACCAATGCAGTATAGAAGAAACAAAAGAACACAATTGCTAACGCATAAAACAACACATAGACAGGCTGACCTGGTGACAACAATGTTGCAATATCTTGTAACCAACCAAATCCTTCACTTTTACCAAACCACCCTGCAATGGTTGCAGGAAAAAGAATGATACTTGAAGCGAAAATTGGTGGGATAACGCCAGCCATGTTCAGTTTCAAAGGTAAGAAACTGCTTTGACCAGCGTACATTTTGCGACCTTCTTGTCTTTTCGGATAGTTAATCACGATTCGACGTTGACCACGTTCTACAAACACAACCAGCATCGTCACTGAAATCGACAACAAGAATAGAACCACGATAAACGGACTACTCATTTCACCAGTTCTGACAAGCTCAAACGTACTACCGATTGCTTTAGGCAAACCCGATGCGATACCCGCAAAGATAATCATTGAAATACCGTTGCCAATGCCACGTTCAGTCACTTGTTCACCGAGCCACATCAAAAAAATAGTACCCGTTACCAACGTAATAGTAGTAATTGCAACAAATCCAACACCTGGATTCAAAACAACCGATAAACCACCTGCTGTTTGATTCTGTAACGCCAACGAAATCCCAATCGCTTGGAACGTCGCCAACACTACTGTACCGTAGCGCGTGAATTGAGAGATTTTACGTCTTCCAACTTCACCATCTTTTTTCATTTGTTCCATTGACGGAATAACGACCGTCATCAACTGCATAATAATGGAAGCTGAAATATAAGGCATGATACCTAACGCAAACAAGCTCAATCGCATCAACGCGCCGCCTGAGAACATGTTAAACATATCCAAAATCGAGCCGCTTTGTTGAGCGAACATCGCTGCTAATGCTTTAGGGTCAATTCCTGGAACAGGAATGTGCGCCCCAACACGATAAACAATGAAAGCCCCCAAAACAAAAAGCAAACGTGCTTTTAATTCTGAGAAATCCGCCGTTTTATTTGCCATTTGCGCTCTTGGTACACTCACCTTATGCCTCTACTTTGCCACCAGCAGCTTCAATAGATTCTTTCGCACCTACTGTTACTTTTACACCTTTCACAGTAACCGCTTTCGTCAACAAACCTGATTTAATAATGCGTGCCACTTTCGTGAAAACAGGAACGATGTTTGCGTCGATTAACACTTTCAAATCGATGACATCAGCAGTTAAACCATTCAATTCACCTAAACGAACTTCAGATGAAAATTTTGCTTTATACGACGTAAAACCGATTTTTGGCAAGCGACGTTGTAAAGGCATTTGACCCCCTTCAAAACCCACTTTATGGAAACCACCGCTACGCGCTTTTTGACCTTTGTGACCGCGACCACAGGTTTTACCCATAGTGCAACCAATACCGCGACCAACACGACGCGATTTTTTACGCGCGCCGTCAGCAGCTTTAATAGTATTTAAAAACATTAGATTTCCTCAACTTTAAGCATATAAGATACTTTGTTGATCATCCCTTTATTTTCGGGAGTATTCAATACCACGACTGTTTGATTGATTTTGCGTAAGCCCAAACCTTTCAAGCACGCTTGATGATTTGGCAAACGTCCAAAACGACTTTTCGTCATGGTGACACTTAATTTCGCACTCATCAAATTACCCCGTAATTTTTTCAACAGGCAAACCGCGTTTTGCCGCGATTTGGTGAGCATTGTGCATACTAGTCAATCC
>Ga0247840_10006594_pt1 | contig 16601 bp, 11 predicted proteins | sample LaCruzMarch2015__FD_192404 | JGI IMG/M metagenome (GOLD analysis project Ga0247840, IMG submission 192404) | Freshwater microbial communities from meromictic Lake La Cruz, Castile-La Mancha, Spain - LaCruzMarch2015_17m | ecosystem: Environmental > Aquatic > Freshwater > Lake | place: Spain... | reverse complement strand
CCCGCACCGCCTTTCTGGTGGCGGCGGCGGCGCAGGTCTTCCAGCACGGCGGCGGCGCCGCGCTGCGCGGGTTCCTGGAGGAATCACGCGCCCTGCACGCCGGCGCGCAGGTCTATGTCGTCGATGAGGCCGGGCATGAATTGCTGGGGCGCGGCGTCCCCCCGGACTTGCTGACGCAGGCCCGTCGGCTGGCGCAGGAGGCCCAGGAACCGCGCATTGCCCGGGTGGAACGGATGGCGGGGCGCGACTATCTGGTATTCCTGCCGGCCGACGGGCGCGAGCCGCTCCATCACATGCCGCTGTTGCTGCCGATCGGCGTCGCCATCCTGGCGAGCCTCGCCTTCAGCGCCTGGCTCGCCTGGTATCTGTCGACCCCGATCCGCCACCTGCGCGGCGCCTTCGACGCCGCGGCGGCCGGCCGGCTCGACACGCGCATCGGTGCGCGCATGGGGCGACGGCGCGATGAGATCGCCGATCTCGGGCGCGATTTCGACCGCATGGCCGGGCAGTTGCAGACCCTGGTCAACTCCCAGCGGCGGCTGTTGCACGATGTCTCCCATGAACTGCGCTCGCCCCTGGCGCGGCTGGAGGCCGCCATCGGCCTGGCGCGGCAGCGGCCGGAACGGCTCGCTGAGACGCTCGATCGCATCGAACGCGAAGCGGGGCGGCTCGATCAACTGGTCGGTGAGATCCTGACCCTGGCGCGGATGCAGGCCGGGATGGCCAGGGCGGCGGACGAGGAGATCGACCTGGTCGAACTGGTGCGCGAGGTCGCGCGCGACGCCCGGTTCGAAGCGGAGCCGTGCGGGCGCCAGGTCGGGTTCGTCGGCACGGGCGAGGCACTGGTCACCGCCAACGTCGAACTCCTGCACCGCGCCCTGGAGAATGTGGTCCGCAATGCGGTCAAGTTCACCGCGGTCGGGAGCCGGGTCGAGGTGGAGATTGCGCGGCAGCCCGATCGCAACGGGGAACCCGACCGGCTGCTGGTGAGCGTCTCCGACCGCGGACCCGGTGTTCCCGAGGGGGACCTGGAAGCCATTTTCGAGCCCTTCTTCCGCAGTGAGACCAGGACCCCGACCGCCGGCTTCGGTCTGGGGCTCGCCATCGCCCGGCGGGCCATCGAGGCGCATGGGGGGACTATTCGTGCCTGCAACCGTCCGGGTGGTGGATTGACGGTCGAGATCGTGCTGCCGGTGGTCGCTTGCGGCTGACTGCCAGGAACAGATAGGAAGGGTTTCATAGCGTCTCGACCTCGAAGCCGACCAGGGTGCGGCTCTCCCGGCTAAACTCGATCCCGATCAGATGGATGGGCTGGCCGGCCGCCCGGTATTTGTCGGCATAGCCACGCTCCTTGATCTGTTGCAATGCGCGTCCCGCGGGTTCCGACTCGACCACCTTGAACTCGAACAGCCAGATCCGGTCGTTGAACTTCAACGTCAGGTCGACCCGGCCCAGACTGCTGGCATCCTCCGGCATCAGGTCCAGCCCCAGCGCGGCCAGATGGCTGTAGAAGACGCTGGCATAATAGCCCTCGTAGCGGGCGAGCGGGTGGCCCTCGTGCCACTGATGCGGGATCGCCGCGAAGAGGCTGGCAACATGCGCGCGCAGGGCGTCGAAATCCCCACTGACCAGTACGTCATAGAGTCGGCTCGTCAGTTCGCTGACGCGCCCCGGCTGGCCGATCAGGGCCTTGACCAGGCTGTCGTTGAGTGCGCTCGCGACCTCCAGATTCGGATAACCCAGGGTATATTCGAGCCGCGCGCCGAGCCGCCGCGAGCCGGAGAAGGTGAGATAGCCGGTCTGCCACAGTAGCGCCTCGGTGGCCAGATGATCGACGTCGAAGGCCGACAGCAGGGCCTCATCGGCGCGCAGGCGGGCGAGTGTCGGGGTAAAGAAGCCGCGCTCGGTGAGCAGGTCCACCAGAAAGGTCGGGGTACCGGTCTCGAACCACCAGGTCCTGAATTCGCGCGCATCGAAGAGCAACAGCAGATCGAAGGGGTTGTAGACCGACTCGCCGGTCCAGTTGTAGCCGTTGTACCAGCGGCGGATTTCGGCACGGTCCAGCCCGACGAGTTCAGGCGCGAAGACGGTATCGACATCGGCCTCGGTATAGCCGCACAGGGCCGAGTAACGGGCATCGATCGTGATGTCTTTGAGGTTGTTGAGACCCGAGAAGATGCTCACCTTGCTGAATTTGCTCACCCCGGTCAGGAAGGCGAAGCGGATGTGCGCATCGTTGTCCTTGATGACCGAGTAAAGATTCCGCAGCCCGTCCCGGATCTCCCGGGCCAGGTCCGGCCTGGTCAGATTGTCCAGGATCGGCTTGTCGTATTCGTCGACCAAGACCACCACGCGTTGGCCGGTCGCGGCATGGGCCAGCCGGAGCAGCTCCGCGAACCAGGCGTCGACTCCCGTTTCGCTGTCGGTCAGCCCCAGCGCCGCCTGGTTGATCCGCAGTTGCTCCCGGATCTTGAGGTCCAGTTCAGCACGCTCGCGCACCACCCCGCCGCCGAAGCTCAGGCGGATGACCGGGTAGCGGGTGGTCCAGTCCCAGTGCGGGTGGATCACGAGCCCCCGGAATAGCGCCTCGTTGCCGCAAAAGAGTTCGCCCAGGGTGTCGATCAGCAGCGACTTGCCGAAGCGCCGCGGGCGCGACAGGAAATAGTGGCTGCCCTCGTCGATCAACTGGCGGATGAAACCGGTCTTGTCGACATAGTAATGGTCGTCCTCGCGGATCTTGGCGAAGGTCTGGATACCGATCGGCAGTTTGCGGCGGTGCATGGGGGTCTCGGAAGCTGGGTGGCGGTTCATCGGCCTGACAACCTGGGCCGCGGGGCTGATCGGCTTGGGTCTTCATTGGGTTGGATGCTCTGCGTACACGGGACATCTGGAACCTGCCGCCGCGCCGTGGCTTCAGTGATCCGAGCGCTTGAGCAAGTCCTTGATCAACTCGGGGTCGAGCCCGCGCAGGCGGTCTTCCGGATCGAGTCCGCGCAGGCGCTCGTCGGGTGCCAGCCCACGCAGACGCTCCTCCACGTCCGAGTGTGCGAGCGCCGCCGCGCGCAGCTGGGGGGGTCAACGCGGCCAGGTCACGGACGATCAGGTCGTAGGTGTCACGGTCGCAGGTGTCACGCATGAAATCATCGACGGTGTAGGCCATGTCAGGTACCTCCAGGCGGTAAGCAGTGGTCAGATGATGTTGCAACAGGTGTCCGAGTGTTCCGCGTTCCGATAGGTGACATAGTGCCCCGTCAGTTCCTCCAGCGCCCAGACATCGAGTGCCTCATGGTGCGATTTGTAGGTCAGCAGGTTGTGTGCGGCCAGGGTCTCCAGACCGTCGGGCAGGCCGGCGAGGTCCTGCGCCTGGGTGCTGGTGGCCTCGCCCGCCTGCCGCTCGATGATCAGGATATCGAGGCGCTGGCTCTTGAGCGCCAGCCCTTGTTCCAGTTCCACCCGCCAGGGGCGGCCGGTGAAGAGGTCGGTCAGGACCATGCCGAGCAGGCGGTGCCAGGGGGTGTTCATGGATGGATGGTCGCGCGAGCGAATGGACGCAACAAAGAGACATAAGGAGGCCATCATGCCCTGGAACATCGCGCAAGAGTCTCGCGTTCCCAGGCGCCGCGCCTCGGCAAGCAACCGCTGTCAGCCCAAGGCGCTGGAGTCCAAGGCTTCAGCCTTGGAGGGGCGCGCCAAGGCTGAAGCCTTGGACTCCAGTCGCACGGAATGCGCTCCGCGAGTGCGGCTTAACTTAACGGCATTGCGCGAATGCCCCGTCCGCCCTGAAGGGCCGGATCGGTCTGTTGGGCATTGTCGGTTATGGGCGCCGGGCCGCCAAACGAATTTCGCGACCAGGGGGCTATGCCTGCCTACCCCCCCAGCCTTCTGTCCCGAATGGTGTCGCGGGACCCAGGGCCACAAGGCTTTCGAGGGGTAAAGAGGTAAAGGGTTTAAGGGGAAAGAGTCCTGGCGAGACGGAAGCCGAGGAAGCCGCTGCAGTATCCGGGCCCGTGCCAGCCACGGGATATTGCTCGAAGGGGGCATAGCCCGCGCTGACCACCACCGACAAGGAGCGTCTGCGCTCGCCCATGACCTGACGGGCGGCGCCGAAGTCGAGCAGGATCGGGCGCGTCCCGCCCGAGTCCAGGCGTGCCAGTTGGCCTCGAAGAAGTGGTCGAAGTCCGTCATCTGTGGCTTGTCCCGGTGCGGTGTCTTCCCGCGAGGACCGCAGGGCCACGCGCGGGCTCGGTCCGCGCGGCGGACCCTACGGCTGGCCGTTGGCCTGGGGCCGTTTGGCTGGATTGTAGTGGCTGGCCGGGGTTGAAGACCAGGATTTCACGGGACCGCACCCGTGACAGTCTCGACCGATCGCTGGTGCTACGATGCCCGCGGTCGGACGCGAGCGGCCGTCTCGCCGACCCTGCCGGTCTGCGGGACGTGTTCAGCGCCCGTGGAACCGCGGCTTGCGGTGCGCGAGAAATGCATTCACCCCCTCGGCATAGTCGTCCGAGCTGAAGAAACCGAAACTCTCGTCCAGTTGCCCCGCGCTGTATTGTCCGCCCTGATCGGCCAGCATCCGCAGGTTACGCTTGTTCAGGCGCGCCGCGAGCGGGGAGCCCGCCAACAGGGCCCGCACCACCTCATCGACCAGTGCATCCAGCCCGTCGGCGGCGGAAACGCGCTGCACGAGGCCGGCGGCCAGGGCCTCGTGAGCGTCCAGCAGGCGGCCGGTCAGCAGCAGGTCGGAGGCGAGCGCGATCCCGACCAGTCGCAGCAGCGGCACCAGTTCCGGCAGGGCGAGCGGGAAGCCGAGCTTACCCACCGGGGCGCCGAGCCGACTGCCGGGCGCGGCCAGGCGCAGGTCGCAAACGCCGGCGATCTCCAGCCCGCCGCCCACGCAACTACCCTCGATGGCGGCGATGACCGGTTGCGGGGCCTCGCGGATGGCCCGCAGCGCCGGCTCGATCACCTCCAGGTGATAGCGGCGTCCGGAGGCGGGATCGAAGCGCTGCTGCGGGAACTCAGTGATGTCGGCACCCGCGGCGAAGTTGCCGCCGGCGCCGCGCAGCACGATGCAGTGGATGTCGTCGCGCCCGGCCAGGTCGTCAAAGGTCTGGCGCAGCCCGTGCCACATTGCGACGCTCAAGGCGTTTTGTTTGGCCGGAGCGTCGAGCGTGACACAGGCCAGCGGGGCCTGGGTTTCGCATTGGATCGTCATGACCTTAGAGTTCCGGGAATACTAAATCCACAGATGAACACAGATGAACACAGGTTTTCTTCAAATTGTCATGGGCTTATTGCTATTGTCACAATCACCGGCAGGGTAAGTCCCCGACCAAGTGTAAGTCAATGAATTATCTGTGTTCATCTGTGTGCATCTGTGGATAACTACTCTTTACCAGGGCAATGGCTCACGCCCGGATCGGTCGGGTGCGGGACCGCCGGCCGCGTGGGAAAAATTCAACAGGCAGTGAATAGGTTACGGACGATCCTAGCCGCTCGGCCGGCGACGGTCAAGGTGGACGCGGCGCGCACCGTGCTGAACCAAAGGTGATCAATCCCTTCCCGGCCTGAAAGACAACGCCAAGGACGTGGCACTCCTGATCCGGCTGCTCTGCCGCTGCGGAAATCAGGGCAGACGAAGTTGAAAAAAACCCCAGCCATTTGAAACGGTTTGTTTCTTGAAGCTTATCATGTTATAATGTTGATAAGTCTAATCTATTCCCAAAACAGTCAGGCCATCTAGTGGTACACTCACGACCCGCAGAAATCAATCTTTGCAATCGGTTTCTCTTGCCGGAAGATATCTCCGCCGTGTTATGGGACATGGACGGGGTACTGATCGATTCCCTGTCTTTTGCGATACAGGCCTCACGCCGCCTGATCATGGAACGTTATGGCAGTCAGGTGAGTGTCGATGCGGCTTTTCTGAAAAGCGTATTCCCGCTCGATCCGCCCGCGTACTGGCGGGCGATTCTGCCCCACCTGCAAGATCAGTGCGGCGCATCGCTCCCCTCGACAGATGCCGAGGCGATGTGCGAGGACTATTTGGCCGCGCGCCTGACGGCGACCTTTCCCATCCTCCCGGGAATTCCTGAACTTCTTGCCGACCTTGCCCGCCGGGCGATCCCCTGCGCGGTGGTCTCCAATAATCCGCTATCACAGACCATCGCGATACTGAACAACTGCGGGCTGCGCGACAGCTTTTCGGTGATCGTCGGCAACGACGACCCCGCTTTGCGGAAAAAGCCCGCACCCGATACCTACCTCTTCGCGGCCAAACAACTCGGCCTTGACCCAACCCGCTGCGTTGTCGTCGAGGACTCCATTCTTGGGGTAGCGGCCGGCATTGCCGCCGGATGCCGAACGGTCGGGGTCGCCACCGGCAGCGCTGATACCGGGGCACTCGAAGCCGCGGGAAGCGCACGGGTCTACTCCAGTTTCCGCGAGAACGTGGCCGATCTCAGATTCGGCGATGTCAGAGTCAAGCAGATTGTCACCCTCAATGAGTTCCTGAGTCACATGGTCGAGCACATCGCCTGGCGACTCGGCACCTCGATTGATTTCGCTTGGAACAACAATGACTCCAGGGCCGCCGGGGCCTTCCTCGGCAGGGCGCTGCGCCGCTTCCCGCTCAAGACCCCCAGCGCGGCCTGTCTGGGCATGATCGATGACGGCAGCGCGGAGGTCCTGGTGGATACCGGTCGCGCCCCGGGTGTCTTCAACCTTAATGCTCAAGGCGAGGTCGCGCTCGACTGGTTCTTGTCCCTGCGTTGCGAACAACTGCCGAACGGTGCGCCGCTGCAGGAATTCCTCGCCGGACTCGCCGAAGGTCTCCAGGCAGCGATCGATGTCACGATCTGCAGCGCGGAGGACCCGCATCACACCTGGGAGGGCGTGTTTCGCGCCGTTGGCATCTCCCTGAGTCGGATTTTCGGATCAGTACGCCCATTGCATGCTGCGCCGACCACGGATGGCCAAGAGAATACCCGCGTCCTTGGTGACCTCGCGGTCCACAGCGTCGGCATCGACCTCTGTGAAGTGACGCGGCGCACTGCCGAGAGTGAGGTCTCACTGGTCATTGATTTTGCGCGCCGGCAACCTTCTGCTATTCATTTGCAGGTCGGCCCGTCGATCTGTACCGAGGGCTTCAGCGAGCTCCTGCTGGCGCTGGCCGACAATGCCGGGTTCACTCTGCAGCTTTCCTTTACCGCTTCGGTGATTACCTCGTCGCATGTGCTTTTTGAGGACGTCGCGCTCGTCCTTGGCCGCGCCCTGTTGGAGTTGCTGGTCATTCGGATGATGTCGCAGGGGACTGACGGCGCAGGAAGCAATATTCATACCGCCGCCGACCTGCAAGACCTGGCCGTCGGTGTTGCCTTAAGCGTCGAGGGGAGAAAATTCTGGTCCTTTGTACCCTTTGGCGAATCCTATAGCCAACTCAGACGCCGCATTCTCGTGGGACAGGACGTCTTCGGCACGCTGCGGTCGGAAGATCTGGATGATTTCGTCGATGGTCTTGCCGGCGGGCTTGCGGCAAGTATCATGATCCACGTTCGCCGGCCGGTATCACCCGATGAAACATGGTTGGGCGTGTTCACCGGTCTCGGCAAGGCGATTGCCGAGGCATTCCTTCCCAATCCGTTTCGCCGCGGAGTACCCCCTGGGGTGAAGGCCACCCTGTCATGACGCCCGCCGTGCCTCAAACCGAATTATCGACAACCATGATCCCGACCGTAAACCCTTTCGTCGACCAGGCCCGAGAGTTCCCGACGCTATCGTGTGGGATAGACCGGGCAGACTTTCTGCGCTTGGACCTGAGCGAGAGCATGATGGCAGCGCCGCCGCTGGTGCGCGATGCGATTCTCCGCGTCATCGACTCGCAGCGCTTTTCAGCCTATCCGGACGATTCGCCGCTCTATCCATTATTGGCGGATTATGTCGGAGTTTCACCGTCGCAGCTTCTGGTCACCAACGGCTCCGACCACGCGATACAACTGATCCTGCGGGCCTTTCTGTCGCCGGGCGATCAATTGCAGGTCATTGACCCATCATTTCCGATCTACCCGCACGTCGCCCGTACCCTTGGCGCCGAGGTCCGCTGCGTGCCGTTGGAAAGCGATTTTTCGTTCAGCACAGAGCGATTCATCGAAGCGATGGATCAGGGGCCGCGGCTCTGTGTCCTGGTCAATCCGAACAACCCGACCGGAACCCTGATCCCACTGGAATCGATACGCGCGGTAGCGGCCGCGCGGCCTGGTCCCCTGATCGTCGATGAGGCCTACTACGAGTATGCCGGCATCACCGCGGTATCGCTCCTTTCCGCTTATCCCAATATCATCGTTACACGCACCTTCTCCAAGGCCTTCGGCTTGGCAGGTTTGCGGCTTGGCTATATTGTGGCCCACCCCGAGATCGTTCGACAACTGCGTAAACTGCGCCTGCCGTTCGATGTCAACGCCTTTGCCGTCAGTGCCGCGACGGGTCATTTTTCCGACCTTTCCATTATGCGGCGGTACGTTCGGGCGATCGTAAGCGAAGCGAAGCCGCAACTGCTCAAATTCTTCGACGGCAGCGACGTGAAGGTTTTCCCCACCGCGGCCAATTTCGTGCTCGTTGAATTAGCGCAGCGCGATCGCGTCGTACAACGACTGCGAGCGAACGGCGTGCTGGTGGCGCCGCAGGCCCATGGGCGGCTTGCGTCCGCGGTGCGGATTGCAATCCCGGTACCAGAACACCTGTCCAGGTTCCAAACGGCGTTCACGAGTGCGCTGGACGCTGCTGCTTAATAACGAGTCAAGAACAAGTGAAACGCAATCGTTGTCGTTGTCGTAATCGGAGAAGCGATGCGATTTGGGGTGCGAGAGAATCCGGGGCATTTCGATGACCTCGATTACGACAACGACAACGACAACGACGCTCTGCTGGACAACGCCCTACCCGCTCAAGGAGTGCGACGCGGGAGACGCCGCGGAGCCCCTGATGGCTGCCTGCCGGGCCTGCACGAACGCCTTGGTGCCCGGCTTAGCCGGCCCCGGGACGCCACGGCAAAAGCCGGCGACCTTGCTCCCGATCGTTGATAAGATACGTTTTTGCTTAACCGGCATCGCAACTGCCGCGGGAGACCGCCCATGAAAATCAACTATTTTGCCCTCAATGAGATGTCAGAGACCGATCGCCGCGCCCTGTGCCGTCGATCTGAGGCTGACATTTCCACCTTGGCCGCCACCGTGTCGCCCATCATCGACGCGGTCAGGGCGTCGGGGGACGAGGCCCTGTTCAAGTACACCGCCGAGTTTGACGGCGCGGACCTCCGTGCCAAGGGTCTGCGTGTCTCCGACGCCGAAATCGATTCCGCCATCGGGTCGCTCGACCCCTCGATCAAGGAGGTGCTCGACTATTCGGCGGCGAATATTCGGCGCTACCATCAGGCGCAGATGCCCGAGGAGATGTGGTTCGTTGAAATCGCGCCGGGAATTCTCGCCGGGGAAAAGGTGACGCCGATCACCTCGGTGGGGCTCTATGTGCCAAGCGGCAAGGGCTCATTTCCATCGGTGATGTTGATGCTGGGAATCCCGGCGCAAATCGCGGGTGTCCCTCGGGTTGTTGTCTGCACCCCCCCGCGTCCGGACGGCACTGTCGATCCCGCCACGCTGTATGCCGCGCGGATTTGCGGCCTGCACGACGTCTATCGGGTCGGCGGCGCTCAGGCCATTGCCGCCCTGGCGTACGGAACCGCATCGATCCCGCGGGTTGCCAAGACCTTGGGACCGGGAAACAGCTATGTCTCGGCCGCGAAACGAATCCTCTATGGGGTCGTGGACCCCGGTACGCCCGCCGGCCCCAGCGAGTCCATTATCCTCTGCGACGCAACTGTCGATCCGCGCATCGCCGGACTCGACCTGTTGATCGAAGCGGAGCACGGACCGGACTCGACCGCACTGCTGGTAACGCATGACAAAAAGGTCGCTGACGAGGTCGCCAAGCTCCTCCCCGACCTCGTCTCCAAGCTCCCGCCAAAGCGCCGGGAGTATTGCGAGACGGTCCTTGCGGGCTACGGCGGCATCGTGCTCACGCCCTCTTTGGAGGAATCGATCGCGTTCGTCAACGAGTTCGCCCCCGAGCACCTGGAGGTGTTGGTCGACGACCCGATGTCGATACTCGGGGCAATCAAGAACGCGGGTGAGATCCTGTTGGGTCAGTTTACGCCCATTACCGTTGGGAATTTCTGCTTAGGCGTGAATGCGATTCTCCCCACCGGCGGATTTGCCAGATCGTTCTCGGCGGTAACAGTGCACGACTATCTGAAGCGGTCATCGATCGGCTATGTGTCGCAACTGGGTTATCCCGGGATCAGCCCCAAGGCCCAACAATTCGCAGAATACGAGGGTTTCGCGGCACACGCCATGGCGATCCGCGAACGGAACCTCTGACCTGCATCGGGAGTCCTTGCGGTTTCGCGTCGGTGCCGTCGACCTCGAGATCAAGGTCGGCGCCACCAGCAATGGCGGTGTCCCGCGCCGCCCGTCGCGGCTGAAGCCGCTTCCACGGCGTCGCCGCGCGACTTTCGCGGTGCCGGCCGTTCTGATCGGTCGGCATCCGCCCTCAACCTGAATCACGGAATTGCTCTCACAAAGACACAGAGACACAAAGAAAAACCGATCATTGAAGGCGTTGAGCCGATCACCGCCCAGGTGACCTCCGCGGCCGACATATCGCTCTGAAAATCTTCGTGATCTTTGTGTCTCTGTGAGAGAACTGCTCTTTCTTGGCTCAGTGGCTGTCGTCGCGGCCGGTCGCGCGGTTGCGGTCCGCGCAGCGGACCCGACGGCGCGTCGGCGGGTATATGATTCCCTGCCGCCGCCGCGTCCGCCGGTTCGCGCGGCGTGCGCACACCGAAGGGGGAATTTGAGATGGCATCCGACGACGATCGCGCCTACCAGGCGTGGCTGGCCGCCGCGGCACAGGCGTTGCACGGCCAGACGGTCGACAGCCTCACCTGGCACACGCCCGAGGGCATTGCGGTGAAGGCGCTCTACCGGGCGGCCGATCTGGCGGGGCTTGCGTATGCCGACACGCTCCCCGGCCTGCCGCCCTTCGTGCGCGGCCCGCAGCCCACGATGTACGCGCAGCGCCCCTGGACTATCCGTCAATACGCAGGGTTCTCGACGGCCGAGGAGTCCAATGCCTTTTATCGGCGCAGTCTCGCCGCGGGTGGGCAGGGTCTGTCGGTTGCCTTCGATCTGCCGACCCACCGCGGCCACGACTCCGACCATCCGCGCGCCGCCGGTGATGTCGGCAAGGCCGGGGTGGCCGTCGATTCGGTCGAGGACATGAAAATCCTGTTTGACGGTATCCCGCTCGACCAGGTTTCGGTGTCGCTGACGATGAGCGGGGCGGTGCTGCCGGTGCTCGCCGCCTTCATCGTTGCCGCCGAAGAGCAGGGGGTCGGCCGGGAACTGCTCACCGGGACCATCCAGAACGACATCCTCAAGGAGTTCATGGTCCGCAACACCTATATCTATCCGCCGGCCCCGTCGCTGCGGATCATCGCCGATGTCATCGCCTATACGGCGCAGGAGCTGCCGCGGTTCAATTCGATCTCGATCTCCGGCTATCACCTGCAGGAGGCGGGTGCCACCCAGGCCCTGGAACTCGCCTTCACGCTGGCCGACGGCAAGGAATATGTGCGCACCGCGCTCGCCGCCGGTATGGATCTGGACGCCTTTGCCGGGCGTCTGTCCTTCTTCTGGGCGGTGGGAATGAACTTTTATCTGGAGATCGCCAAGCTGCGCGCCGCGCGCCTGCTGTGGTGGCGGATCATGACTGAATTCGGCGCGCACCAGCCGCGCTCGCTGATGCTGCGCACTCACAGCCAGACCTCGGGTTGGTCGCTGAGCGCGCAGGACCCCTACGACAATGTGGTGCGCACCACGATCGAGGCCTTGGCGGCGGTGTTCGGCGGCACCCAATCGCTGCACACCAATGCCTTCGACGAGGCGATCGCACTGCCGACCGAGTTCTCCGCCCGGATCGCGCGCAATACGCAGCTCATCATCCAGGAGGAGACCCACATCGGCACCGTGATCGACCCCTGGGCCGGTTCTTACATGATGGAGCGGCTGACGCAGGACATGGCCGATGAGGCCTGGACCATCATCGCGCAGGTCGAGGCCCTGGGCGGTATGACCAAGGCCGTCGACTCCGGCTGGGCCAAGCTCCGGATCGAGGCCAGCGCGGCGGAGAAACAGGCGCGGATCGACCGCGGCGAGGACGTCATCGTCGGGGTGAACAAATACCGGCTGGCCCAGGAGGCGCCGCTCCAGTACCGCGAGATCGACAACACCGCCGTGCGCGAGGCGCAATGCCGGCGCCTGGCTCAGATCCGGGCGGGTCGCAACACCACCGACGTCACCGCCGCGCTCGCTGCCCTGACCGCGGCGGCGCGCTCGGGGCAAGGCAATCTGCTCGACCTCAGCGTCCAGGCGATGCGCGTGCGGGCCACCGTCGGCGAGGTCTCCGACGCGCTGGAGACGGTGTTCGGCCGCTTCCGCCCCCATACGCAGTGCGTGAGCGGCGTCTACGGCGCCGCCTTCGCCGGGGACCCCGATTGGGAGGAACTGAAGGCCGAGATCGACGCCTTCGCCGCCGCGGAGGGCCGCCGCCCGCGGATCCTGGTGGCGAAGCTCGGTGAGGACGGCCACGACCGCGGGGCCCGGGTCATCGCCACCGGATTTGCCGACCTGGGCTTCGATGTCGACCTGGGTCCCTTGTTTCAGAGCCCGGAGGAGGCCGCCCGGCAGGCGGTCGAGAACGATGTCCACGCGGTCGGCGTCTCCACGCTGGCGGGCGCGCACAAGACGCTGGTGCCGCAACTGGTGGCAGCGCTGCGCGCCCAGGGTGCCGACGACATCGTAGTGGTGGTCGGCGGTGTCATCCCGGCGCCGGACTATGAGGTCCTGAGGGCCGCCGGTGCCGCTGCCGTGTTCGGTCCCGGCACCGTCATCGCCGCGGCCGCCCGCGCCGTGCTCGCCGCCATCCGCGCGGTGCGCGGCCCCGGGGTGGCGTGACCCCCGCGGCAGGCGCCGATGCGGCCCTGATCGAGGGTGTGCTCGCGGGCGACCGGCGTGCCCTCGCCAAGGCGATCACCCTGGTGGAGTCGTCGCGCCGCGATCAGCAAGACCGCGGGCAGACGCTCATTGAGGCCCTGCTGCCGCATACCGGCCGGTCGCTGCGCATCGGTGTCAGCGGCGTGCCGGGGGTCGGCAAGTCGACCTTCATCGAGTCGCTGGGCCTGCACATCATCGGTCAGGGCCACCGGCTCGCGGTGCTGGCCGTGGACCCGACGAGCAGTTTGAGCGGCGGGGCCATCCTGGGCGACAAGACGCGGATGCAGGGGCTGGCGCGCGCCCCGGCGGCCTTCATCCGGCCATCGCCCGCGGGCGCCTGCCCGGGCGGCGTGGCGGCGCGCACCCGCGAGGCGATGCTCCTGTGCGAGGCGGCGGGCTTCGATGTGGTCATCGTCGAGACCATGGGGGTCGGACAGGCGGAAACCGCGGTCGCGCGGATGACCGATCTGCTGGTGCTGCTGCAACTGCCGCTGGCGGGCGACGGGCTGCAGGCGCTCAAGAAGGGCATCCTCGAACTGGCCGACCTGATCATCATCAACAAGGCGGATTTGGCCCCCGCGGCGGCTGCCGCCGCCCGGCAGACCCTCGAGGACGCGCTGACCATCCTGCGCCCGGCCTCGCCCCACTGGCAGCCGCCGGTGCTGATGCTATCGGCGCGCGACGGCGGGGCGGTCGCCGCGGTCTGGTCGCAGATCGAGCGCTATCGCGAGCTACAGTGCCGCGGCGGCGAGTTCGAGCGGCGGCGGCGCTCCCAGGCGCTCGACTGGATGTGGCACCTGATCGAGGAGCGTCTGCGCGCCGATTTTCGCGCGCATCCCGCCGTCGGCGCCCTGCTGCCCGACCTCACACGGGCCGTCTCGTCCGGTACCCTGAGCCCGACCCTGGCGGCCACCCGCCTGCTGACATTGGCCCAGGCCAGCCGCTCCCCCGCCGCTGCGCCCCCGGGCGCAGCGGTGGGCGCGCCGGACCCGGACGGCCCCCGGTGCGACCCGTAACCACATCGTCATCGTTTGCTCGCGAACCTGAAACGCGGGGTCGCTATAGTCGATTCCGCCGCTTCTAATGACCCGAGGATGACGCATGCCAGCCATCGCCCCTGCATTACCCGCCCGGCGGGGAGAACGCCTGTTCGTGGATCTCGCAACCGCCGAGCAGGAGGTCCGCGAGGCCCAGTCACTGCGCTTTCGGGTGTTTGGCGAGGAACTGGGTGCCAGGCTCAAGGGGGGGGATCGCGGCCTGGATGTCGATGCCTTCGACGGCGTCTGCCAACACCTCCTGGTCCGCGAGGTGCAGACCGGTCGGCTGGTCGGCTGCACGCGCCTGCTGACCGATGTCAAGGCGCGGGAGCTCGGGGGTTTCTATTCGCAGGGCGAGTTCGACCTGGGGCCGCTGGTCGGACTCCCCGGCAGTCTGCTGGAGATCGGGCGCACCTGTATCGACCCGGACTACCGGCAGGGCGCCGCCATCGCGGTCCTGTGGTCGGGACTGGCCGCCTTCATGCAATTGCACCGCTGCGATTACCTGTTCGGGTGCGCCAGCATCCCCTTGGGCGCCGACGATATCCAGGCCGCGGCGATCATGAACCGGGTGCGCCGCCAGGGCCTGACGGGACCTGAGTTGCGCGTAACCCCGCGGGTCCCGCTGCGCAGCGCCCAGGTCCCGGGCGACGTCCTCGACGCGCCGCTGCCCCCCCTGCTCAAGGCCTATCTGCGCCTGGGCGCCCGGGCCTGCGGTGAGCCCTGTCGGGACCCGGACTTCGGCGTGGCCGACGTCCTGATCCTGCTGCGGGTCGCGGACCTCAACCCGGTCTATGCCCGGCATTTCATCGAGCGCCTGGGCGGCGCCTGACGCCCGATGAGACCAGCCCTGCACCTCACGGTCGTCACCGAGACCTATCCGCCCGAGATCAACGGCGTCGCCAACACCATGCGCCACCTGGTCGCGGGCCTGACGGACCGCGGCCATCGGCTCCATGTCGTGCGGCCCCGGCAGGGGACCGATGCCCGGAACGACGGCGACCCGCGGCCCGGCGAGACCCTGGTCCCCGGCCTGCCCATCCCGGGTTACCGCGGCTTGCGCTTCGGGCTGCCGGTCTTCGCGCGCCTGCGGCGGCTATGGCAGGCCCAGCGCCCGGACCTGATCTATATCGCCACCGAGGGTCCACTGGGGCGCGCGGCACTGAAGGTCGCCGCGGCGCTCGGTATCCCGACGGCGACCGGCTTTCATACCCAGTTCGAGCAATACAGCAGGCACTATGGGCTGGGGCTGCTGGCGCAACCCATTGCCCGGTCACTGCGTAACTTTCATAATCGTTCCGACGCCACCCTGGTCCCGACGAGCGAGTTACGCGACCGGTTACGCGCCCAGGGCTATACCAAGGTCCAGGTCTTCGGGCGCGGGGTGGACACCCAGCTCTTCTCCCCCACGCGGCGCCGCGCACCCTTGCGTGCGCAATGGGGCTGCGGTCCGGACGCCCCCACACTGCTCTATGTCGGACGCCTGGCGGCAGAGAAGAATATCGCGTTGGTCCTGGAGAGCTTCATCGCCACCCAGGCGAGCCTTCCCAAGGCCCGCTGCCTGCTGGTGGGCGATGGCCCGGAGCGGTCCCGACTGGCGCGCCGCTTCCCGCAGTTCCACTTCGTCGGGGCCAAGGTGGACGTCGAACTCGCCGAACACTATGCCAGCGCGGACCTGTTCGTCTTCCCGAGCCTCACCGAGACCTTCGGCAATGTGGTCCCGGAGGCCATGGCCAGCGGCCTGACCGTGGTTGCCTTCGATGCCGCGGCGGCCCACAACTATATCCGGAGCGGGGACAACGGCATCACCGTCTATCCCTATGACGACCTGGCCTTCGTCAATGCCGTGGTGGCCGCGGCCCAGGACATGCAAAACCTGCCCCACTCCGGCCGCAAGGCGAGAGCAACCGCCGAGACACTCGGCTGGGACCGCGTCATCGACACCGTCGAGAAGTGTCTGTTCGACGTGATCCAGCAACGTGCAACCGCGACCGGGCCGCAACGCCTGGCCCCGACCTCGCAATGAGCGTACGCCCGCGGCCCACGAGCCCGGTGCCCGGGTCAGCCGCCCGGGCACCGGGCGGCATGGTCGCCAAGGCCCGCAACGGCCCCTCGCCAGGCGTGGGGTCATTGCGGTCGCGGCCCCTTGCGTGTTGCAATGCTGCCCCGCCGGGTGGTGGCAACGCGAAGACGCGGCGCGCCCGCCGGCGGGTACCGAGCCTTCCGCTACACGCTGGTTGCCTGGCCCGCGGCTGATAGGCAGGCCCCGCCTTGGGGGCAATGTAAGGCGTCGGCAGCCGGATGGCGAAACAGTCCAAGGCGCGCCCCACTCGCGCGGGTCTCAATTTTCCTATGTATAGCAACGACCGCTTGGTCATCCTCGACGCCGACGGCACCACCGTGGATGCCTTCAGTGCCATCGACAAGACCTTCGCCATGCACGGCATGGACTTAGGTC
>Ga0247840_10006593_pt1 | contig 16602 bp, 15 predicted proteins | sample LaCruzMarch2015__FD_192404 | JGI IMG/M metagenome (GOLD analysis project Ga0247840, IMG submission 192404) | Freshwater microbial communities from meromictic Lake La Cruz, Castile-La Mancha, Spain - LaCruzMarch2015_17m | ecosystem: Environmental > Aquatic > Freshwater > Lake | place: Spain... | reverse complement strand
CAGGAGTGCCCCGCCAGTTCAACCACGGACGTCTCAGCCTGCGCCTGCAACGCTGGCTACTTTGGAGACGGCCGAACTTGCAGCCTCTGCGCCACTTGCAGCCCAAACGCAACTCGTCAGGAGTGCCCCGCCAGTTCAACCACGGACGTCTCAGCCTGCGCCTGCAACGCTGGCTACTTTGGAGACGGCCGAACTTGCAGCCTCTGCGCCACTTGCAGCCCAAACGCAACTCGTCAGGAGTGCCCTGCCAGTTCAACCACGGACGTCTCAGTCTGCACATGCAACACTGCATACTTTGGCAACGGCCGCAGCTGCAACCTCTGCGCCGCTTGCAGTCCAGACGCAACTCGTCAGGAGTGTCCCTCCAGTTCAACCACAGACGTCTCAATCTGCGCCTGCAACGCTGGCTACTTTGGCAACGGCCGCAGCTGCAACCTCTGCGCCGCTTGCAGTCAAGACGCAACTCGTCAGGAGTGTCCCTCCAGTTCAACCACAGACGTCTCAATCTGCGCCTGCAACGCTGGCTACTTTGGAGACGGCCGCAGCTGCAGCCTCTGCGCCGCTTGCAGTCAAGACGCAACTCGTCAGGAGTGTCCCTCCAGTTCAACCACAGATGTCTCAATCTGCGCCTGCAACGCTGGCTACTTTGGAGACGGCCGCAGCTGCAGCCTCTGCGCCGCTGGCGACCAAAATGCCACTGTCATACACCTATGCCCGTTCAACTCCACAGTTGACGTGTCAGCGTATGTCTGCAACACGGGATTCTATGGCACAGGTCATAGCTGCACACTCTGCGCAAGCTGCAGCCCCGACGCGACACGCCAGGAGTGCCCCCAGAGCTCGCTGGTAGACGTCTCCGTCTGTGCCTGCAACATTGGATTCTACGGAAATGGTCGCAGCTGCACTGCATGCGCTAGCTGCAGCCCCGACGCATCACGCCAGGAATGCCCTCACAACTCCACCACAGACGTCTCCAACTGCGCCTGCAATGCTGGATTCTACGGAAACGGTCGTGACTGCACTCTCTGCGCCAGCTGCAGCCCCGACGCGACACGCCAGGAATGCCCAGCAGAATCCACAACTGACGTCTCAGTCTGCGCCTGCAACGCTGGATTCTATGGAAACGGCCGCAGCTGTACTCCATGCGCCAGCTGCAGCCCCAACGCGACACGCCAGGAATGCCCAGCAGAATCCATCACAGACGTCTCCGTCTGTGCTTGCAACGCTGGATTCTACGGAAACGGTCGTGACTGCATTCTCTGCGCCAGCTGCAGCCCCGACGCGACACGCCAGGAATGCCCAGCAGAGTCCACAATTGACGTATCCGTCTGCGCCTGCAATGCTGGATTCTACGGAAACGGTCGCAACTGCACTCTTTGTGCCAGCTGCAGCCCCGACGCAACACGCCAGGAATGCCCTCACAACTCCACCACAGACGTCTCCGTCTGCGCCTGCAACGCTGGCTACTTTGGCGACGGTCGCAGCTGTGCCCTATGCGCCGCTTGTCACGTCAACGCCACGCGCACCCACGAATGTGAATCCAATTCCAAGACCGATACCTCAGCCTGTGTCTGCAACGCTGGGTTGTCAGGAGATGGGCGATACTGTGGCGCATGCCCTGTTGGCACCTGGGGCAATGGCGGCGTGCAATGCACCCCCTGCGATGCTGGCACGTTCAATCCCACAGCAGGCAGCACGACGCATGGAGCATGCCTGCCATGCCCACCAGGTACCTACTCATCAGCCTTGGGAGCTCAGAACATCGCCGCGTGCCTCCCCTGCCCTCAGGGGGCCTACTCTCACCTCCTATCCGCAAACTCATCCACAGCCTGCATGCCATGCCCTCTGGGCACCAGCACCTTCATCACAGGCGCTTCCAGCCTGCTGGACTGCGCAGCGCTGCCAGGCTACTACCTCACCCTCAAGCGCTCAGTGCTGGCCGCCGTACAACTACCAGCATCAGAATATGACCCCGAGACATTCACCGCCTACATACAGGCTGCCGTTCCAGAGGGTGTAGGAGTCGCCGTGGGACCCGTTGCCGTCAATTAACACGCATGATTATCATAATAAAACGAACGAAAAGGCCACAGGTGTCTCCCTTTTTAAGCATACACCCCCACATACAGCGCCCATGCTGCCCCGCCTGCACCTGCTGCTGGCTTTGCTCACCTGCGCAGCGGCCATGACCGCAGTGACGACACAGATATACCCAAACAACCCATCAGACGACATCCCGCTGCAGCCAATCGACTCGAGCCAGATATATGGCGCAGCGGGGCTGCCAGACGAGGGCGCCAACGTCCTGCGGTCAGAGACACACGAGAACCTTCTAGTGGTCCCACCCAGCACGATTCCAATAACACAAACCCCCATCCACACCACCACTAGAGCCCCACAGCAAACACCACCCCAGACTCCCACCCCCCCTCCACAGGAAAAAGACGCTACAACCACCACCACAGTCGTCATCATAGCGGCCGTGCTCGGCGTGGCCGTCGTCGGGGGCATCACCACGTGGTGCCTCATGGCGGCGCCACAATACCCCCATTCGCGCTTTGCAGCAGAATACAGCTCAAACGCGACAGCATACATGCTGGTGCGCATGACGGCAGCCGATAGGCCTGAGATCGCAGTGAAGATAATGTAAAAACGTATTTAAAAAAATTGCCTGCTCACCATGTGTGTGACATGGTAAATAATGCTCTGCCATTCAGAATGCTCCTGCTAATGTGGGCTATTCACACTGTGCACTGTGGATCAACTCTAATATGTCAAGCAGGAGATAGATTATTTACAGACGAGTTTGGCTCACTCTGCATTCCATGCCAAGCTGGCTACTACAGCCTAAATGGAGCAACTGCATGCACTGCTTGTGATGCAGGATATTACTCATCAAACCCCCGCGCCAGCACCTGCATCATATGCCTTGCTGGCTCTTATTCACCTGCCACAGCATCAGTCTGCACACAATGTCAAGCAGGCTACTACAGTGCAAGCACTGGTGCCACGTCAAGTGCTATCTGTCAGATCTGCAGCTATGGCATGTACTCTACAACAGGTGCATCTGTATGCCAACAATGCAACAAAGGGTTCTACTCAGCAGTCACTGGCGTCTCAGCCTGCCCCACACCATGCGCACAAGGAACATTCTCCAGCGCCTTGGGCTCCAGTGTCTGCACACAATGTGTTGCAGGGACCTACACAAACAACACTGGGGTCTCTGCCTGCAGCAACTGCAGCAATGCTGACATATATGCAAGATACAATTCTGGTGAGATTCAGAACCCATGCCAGATCACTTGCACAAACCCATACCAGTCAAATGGGATTTACTGTATCCTACCCCCTCTGGTACTATCCTCCCCCGTTCCTGCTGCAACGACAGCGAAAATGACAACCACTGCAACCACTGCTGCCACCACGTTGGTTCAGACTGCTGCTGCCACCTTGTCCTCTGCAACAGTTCTCTTAACCACTTCTGGGGCGTCCACACAGCCCCTGCAGATAGCCACCTCAGCAACGCCTTCTGCAACAAACACAGCAGCTCCTCCCCAGACAACCGCAACAGAGACACCAAAAAAAACAACAACAGCTCTTCTCCAGACCACTTCTGGCCCATCCACACCCCTACAGACCACCACCTCAACAACCACCACAGCGACAGTCCCATCCTCTACCACCACCCCAGAAAGAAGGACCACAACGACAGCTGTGCAGCCGCTTGCAACCACCCAAAGGACAACACGACCAGTGCCAAGCTCCACTCGCCAGCTCATCCTCCTGCAAACAACCACAGCCACACAGAGTCCTCCTCCTGATGCCGACCAATCCACCACACCCCCGCCCACGATAGCTGCGACGCCAAACAGCGTCGCAGCGGTCGCTGGAGGCGTCGTGGGCGGCGTCGTAGCAGTGACACTGGTGGGGGTAGGCGTCTACTTTGGGATCACAAACGCCGCCGCTGCGGCTGCAACAGCTGCTGCAACGGCAACCGCGCCAGCAGCTGCAATGCCAGCGGCAGCAATAGCAACACATGGGGTCTTTGTGAACGTGAGGATCCCACAGGATATCATGCTTCCACGCCACACACTACTGCTGAATCCGCAGCCGAGAAACACCAAGTAGACAAAAAAGCATCCATAAATGGATGCATATCCAAGGTGATCACGTTGCCCTCTCCAGCCTCCTCCCGTTTTATCGGCCCAGACCCAGACTCGGCCCATTGTCACTTGTGGATTGTTTTCAAGTGAAAAACACAAAAAAAAATTTGACCAGTTCGGGTCCGGGCCGAGTCATGTCGGGCCGGGTCAGGGTCGAGTCCGGCCCCAGTCAGAGTCACCCTGGGTCAGACACAGGGTTGGGTCGGGACGCACACGGAAGGCCTGCAAAAAATATTCAGGGGTCACGTGACCACCCTCCCACCAAGACTCACCCTCCTCCCCAGAAAATTTTCGAAAAGTCACGTCCCCCTCTAGCTGTCTCTAGCTGTCTCTCTCTCTCTAACTGTCTCTCTCTAACTACTCTCTCTAAATCTCAAAGTGGGTATGAGCTACCCTTGGGGGAGTATAGGAGCTAAATCATTTTTGATTTGATTTGATTTGATTTGAATTGATTTGTGAAAAGGTGTGTTTTTCGAACCGTTGTGATTTCATGTCTGTTCATATACAATGTGAAAACACGCGATTTCGTTTTTTCGACTACCAGTCAACCGTTGCGTTTTCGCGTCGTTTCGATTATAGAGTTTTATTTTTACAATAGCATATGAAACTGAACAGTTGTCTGTTCGACCGATTCACTATAGCGGATGCATCCATTTATGGAGGCATGTGGTCACGAGACCACTGTTGTGACGTCGCTTCAGTGTTGTGACGTCGCTTCAGTGTTGTGACGTCGCTTCGGTGATGCGACGTCGCTTCAGTGTTGTGACGTCGCTTCGGTGATGCGACGTCGCTTCAGTGTTGTGACGTCGCTTCGGTGATGCGACGTCGCTTCAGTGTTGTGACGTCGCTTCGGTGATGCGACGTCGCTTCAGTGTTGTGACGTCGCTTCACTGTTGTGACGTCGCTTCAGTGTTGTGACGTCGCTTCACTGTTGTGACGTCACAAGCGTTTAAAAACCAAAAGGGCGCAAGGATTGCTATAAAGCCTATGGTTTCTTCCAGTAGTGTTTTGGCTTCTGCATCAGCATGTTTCCACGCCCCTTCGCCTTCTGCCCTGAGGTTTCCCTTCCTACTGCAGCAGCTGTGCCCCCGCCAGGCAAGGCCAACGCTGGCGCAGTGAAGCGCTCGAATCCCTCACGCCCCCGCTGGTGGGTGGCGTGGACCCATACGCGTCCCGACGAAGGGATGATCCAGCACATGTACAACGGCGGGGTCATAGAGGGTTCATTTGCCTTCGCGCCCGAGTCAGCCAATCCGGGAACAGAAACGATAGGAGAAGGACAAGGAGAAGGAGGAATTTCACAGGAAGCGGTGGAATTGTATGGATGCTACCTGGTGGTCATGCGGGGGCACGTTCCACTGTACGCGTCGACTTGGAAGGCGATCTGTCAGTCATGTGGGCTGCAGGAGATGCAGCAGCCCGTGCCGAGGGTGCACTCACAGACTCTGTATCAGTATCTGCATGTGTTATACCGCACCGAGCATCGTTTCTGCACAGATCTGGTCGCAAACTACTTCAGACGGGGGCTTTCTGATGGCAGCGGTGTGCAGTTTCATTCGGGCTTGGGGCACAGCAGCGGTGTGCAGTTTCATTCGGGCTTGGGGCACAGCAGCGGTGTGCAGTTTCATTCGGGCTTGGGGCACAGCAGCAGCCTCATGCAGAACATGTCAATGACAAGTGTGGCGACAAACGACGAGCCCAGTGGACCCCCTTTTTCGTCTGTGGCGACAACCCCTGTCTCTGCCGTCAGTCCCCCCTTTTTTCTTGGTCAGGCAAGTGGGGGTGTGCCTTCTTCTTCGCTATCAGAGGAGGCCTCCTTCTTTTCTCTGCGCTCAGTCCCACGGTCTGTCTCTTCGGTCACCACTTCCAGCGATTGCGACCGCTTCAACAGTACCAGCGTGAGCGCTGCAAATAGCCCACTCCCATTGTTTTCTGCTTCGGTTTTTGACAGAAGACAGGATGCCTTTCGTCCAGTTCCTCGTTCCCTCTCTGCATCCTCCTGCGGCGAATCCACTGGCATAATCCGCGCCTTCTTCACGCAGACGCAAGTGTATCCGCCTGTGCCACCCTCTATGGACGAGGTCCTCGGCATCATTCGCGATCTCATTCCAATGTGGGTGCAGACCTCGCCAAGCTTCGCCCCACTACTCGACCAGGCCAACGCAGACGGCGTGGCGGCCTTGCTTCCTGGGAGCGTACACTCGTCTGGCACGCTCGAGATGCACCGCCTCGCACTGTCCCGCGAGCAGCTGATCCTCAGGTTCTCTTTTTGTTGTCTCTTTGTTTTTTTTGTTTTTTTTTGCGATGTGAGATATGACGTTCTTTCTCATTTTTCAGGCACTGCGAGGATATTCGCGCTCAATGTGTGGGTGTGAACTACAGCATCCTGAACAGCGGCTACAGCACGGATGTCAACTTCATCCACTGCATGTGCTTGCCTGGTGCCTCCATTTCCTCGCCTTTGTTCTCTCTCTCGTCGTCTATGCCTCTCTCTGCTGCAAGGAGAGGGAACGAGATTGCGACGGAGACAGAGGGCATCTGGAGCACCGTGCCTGAGAAAGGAGGAGGCGAACTTGGCGACGCCATGCGAGCCCTCAAGGCGATGCGCGGTGTCAGCTTGGCGCGGCGCTATGTCATTGAGGACTTTCTCACGTGGGGTATGCCCATCATCACCCGTTTGTTCCTGTTGAGCTGTACTGGTAGAATCCACAGCGCGGCCCAGATTGCCGAGTGCATCTCCAAGCTCAACACCATGCGCAGGCACGTTTTTTTTTGTGTTTTTGCTGTGTATGTATTTGGTGTTATTGTTATTGCTCATGTGAGCTACATATCTTTTTCGCAGGGCTGCAATCGTGCAGGATCGCCAGTCGCTTGAGGCCTATCTAGAGCGTCTTGCAGTCGTCCTGGCGAAATTGGAGGCTACCACGAAGATGCTCCTCACGGGATGTGACGATCCTGGGCCGCCCCCGCCAGCCTCGATCAGTGTAGGAGACGTAAAGCCAAAGAAAGGAGGAGGCAAACAAAGCCAGGCGAAGCAGGATATGTTAATCAGCGCGAAGAACGCAGCAGAGACCAAACGAGTCGTAGACTGCAGACTGAAGCAGCAGCGAGGCGAGGTCGTCGACATGCTGGGGGCACTGGGAATCAAGTTTTCAAGCATTGTCAACATGCAGGTTTTGTTTTGTTTTGTATATGTGTGTCATTTCATGTTTCATATTATTATGTGTGATGCCAGTTTGTTTTCACGAGCACAGGTGTCAATACACTCGTCTATCTGTTACGCCATGCAGACTGACTCAAGCACTAGCAACAATACCCGCCATCTGTTTCCTTCAGAGCATCTTTCCGATGCGGTGTACGCACCTGAAGAGTATCTCGCTCAGATGGCGGCAAGCGATGGTGTATCAAGTTCTGGAATGTCCTTTTTTTCATCACAGTGCGACCGAAAGAAGCGGGCTTCAACAGCAACGGTGCGGGCCACAAAGAGGGCTGTGTTTCCGTCTGGGGTTGCCGCTGCGGCAGCTTTCACCGCCGTGATGCAGGGGCAACAAGTTCGTCATCACGACAGTGGTGCAGAGACGGGAGTTGCGGTGGATTCCGTGGATGCATTTGCAGCCACAGTTACGAACTCTGTGGATGCAGTTGCAGCCACTGTCACCACACATCATCCCGTGCAGCAGCAAGAGACTGAAGACACTGCCATGGAGAACGACGGCTTCATCGCATCTATCTTTGTGAATAGTCAAGACGCTGCTATTTAACTCTTCCTGTGTGCAACGGTTGCTGTGGCCATTCTATACCCCATGGCGGCCCCTTGGATTCACTTTGGTGTTGTTGCTGTCACGTATCTCGCCACGGGGCGGGAGAGTCCCTCTGCTGGAAATTGCTTCTCCTCTTCAAACAAGTCCATTTTTTCTTCTGCTTCATGCCCCTATCGTCATCATTCCAATAATGAGAAGAACAACAGCATCAACGACCTGCCTACGTCCTTTTTTTGCTCCTCCTTTTCCTCGAGGGAAAATGGACATGATGAAGCAACGACTGCTTGCCGTGTCTTGGATCACAATGTGTCTCCATTGCATGTGTTTGCACCGACGGCGCTCTGTAATGTCATCACGATGGTATCACATGCCCCCTCTCTGCTGCTGCTCTCGCGGGTTCGCGCGGGGCACATGCACTCTTGTATGACGCGCGTGTGCCTCTTGATCTTTCAGATCTTGGTGACCTATCTCGCGTTTACACGGCTCTCTCCTATGCTCACATACGCGCTCTCGCTGCATTTTGCTGTGTTTTTTTTGTCGCTGACCAGTAGACATCGTGCACCGCTCATCGGCGACGAAGCAGATCGCACGCTGCGGGGCCTGTGTGTTGCGGGACTGCTGCTGGTATGCTGGCGATATGGTCCTCCTCTGCCCTGTATAGACGCGTTTTCTCTCTCAGGAGGATGTGGAGCCCAGGCACACATGCTGGGGTTCTTCTACGCTGGCGTTGCTTGCCCTATAGTGCTTGCTGCCGCTGAGCGCCTGCTACATATCGTGGAATGAATTTTGTTTGATGGTCACGTGACCACCACTCCCCTCACTCTCACCCTCACCCTCAAACTTTTTCGGCAAGGTCACGTCCCCCTCTAGCTGTCTCTCTCTAGCTGTCTCTCTCTAACTGTCTCTCTCTAACTGTTCTCTCTAAATCTCATAGTGGGTATGAGCTACCCCTGGGGAGGTATAGGTGTTAAATCTTTTTTAGATTTTTAAAAGGGGGCCGATGCGTGTTTACAATTTTTTTTGTGCCATCATGCGCCTCAACGAGGATAACAGATGGCGAAGTGGCGTGAAAAACGTGCAGAGTAGGATAAAAGCACGGTGTCTTTGCGCTGTCCTGTATTCCACTGAGACATGACACTGGCAAGCCAGCTATCACAACAGGATGACGACAAGAACGCGTCAGGGATTCGTCTGGGTACGCTGCTGGTCGCGCTGCTGATGCATGTGGGATTGGCGGTGTGGTCTGTCGGCAGCTCGTCAGAGCAGACGGTCCGTGAGACTGTCATGTTTGGCTGTGTCACCGTGCTTGGTGCTGGGTTCTACACAGGGATCTATGCTCTGCTTAGACGAAAATCTGGTGTGTTTACTAGGATGCCACCGCTCACTATTGGCAACATCTGGAACTATGTGTATGGCGTGGGCATCATGGGATTCACCATGCTCTACTGTTTTAGCGGGGGGAACCTCGTGTGTATCTGCAGCGCGTTTTTGACCCTCTTTCTGGTATTTTTGCTGTTTTTCTTTAATGTTGTTTCATTTTTCCTCTGCTGAGGACATGGACATGTGAATCTCACTTGTATGGTCCTATGATGATACAGGTAGGGCTCGACGACCTGCTGTTACGAACTGACGACGAAGTTGCAGTGCGGATCTCGCGCGGTTGTACGACTGTACTTGCATTGGTGTCGTTTTTCCTGGCAATAATGGGGGTCGCAGAAAACACGAAGATAATTGCTGATATCAATGCAGGAAATGTTTTCACTCATACATTTGCAGTGTTCCTGCCAGTGCTGGCTCCGTTATTTTTGCAGTCGCTCCGCGGAGCGCGGCGTGAGAACCAGGTCATCAGCGAGTACATTGCATCAGCAATGCCGCTTGCAGTGGTCATAGCCGCGACCAGCCTCATCTGCATTGCCTCGACAAAGGATGGGCTGAATCCCCTCACGCGTAGCCTCTTTGGCACGGGAATTGCACTGTTGCTGATGCCCATCACGGGTATGCTCATTCTGTTCTTCTTTGTGAACACTGCGGTGACCTACTCAGTCGCGAGCTTCATCGCACCGACGGCGCTGGTGATCGTTGGGCGCTACTTCGTCGTGGACCCAGGAAATCAGTTTCTCATCGCGGGAATGGCAACAGCGGCTGTTGGATTCGCGCTTGAGGCCTACGCCACCAGCCTTCCTACACATGGGTGGCGCAACAGCCTCTCAAGCTATGACGTGGCACAGGCGGTTATAGTGGAGGAAGAGAGCGAGGCATTTGTGCAGTCTGGGACGATTTAATGTTTGCGTTTGTGTATAACAAACATTTATGCATGCATATGGATGGAGTTATGGATTCCAGTTTCGCGGTGTCTCGTTGCCGTCCTTGTCCTTGTAATAAAGCTGCCCGTTGCGCATGTAGATGCCCTCCTGCGGCTGGTCTCCAAATCCCCCCCCTGCACGCTTCTTCTTGGCATCGGCGGCCTTCTTCGTCAGCGGTGGGGGTAGCGGCCTGTGGTCCTTGTTGAAGATGGGAGCCACTGCTCGCGTCTGTGGCGTGGGCTTCACGCGTCCAGGCGGGGCCATGGGCTTCTTCTTTGGAAAGGTGCCAGAGGTGTTTTCCTTTCGTGGTGGGGCTAGAGGGCACTGGGTGACGTAGCTGTGACGCGCGACAGGCGGGGCTGGGGGCTTGACAAGGGCTGGTGGGGGTGCAAGGAGAATGGAAGGGGGGATCTCACTGTCTTCACCGGCAGCGTCGCAGCTGTAGAACCCGTTGAAGTCTGAGAGCTGATCTGTTGTCATAGCAAGTAGCGCTGGCTCTGGCTCTGGCTCTGCAGCTGGGGCTGAGGCTGGACTTGGAACGGCTGGGATAGTAGGAGGCTGCTTTTTCGAGGAGGGTTGTGGTGCCTTCTTCTTGGTTCTTTTTGGAGCAGGAGCCACATGTTTGGGGGTCTCCTCTTCGTCGTCGCTGCTCTCCGTCTCGATGAAGCCCTCGTCGCTGGAGCACATCCCTGATTCGTCAGAGTCCTTGTATACAGTGGTAGTGTGCTTCTTTCGTGTCTGTTTCTTGTCGTCGCTATTATCTTGTAGCAGCCCCACGTTTTCAAGCACAAGCTTCAAATCGTTCTTGGTCAGACGCTTTTCGCGTCGAGAGATTCTCACGCGCTTCGTGGGAAGCTCCTCTTCGTCGGACTCATCTGTATCGTCGTGAATGAACGCCTTGTCAGCCTCGTTTGCCTCCTCGTCGTCATCCTCGTCAGATGACGCGGTTCCACTCGCGCTCGCAGCGTCGTCGATGAAGCGGCTCTTTTTTTCCCTGCGCCGTGGCGCGCGAGAGAGCGTCTGGCAATCTCTCTCTGCTCCCAGCGCCTTTCCTTTTTCTCCACGTGCCATATTTCCTTCCAAACCCGCGTGGCGTGAGGCAGCCGGCACACCATCGCCAGTGGTCTGCATTTTTTATGTCTTCCTGTGCGTAGAATGCGAAGCGGCGCCTGCGCCCCCCCCCCTTCCGTGGCAGCGTTACTGCCAAAAACCATCTGTTTCGCTGTCTGCAATCTTATTTCAGTTTTGAGTAGCGACGTCACAACAGTGAAGCGACGTCACAACAGTGAAGCGACGTCGCAACACTGAAGCGACGTCACAACAGTGAAGCGACGTCACAACAGTGAAGCGACGTCGCAACACTGAAGCGACGTCACAACAGTGAAGCGACGTCGCAACACTGAAGCGACGTCACAACAGTGAAGCGACGTCACAACACTGAAGCGACGTCACAACACTTTTTCTGAATATAAGGCGGCCAAGCGAGATTTCAGTGTTTTTGCCACGCAGAATGTTCTCTACTACCATGTCGACCCCAGCACCCGGCGACGGCGGATGGTACTTGCGTGTTTTTTTTATTTTTATTTTTTCATGTGTATGCATAGTATCTGACACTCATGCTCTTCTGAACAGTTCGCCCAAGCCCCAAGCTCACTGCTACCAGGCCGCCGCCGTCATTGCAGCGGGTGGCAAGTTCAACAACCACGTTCCAGGCGTGTGGCCTAAAAATCTTCTCGTTTGTATCCTTTCGCGCAAGGTGTCTGGGTCGATGATTCGCTTCACCTCGACCGACTGTGAGACCTTTCTGGGCTGCACCAAGAATGGCATGGAGTCAAAGTTTCTGCGCAAGTTCGAGTCGGTGTTGGAGTTGCAGATGCCCGTGGAGACTCGCAAAGGACTGGCGTCGTTCCTGAAGCAGACTGGGTGGTCGCTTGCCGGCGAGTTGGTGACTCGCGATCTGGGCGAGCACGGCTCTGTACCGTTGAAGGACCACTTCGTCATCCACGGTGGAACCAAGCCCAACGGCGTGGCAATCACGCCGCTGGACCTGCTGCAGATGCAGCAGACGCTCAAGTGGAGTGGCATATCCTTGGAGGGGGTGTGGCTTCCCAGGTTGGTCATGCTGGAGCCGCTTCACGGGGGAGTTCTGGACGGGGCTGTCATCGATGAGGCGGTGGCGGCGGTCGGTGCGCTTCCACTGTGGGCGAAGTCACCGACTGTCGGAGCGCAGGTCAAGCTGCTTCGCGCTGAGGTGGCGAAGCACGGGGTGCGGACTTGCAGCTGTCGCACCTACGACTTTGAAAAGGTGGACAGCCTTACGATGCAGGAGGGCTGGGTGGCGTGGAACGTGACGGATCTCAGCCGATGGCCGTTGCTGACGACGGCCAGGGATTTAGCTGGTCTGTTCCAGCCCTCTCTCATTCCTGCTATGGGCATATGCTGCCGACCAAGTCTGGTGGTGCCCGGCTGGGAGGCGCTTCCCGGTGGAGTCAGGGCGGCGGACTTGCTTGATTCAGGTGCGCAGGGGCGGGTGCAGGCGCAGAAGGCACAAGCTGCGTCGTACGATTGGATGTGGGATCAGGACCTCGCGGAGAATATGGAGTTGATTGTGGGTCGGTACAAGCTCATTCTCACGGAGAAGACGGCATCGGCAGACGCACAGGCTGATGGCGGGATGCCCGTGGATTCAGAGCAGAAGCAGGAGCTCTTGCAGGGTTTCGGGGCTCCATTGCGTATGACGATTCAGGAGGCGCTGGACGGTTTCATTGCGATTGATGACTGTTCTGGGTTGCGTGAGCTGCTCTTCGACCTCGTGCGCTTCTCGGAGTCGCGTTTTGGGGTCGAGGCCAAGGTATCGAAGTTCACCTCGTTTATCCTCTCTGTCACGACGAATGGCGACGGCATCCGCGTGTTGACGCTCTCAGTGCGATCAGAGGAGGTGTGGCCCGCGTACAAGCTCTACCGCGACAATCAGGACGTTGGCGAGGGGCGTGCTATGCCGCTCTCACGGGGTATGTCATTTCTTCTCACGGAGGATCCCGCCAAGGCCATGAAGCGGGCGGCCGAGTACCCATTGTTGGAGGAGGAGCGCACCAAGATCAAGTATGCGCGGTATGTGCTGCGGACGATGTGCTTCCGCCCGTGGATCCAGGAGCAGCAGGAGAAGCTCTCGAAGGGGGGGCCAGTGGACGTCGAGTCGCTCTTCTTGAACACACTGGGGCAGATGCGGCGGTGGCGCGTTGTGGACCCCGAGCGGCGCAAGGAGGTGCTGGAGTTCGCCAAGACGTTGGCGGCGTTCATGGCGGCGTTTGGTCGCCAACCGGCACAGACGGTGTTTGACGCTGGAACTGCGCCATACCTCGAGATTATTGAGACTATGATTCCCAAGGCTGTCACTCTGGTGACGGACGAGGCATTCAGGACCGCGCTGAAGGCAAGCCCCAGCATGGAGGATCAGCTGCTATACCGGGCGTCATCGTGGCAGGATGACTGGCGATGTGTGACGCCGTGCACTGTGGCCAGCTTGAAAGAGCTGACGCCGTACGAGCACTTCGCCGTTGTGATCACTGGCAGTGCAGTGTTGGGGCATGTGATTGAGTACGGCTTCTCTGTGCCCAATGCGATGGCAGTGGAGGGGATGGAGCGGGGTTCATTCTACAAGGAGCTGAGGAATGCAAAGCTCGCCGAGGCGCTCAAGACGGAGCTCCTGCCGCTTGCTCTGTTGGCGACGGAGTACACTCCAACGTGGGTCGCCGTGCGCTCTCTGCGACCCAAGCCTTTGACGCTGGTGTTCTTTGCTGCGGTCCCTGGCACGGGCAAGACTACGTGTGCGGGCAAGCTGGTGGATCTCCTCGGAAGCACTGTGGCGACGCTGGTGTCGAGCGATGCTCAGAAGACGAAGACCAGTCTCAGGGAGCTGCTGGAGTGTGCACAGATTGGACCGCTGACGGAGGTGCTCGTCGTGGATCGGTGCGCTGCGAACAGCGTGGGGTCTGTACGCGAGATGCTCTGGAACACTCTGCATGAGTACGATCTCAGCATTTGTCTTCTCGTGCCTACGAGCTTTGGAAAGATCAGGCTAATGGGCAACGAGTGGCATCTGCCGTTCTCTGAGGAGGAGCTCGCAGTGTATGCAGGATCTGTGCTGGCACGCACTGGGCACATCGGCAAGGTGGAGGGGGCAAAGGGGTTTGGAATTGTTATGCAGCATGTGGTCGACACGGCGCGGTACAATGGATCCATCGCGGAGGCGGCGCGGGATGCATGGGGTCCGCTGGTGGCGTCATACTCGTCTGGGTACTACTGCCCTATCGTGTCTGTGCCGTCTATGGTGCCACCGCTTCTGCACCTCGCGACGCTGCTGGGGCTTGGACTGGAGCTCTCGCGGCGGATGCGTAAGCTGGCGGCGAAGTTTGCACCCAAGTCTACTGAAATGGCTGCTATTGAGAAGGGCGCAAAGAAGGCGGCTGGGGCTGCTGGGGCTGGGGCTGCAGGAGCGACGCTGGCCTCTGACGGCGCGATACTGCGTCAGCTTGTGAGGGGCTTTGTGAAGTATTACGACAACTACGTGCCAGAGGCTGAGGAGCTGCTTGAACACGAGGAGGACGACACCAAGGTCATGGCAATCTGGGAGAAGTGGCTGATGGAGCGGGTGGTGCCAGTGGCGGCGAAGTATCAGGCTCTGATGCGTCGCACTCCAGATGATGTGGCCCAGCAGATGCTCGAGGCCGTGTTTGGACCCGTTGCAGACACTGTGGAGTTCCAGCGGGAGTATATCCCTGTGCCAGTGGTGCCCAACTCGTTTGCCGTGATGGTGGACTGGAGGACCTGCGATTGGCTGGCCCGTGAGTGCAAGCAGAAGACTGGGGTTTTCCCTAGGGAGCAGCTTCACATCACGCGTGTGGTGCCGGATTTCTTCTCAGATCTGGCTGGGATGCACATTCCGATCTCAAAGGTGGTTGGAGAGAAGGTGGAGCACGACTTGGAGTGCACGCAGCTGCGAGTGTCAGGCATTTCCGCTGTGGTGGATATGGAGGATGGGACCCATATCACGCTTATCAGCGCTGGACCGAACAAGGAGTCTGTCGTGGGCACGACGGCGATCGCGGAGTTTGAACGCGACTGCTATGGCAACTTTGTGGCCTGCGTGCCGCTTTGAGCTCATCTCTGGACCCCCCCTCCCCTCCCTTTTCCTCTCGTTTCGCGGCTCGGGCGTTGTGCCCCTGGCATCCGGCTTGTGTGCGGTATGCTGCTTTTACGAGCCCGTGTTTGGGCGGAAAATTGAAGTTTGATTGCGTGTGAACACGCGCGTTTTGGTGTGGTGATCCCGTTTTTTAGGGCTCGTGCGGCAGAGGCCGTTTTTTTAGTGCACGAGAGGAGGCCAGGTTTTAAATTTAAAATCAATTTTAAAAAAGTCTACATAACCTGGCGCCTGTTGACAGACTTTCAAAAAATCGTGCCATGCCACGCAACGAAGATGAAGTGAATATGCCAAGGAAGGGGGGGAGGGTTGTCTTGTCCCAGAGTGATGCAGTGGCCATATACCAGTACAAGCTGGCGAGGATGGTGTCTAGTACATACAATCCGACCTTGCATGGGATTAAGTATGAGCTGCGAGGGAAGAGCAGTCGCCTGGGAGACAAGTATGGGGTGTCCCCGAAGACCATCAGGGACATCTGGACCCATCGCTCATGGAGGGAGGTGACGAGGCCCTACTGGCGTAAGGATCCTGTGAACGTGGTGGACCTCACGACGCTGTGTGCCGAATTGAATGCTACTGGGGCAGGAGGGGTCACTTCGGCTGGGGTCTTGGCGACTACTGCTAGCCCTGCTACTGCTGCTGGGGTCTTGGTGACTAATGCTGCCCCTGCTACTGATGCTGGGGTCTTGGTGGCTACTGCTACCCCTGCTACTGCTGTTGGAGTCTTGATGACCAGTGCCACCTCTGTGTCTGTGGTGCCTGTGGTATGGGACTGGGGGCAGGTCGCGACATTGCCTGCTGCCCCTGCTGTTGCCCCGTGGTGGAATGCTGCTAATTTCTTTGGCGTCGACAACACCCTTGACAATGACTGGGATACTCTGGTTCCTCTTGAGGACCCTTTCCATGGTGACTGGAGTCTCTGGTGATTCAATGGAGACGCGGCGTGGCGTGGGGAGGGGGGGTGATATTGCGAAGCGACGCGTGTTTATGCAGGTGAAGGGGCGCGAAAACAGTTATTAAATGGCAACTGTTGCTAAAAAGAAATGTCTTTTTTTAAATTGGGGTGTCTCTTGCCACTTTGAACAGTCAAAAGGGGGTTAGACTTTTAAATTGTTGCAGCCAGTGCCCCTTGCGAACAGTCAAGGGTTTTAAAAAAGGCTATTTAACCAGGGGCA
>Ga0247840_10006591_pt1 | contig 16609 bp, 12 predicted proteins | sample LaCruzMarch2015__FD_192404 | JGI IMG/M metagenome (GOLD analysis project Ga0247840, IMG submission 192404) | Freshwater microbial communities from meromictic Lake La Cruz, Castile-La Mancha, Spain - LaCruzMarch2015_17m | ecosystem: Environmental > Aquatic > Freshwater > Lake | place: Spain... | reverse complement strand
CAAATTTTGGTTGTGAAGAACTTATAAATCAAATCTTAAACTTTGGTGTTGAGAAGCATGATGACTTAGCAGATGCACTTGTTTATGCAGTCAGACCTTTAATTGATTATGCCAACAGGCGTAAGGCCAGAGTATGGTCACACAAACCAGAAGGTTTTTAAATTTCATAGTATAATTATTTTGGAAAACTAAATCTCAGCGGCGAAACTGAAAAAAACTTATTCATAATTGGATAAGTGCATCGAACCCAAAAAGGGGCTACCCTCTCGGGTTCGATGCTTCGCCGCTGAGATACTACAAGGGTAGTCCCTTTTTTTATATGTAGTGTCTTAACATACTCTTGAAATATATAAAAGGACTTGCCTAAGTAGGAATTCAGCGTCATCAATACGCTAGTACTTATTTATAAGGAGTCCTGATGTCAACTAGTAATGAAAATAAAACTTCAAAGAATCTTGTAAAAGATTTATGGAATAAAGGTATTATTTATAAAATTATCTTAGTTCTCTTATACCCATTTACTATTACCTATTTAATTTATAAGTCACAAAAGTTTTCTAAACCAATTAAAACCTTATTGATTTTAGGTTTATTTGGGATGATAGCAATAATGCAATCTTCAAACAAAGAAGAACCTCAGTATTCCTCTAAAACTGAAGAAAAAATAGTTATAAAGGAAGAAACAAAAACAGCAGAAATTCCCGTTCAGAAAAAAGATGAAGAACCAAAAGAATTAACTTTAATGGATAAATTGTGGTTAGCTGTTGATAATGGAATTGGATCAAGAGAAGGTATAGATATTACATACGGTGATAAGACTAAAACCGCATATGTAACGTATACAGATACTAATTTTTGGGACGAAACTGACGCTGTCAGAAATGCCTATACTAAACTTATTAAATATAGCAAAAAAGCCTTTGAGATAAAGGAAGTAAACGAGGTATCTATTACAATTATTACTGGTATAAAAGACTTTTATGGTAACACTAATAATGAGGATGTTGTAGTTATATCCATGACAAAAGATAGTTTTAATAAATTCAATTGGGAAGAACTAAAGGGTACTAATGTAAAAAACCAAATGGAAAACGGATCAAGCTACTACTTTATACACCCAGCATTAAAATCTGGTTTAAAGCAGGATAAACTTTATCTAAGCTTCTAATCTAATAATTTCAACATTAGAATCATCTGGACTTGTGTTTCTTTTTGCGTCATCAATATGTTGATATGGAACAACAAACACTTAAATACTGCCTTTACGCAAGAAAAAGCTCTGAATCTGATGAGAGACAGGCAATGTCCATAGACTCTCAAATAAAAGAAATGACAGCACTAGCAGAAAAAGAGGGGATAGAAATAGTAAATATCAAACAAGAGAGTCATTCTGCAAAAATATCTGGAGCAAGACCTTTGTTTTTAGAAATGCTTAGAGAATTAAATTATGGAAGTTATAATGCTATTTTAACTTGGGCACCTGATAGATTAAGCAGAAATGCAGGGGACTTAGGATCATTAGTGGACTTAATGGATAGAGAAAAATTAACTAAAATACGAACTATATCTCAATCATTTTCAAATAACCCAAATGAAAAGTTTTTATTAATGATTTTATGTTCTCAAGCAAAATTAGAAAATGATAATAGAGGTTTAAATGTTAAAAGAGGAATAAGAACTAAATGTGAAATGGGGTGGAGACCTTGTCCCGCACCATTAGGATATATAAATTATTCTAATTCCGGAACTAAAAAGGTAATGATAGATAAAGAAGTAGCTCCTTTAATTAAAGAGTTATTCGAATTAGTAGCAAATAATAACTATAGTGGTAGAGATTTAAAGAACCACTTAAATTCAGATAAAAGATTATACAAATTAACAGGAAAAAAAGTACCTTTAAGTATGATTTATAGAATGTTGAAATCTCCTTTTTATCATGGGGAATTTCAATATCCCGTAGGAGATGGCCCTTGGTACAAAGGATCTCATGAACCTCTTATATCTAAAGGCCTTTTTGATAAAGTTCAAAAAAAATTAGTAGTCCCAAAAAAGGCTAAATGGGGTGAGAAAGAATTTCTATTTAAAGGGGCCTTTACATGTGCTTATTGTGGAGCCAATGTTGTTGGGGAAGAAAAATACAAAATGTTAAAAATTGGACAAAAAAGAACATATATTTACTATCATTGTTCAAAACAAGTAGATTCGGAATGTCCTGAAATGTATTTAGCAGAAAATATTTTAATAGGGTCTTTAATAAATTACATTCAATTAATAGAAACGAAAAAACCCGATACATTGAATCTGACCAGTGAAGTTAAAAAATGTATGAAAAAATTTGCAAAATTGAGAGAGCATTTATTAACTGAACAAAATATAAACATTAGCCAAGAACTAACTTTTACTGAATATTTAAAATATACAATTTATAATGGTACTGATTTGGAAAAAGGAGAAATTATCGAAACGTTACCCAAGCCTTTATATTTACATAATGGGACTTTATACTCACAACCTTTGGGGTAAAGTGTTAATATGCACGCATGGTCACAATTGAAGAACTTATTATAGAAACTATGCCTTTTTCGGAGGCATTAAAAGATCAAATTAAGAAGGATACTGAGTTCTTAAAAGCATTAAAAATCACAAATTATAAAAGATTTATTTCATTAGGTGCTGTATCTTTAAGCTACTCTCCTATTGCCATAGAGGATGAAATTATAGGCGTTTATACTTTTGTATATAAATTGAAAATTCCTAAATTTAAACAAGATTTTATTGTAAATAAGGGTAAAAAAGATATTAATTTTATATTATATACAAGATTTCCAGAGGGAAGCAAAAGCAAAAAAGTCAAAGATATAAACGAATTTTATACTATTTATTCTAAAGATATTTATTACGTAAATACACATCACATTAAGTATGAAGAACTTCCAAATAGTCTTAAACAAAGAGGATTAGAGGCTATAAAATTAGCTGAAAAGTTAAAATCGGGATATTTAGCACCCCTAAAAAATGCAGAATTAAATAAATTCGAACAAGAAATAAACGTTATATTAGGAAATAATAAATAAAATCAAGCCACCAAAGGATAATCAGCGGTTCTGAAGATTGTTTTTTAAGAGAGGTTTTATCAAGCTGTTGCAAGGTATTTGAAGCTTCGAGGTCATGAAGGCGTATTATCTGGCTGGGGAACAGGGATTCGAACCCCAATACCTGGGACCAAAACCCAGAGTCCTACCGTTAGACGATTCCCCAATAAAACACGATAATATAATAACACCACTTACGACATTAAAGAATAGGTATTACGCCATATATTATAACATTTACCCTCAAGAAGAAAACCCTTTTCATGAGTACTCTACTATGTATACAATTAAAGTACCCTGCCCTTTAAATTAAAAATATATATGTTAAAAAAGTGGGTAGATAAATTTAATATTCCTAGTAATAAATATCTACTTATACTAATAACAATATATTTTTCCTTTTTCTTATTTATAAACCCCTTAAAACAAGCACACTACATAGTAGGCGATGAGTGGAGTTCTTTTAGACAAATAGAAGCATTTCAAAAAGGTATTTACAGACTGAATAGTGCTAAAGATACTTCATTTATACTACAAGGTGTAATGTCATATTTAACAACTTTTATTGTTAAAGACAATTTTTTGGCCGTACGAATTTTAAATTTAATAACATCTTTAATTTTTTGCACTGGATTATATTTTCTAAGTAAGTCATTAACAGATGACCCAAAGAAATCCTTTTTAGTTTCATTGTTAATTATTTTCAATCCAATTATTTATTTTTTGAGTTTTACTTTTTATTCCGAAATTTATTTATTAACTTTACTTGTTTGGTCAATTTATTTTTTTGATTGTTATTACAAAGTGGAGGATAGGGCAGCAAAAATAGGTGGCGTGCCAACGACACTCATTTTTCTTATTTTTGCTGCCCTTCTATCTGGCGCTTCCATCTTAGTACGCCAACAAGGAATAATCATTCCCGCCGTTTTTTGTTTATTAACTTTGTTTAAAAACTTTAAACAAAATAAAAAGGCAGTTTTAATTGTTGTAGGTATAACAACAAGCTTTGTACTTATTTATGGTTTATGGCCAATTTATTTAGAGTGGAATAAAGAATATTTATTTTCTGGATTTGTAAAATTATTAAACAAAAAAACCGAATATTTTAAACCAAAAGATTATTACCCTTATTTTTTTACACTATTATATTTTGGCTTTTTTGCTTTTCCATTTGTACAAAAAACAAAACTAAAAATACATCAAATTGTTGGTGCAATATTAATTTCTTATATTGCATTTATATACGGCAACTTCCCAATTGGAAATATTTTTTCACTTGCAGGCTATTTTGTTAAAGATCAGAATATCGAACCAATATCACTATTTAACAATGTTGTATTTAAAATATTTATTTCGTTAATTCAAGGTTTTGGTACAGTGTATTTATTAGCTACTTTTAAAAAACTAGCAACCCAGTTTAATGCATTAAATAATACACAAAAACTTTTACTAATTTCAGCAATTTTATATTTTGTAAGTAATTTTTACATTGCAGACGTCTATGATAGATATCTTGTATTACCTTTTACATTCTTGATGCTTGCATTTGCAAAAAATTATTTGGAGTTTAATTTAAATTTAATCAGCAAAGTGACCTTGGTAATTTTAATAATTATTAGTTTTTTACTTACATATGAATTTGTTCAAACGAGGCAAATAGAATACAAAATGGCTTTTGATAATCCAAAAAATATCTCAAAATTATCTAGGATTCAAGTAACAGAAGAATTTGGTAAATACATAAAATCAAAAGAAGTAGGGGACTATACCGGGCTAATTTATCCTCACCCAGAAGATAAATTTCAATGCACAATTACAAAAATATATCCTAATACTATTAAATCTAATCAAGATGTTTTAGGGTATACAAATAATGGATACAGAGAGATTAAATCAGAAGTTATGATTGAACCAACAAAATATTTATTAAATGTTTTTGATAAAAAAAGTAGTACTTCTAAGATAAAAATATATTGTAAATAAATCTACTCCTTAACAATCTCCCCATCCCTTAAATACATAATAGAATCAGTACCCAATCGTTCTACAAAAAATCTATCATGAGAAATTAAAAGCAAAGTACCCTTATAATTTCTTAACGAATCCTCTAAAACTTCTTTAGTATCAATATCTAAATGATTATCAGGTTCATCTAAAATTAACATATCGTAATTTTTGTACGCAAATAGCGCAAACGCAAAACGTGCTCTTTGGCCAGGGCTAAGCTCTCCGACTTTTTTGGTAAGGTCTTTTTTTTCAAACATAAATTTACCGAGTAGTCCAAAGGCATCATAATAAAAACAACCAGTTTCCTTAACAAAAAAGTCGTGAATGTTTTGCTCAAAATCTAAATGTGTTTGTTTTTGTGCAAAGTAACCAATTTTTAAATTTTCTCCGATTTTTACTTCACCGGAGGTAGCCTGTTCAACTCCCATTATCATTTTTACAATCGTAGATTTACCAGCACCATTTGGACCAAGTAACCATACTTTTTCTCCGCCTCTTAATTCAAAAGACATATTTTCAAATACAGGTTTGTCTTTGTATGTTTTTGTAACATCATCAAACCTAATCATTAATTTTGAGTGAGTAATACCGGTTTCAAAATTTACTTGATTCATTTTTTTGTTTACATATTTCTCTTTTTTATTACCTTCAATTTCACGATCAATTCTTTTTTTAGCAGATGAAACAGCAGTACCTCTTTTTTTACCGTCTTTTATTTTTCTAACATTTTCCAAAAGTGTCTCAAGTTGGTGCTTTTTTCTAACAAAACGTACATAATCTTCGTTCCATTTATCTATAAGTTTTAATTTTTGTTCTTTGTAATCATCATAATTACCTACAAAAACCAGTAACTTTTTATTTTCAATTTCCCAAATTTCATCAACTGTATTGTTTAAAAATTCTCTATCGTGCGAAATCATTAGTACTGTTTTATCTAAATTTTTTACATATTTTTCAAACCACAAAATACCTTCAATATCTAAATGATTTGTGGGTTCATCTATAAGTAAAACTGTGGGATCAGTTAATAAAGTTTCTAATATCTTTAACTTCATTTTTTGACCTTCACTCATTGTTTTTATTTCTTGGTACTGGTCAAAGTTAGTAAATTCAAGGTCTTCAACTAATTTTTCTACTTTATAAAAATCCCAAGAATTTTCTAGCCTTTTTTCCAAAAATTCTCCTACCATTTCATCTTCAAAAGACAATTCTTGAGGAATATATCCAACAACTTCAGATTCAATTTTTATACTTCCTTTTTCGTACTCATAATTACCAGTGATTACGTTAAATAAAGTGGATTTTCCACAACCGTTTTTACCAACCAATGCCACTTTTTTATTGTTACCAATTTTAAAGCTTATATTGTCTAATATGGGTTCACCTGTAAACGATTTTGTTATGTTTGATCCTATTATCACAACGTTATTTTAACAAGAAAACACTTGTATAGAAACATATACTGTATGTTGCTGTATAATTTTTATAAATGTATCGGGAAGAAATAATACAAATAAATAACAAAACGTATCAATATATAGATACTAAAATCGGAAAAAAGACTATTTTTATATTACATGGTATGGCCGGTAATAAAGAAGCAATGACTTATTTTACCCATGAGTTATGGGAAAACTTTAGATGTATTTATATTGATTTACCTGGGCATAATAATATCTCCTGTGAAAACTTCAATAATTCAAAAGACTTTGCATTATATATTACTGAATTTATAAATTTTATGAAATTAGAAAATTATGGGATTTTAGGTTTTTCTTTTGGAGGAGGTATTGCGGTTGAAACAGGTAAACTTGTAGGAAACAAAATTCCTATCTGTACTTGGGCAGCTAATATTACGGGTAAAACTCAATTATTACCTAAAATACTTGTAAATGTTGGTTTAGTAGTTCCAAAAGTAATATGGGAATCACCTTATTTAAATAAAATAATAAATATAACTGGAATAAATTTTTCAAAAGAAGATTTTATATGTTTTAAAAAAACTGATAAAAGAATTTTCAAAAAAGGGATAAGGTTATTAGAAGAGAAAATAGATATTCCAAAAGGTATGATATTAATGGCAATCATGGATCCAAAAGATATTTTTGTAAAACCAACTTCACAAAATAAAGATTTAAATCTTCACTTGGTAGAATATGGGGGACATTTTGGTAAACGAGAAAGTGTGGAAGAATCTTTAAAAAAGATAGAAGACTTTTTTAATAAAGCCATCACACTATAAAAAATTAGGGCCTTTTGCTACTAAATCTTTTCGTAACGAATACTAATATTTGTATTATTTTCTATAGTTACTCCCTGTACAACAATAGCTTGACCATTAGAGGAGCCATCAAAAACCATGCTAAAAGTTGTATCAGTAACTGAAGTTGTAATAGTTCTTTCTGTTAAATTAAGTTTTGTAAATTCACTTTTATAAAAATCCATGGACTCTTTTATACCTAATTTTGTTTGAAAATTTATTACCGAATTATCTAGATTAGTTACATTTTTTACATCTTGTGGTACGGGAAACTCACTTTTAATTTTAGATTTTTCTAAATTTACATCAGATGTTTTTGTACATGCTGTAAGTAAAAAAGGTGTGATACATAATAAAGTAGCTAATAATATTTGTTTTGAGTTTATTTTTATCATGTTTTAAGTATATCGTATAATTTTTTTAATGGTGTAAGTATGTCATTTCACTTGTCATATTGACCCCTACAAATCGTAGTTATACTATTTAATTATGATTGATAAGAGTAACCTATCAAAAAGTATCGAATTGACCCTGGAATCGACAGATAAACTCATTACCCAAGGAAAACAAATATGGGAAGAAGCAGAAAGTATTGTATACCCTAGCAAGTATTATCAAATAGAAAATATTGTAGTTTGTGGTATGGGAGGTTCATCGTTACCTGCACATATTATAGAATCAACTTTTCAAACCAAAGTACCTTTACATATTGTAGAAGGATACAAGTTACCTTCTTGGGCCGGACCAAGAACCTTGGTAATATTATCTTCTTATTCTGGAGACACAGAAGAAACTTTGAGTTGTGCGGTACATGCAGAAGAGAATCAATGTGTTATTACAGGAATTACAACTGGAGGTAGTTTACAAAAATTTTTAATAGGGGGTAATTATCCTTATTGCATAATAAATCCAACAAATAACCCGAGTGAAGCACCTAGATTAGGTATTGGTTATGGTATTTTTGGTCTACTAAAAATCTTATCAAAGCTAGAATTAATTGAGAAATTTGACCAAGCTACATTAGATAAAACAGTGCTAAATTCTTTTGAAAATGTACAAAGTAATATAACAACAATAAAGGATAAAGCTCAAAAAATGGCAACAAATTTAAAAAATAAATTTATAGTTACAATAGTTGCAGAACATTTAGGAGGAGTTGGCAGAACCATGGAAAACCAACTAAATGAAACTGCAAAAGCTTTAGCCTTTTATAAACATTTACCAGAAGCCAACCATAATTTGGTAGAAGGCTTTTCTGAATTACAATCTGAAGTAGCTGTAATATTTTTAAAATCACAAAAATATACTTCTCGAGTTTTAAGAAGAATGGACATTACCAAAGATATTTTAGAGAAAAAAGGATTTGCAACACACATGTACGAGATAGAATCTCCAGTGCTATTAGAAGCCCCAACCTTGTTAGAAGAAACTCTTAATGCGTTAATATTTTCTGGTAACCTAAGCGCTAATTTGGCTATGGAAAAAAACGTAAATCCTTTAGATATTCCAAATATTGATAATATAAAAAGAGAGTTACTTGGTAACTATTAAGTTGCCATTTAAAAACCAAGACAATGCCTACAAAAAAGATTGATACACAAAAAGAAACAATAAATACATTATTGGTAAATCCTCAAACAAAAGAAACTGTTGAATCATTAATTTCATTTCCAAAAGAAATGGAAAATATCACAATTTTATGGAACCCTCAAGAAACAGTAGAATCTTTGGTTACATTTGAAACAGAAAAAACAGCAAAAGGTACTCCAAAAAAGCGCAAAACTGCAAAAGTATCGGCAAAAATAGTCCATGTAAAACCGACACATCAACCCCATGAAATTATTAAGCACATACAAAATCCTATAATCAATCCAAACAAAGATAACTGGTGGGAATCAGAACAAGTGTTTAATCCTGGAGTTGTAGATGTAAACGGAAAAGTACACATAATTTATAGATCAATAGGATGGGATGGGGTCTCAAGATTTGGATATGCAAATTCTGAAGACGGATTTACTGTAGACCATAGAATTTCTTATCCTGTATACAAACACGAACTGATAAGCCAAAAGGGACAATACTTTGTAAATAATTCTGGAGGAAGTTGGGGTGGGGGAGAAGATCCAAGACTTGTACACATAGAAGAAGACCATACTATATACATGACCTATACAGCCTGTGACAACGGACTAAGAGTGGGGTTAGCTTCCATAAAGACGGATGACTTTATAAACAGAAGATGGAAATGGACAAAACCACAGCTTATATCCTCACCAAATGAAGTAAACAAAAATTGGGTTTTATTTCCGGAGAAAATAAATGGAAAATATGCAATTTTAAGCAGTATTACCCCTAAAATAGCTATTGAATACAGAGATACTTTAAATTTTAAAAGAAATGATTTCATAAAAAGTGAATTTAGAAACGATGAAACTAGAAACGATGTTTGGGATAGTTGGGTTAGAGGAGCAGGGCCACCACCAATTAAGACCAAATATGGTTGGTTAGTTTTATATCATGCAATGGATAAATTTAATCCAAAAGAATATTTATTAGGAGCAATGTTGCTGGACCTAGAAGATCCTACTAAGATTTTATATAGATCAAAAGCTCCAATAATGGAACCAAGAGAAACTTACGAGAATGAAGGATTTAAAGCAGGAGTCATTTACGCATCAGGTGCTATAGTTAGAGATGAAAATCTAATTATATACTACGGAGGTGCAGATAGTTACGTATGCGCCGCATATACTAATTTGGAAGAATTTTTGCAAAACCTAATGAAAGATGAAAAGCCAAAAATTAAAAATGTAGTGACCAAAAAAAGAGTTACTAAGAAAAAAGAAATTGGATAATAAATGATAATAAAAAGGTCAGACCACAATCCAATATTAGAACCAACCAGCAAGGAATTTTGGGAAGCCGAAGCTGTATTTAATGGTTGTCCAATTGTAAAAGACGATAAAATATTTATGGTATACAGGGCGTTATCAAGAACGCATTACCATGAAACCGCGAAAACTCGAATGATGATATCAGATATTGGTATAGCTGAAAGTACAGATAATGGAGATCATTTTGAAAACAGAAGAAAACTTATATTTCCAGAAGAAAATTGGGAAAGATTTGGATGTGAAGATCCAAGAATTACAAAATTAAACGACAAATATTATATTTTTTATACAGCTTTATCTGAATATCCTTTTAACGTAAATGGAATAAAAGTAGGTGTAGCTATTAGCAAGGATTTACAAACTATTACAGAGAAACATCCTGTAACTCCGTTTAATGCAAAAGGTATGACGCTTTTTCCAGAAAAAATAAATGGAAAAATGGTGGCACTACTTACCGTAAATACAGATATGCCTCCAGCCAAAATATGTATAGCTACATTTGATAAAGAAGATGAAATGTGGTCTGAAGATTATTGGAATGAATGGTACAAAAATCATGACCAGTATATGCTGTCCCTAGCAAGAAAAAAAGAGGATCAAGTTGAAGTAGGGGCTCCTCCAATAAAAACAACTGAAGGTTGGTTAGTTATTTATTCATACACCAAAAATTATTTTACAAGACAACCAATATTTACAATTGAAGCAGTGTTATTAGACTTAAACGACCCATCAAAAATAATCGCCCGAACAGAAGTACCTATACTGCACCCCGAAGAATATTACGAAAAAATTGGCCACGTTGAAAATGTTGTTTTTCCTTCTGGGGCTATTTTAAATGAAGATAAATTGGAAATATATTATGGAACTTCAGACACTTTTTGTTGTAAAGCTGAAGTAAGTTTATCAACATTACTAGATCATATGATAGAAGGTAAAAGGAAACATGCTTGTTTAGTTAGAGCAAATGAAAATCCAATTATAGTACCTAATCCAAATAGCTCCTGGGAAAGCAAAGCGGTATTCAATCCAGCATCTTTATACTTAAACGGAAAATTTCATATAGTTTATAGGGCCATGTCATGGGATAACACTTCAACCATGGGGTACGCTATTAGTCCTGATGGAATAAATATTGAGTATAGGTCACCAACTCCAATTTATGTACCCAGAGAATCTTTTGAACAAAAAAAGCAACCAAATGGAAATTCAGGATGTGAAGACCCTAGATTAACGCATATAGATGATAAAATTTATATGTGTTACACAGCATATGATTCAATAAGTGTACCAAGGGTTGCTTTGTCCTGGATTTATGAAAAAGATTTTTTAGAAAAAAACTGGAATTGGTCGAAACCAATTTTAATATCTGCACCAGATTTAGATGATAAAGATGCACTAGTTTTTCCACAAAAGTACAATGGAAAATATATTTTAGTACACAGAATTAGTGAAGATATTGATATAGCTTTTTGTGAAAATTTGGAGTTTATAGGTCAAGAATATTTAGAAGAACAATTATGGATTTATCCACGAAAAGGCTGGTGGGACAGTAGAAAGGTTGGGGCCTCCACGCCTCCAGTGCGCACTCCAGAAGGATGGGTAATGCTTTACCATGGGGTATCTGATGAAGGAATTTATCGAGTCGGCGCTGTACTTTTAGACCTTAACGATCCATCAAAAATATTAGGTAGAACTGACCTTCCAATCTTTGAACCACAAACTGACTACGAAAAAAATGGTCAGATAAACAATGTTGTGTTTCCTTGTGGCGCAAACCTGGTTAATGATGAATTATACGTATTTTACGGTGGGGGCGATACCGTTATAGGTATGGCTAAAGTGAACATTAATAAGCTTTTAGATGTATTAAAAAAAGATGGTTGGAACTAATAAATTTTGATATACTTTTTATATTATGAATGCTAACCCACAGCTCATAGACTATATTGTCAAATCAAGAGAGATTTCAAAAACCGACAAAGAGATACAAGAATCTCTATTAAAAGTTGGATGGGAATTTAGCGATATTGAAGAAGCATTTAAAGAAGCTACCCCAGAAGAAACCATTGAAGAAGATATCGAAGAAACACAATCTGAAACCGAAGAGCCAAAGGAAGAAGAAAAAATAAGTGAGGAAGAAATAAAATCCGAAGAACCCGTTGAAGTAACAACAGAAAGTGAAGAAGAAGAAGTAATAACTACAACAAATACGCCAGAAATATCATCTGAGATATTTACATCACCCCAAGAAATTAAACCAGCCGAGGAAGCAAAAGAAGTTACTAAAATTCAACCTAAAAAACAAAGCAAAAGTAAATTATTTATAATCATACTGGTTATAATTTTAGTAATAATTGGAACTTTAGGTGCAATTATTTATTTAAAACCAAATTTAATAAACATTTCCTCATTAAAAGACTTTTTCAAAAAAGGTCAACCTGGAACTGAAATAACCAAAAATAACGAACAACCAGCAATAATAACTACAAATAAAAATACTATTATGGCTTATACTACAAAAAATGAGGCAGATGGAAAAATGGAATTATTTTTTTACGATACTCAAACACAACAGGCACTACCTCAAGACTCTGTGATACAAGCAGATAATAATTCTGCATTTGAAATTGGTCCTTGGTCTCCAACAGGACAATATTTACCAATACTAGGTTCAAAAATATCACCAAACAAAGAAATTAATTTATCATTATATTTATACGATTCTCAAAAAAAAGCGGCCACAAAAATCTACGATTCCAAACATATTACTAAAACTACTAGTACCATTAAACTACCCAATAATTTCAAAATGGAAACAAACGCGCAATGGATTGACAATACCAAACTAAAAATTATGGAAGACACAAGTAATACCATTAGCACGAGAGTATCTACATATATAACTCCTGAAGGAAAAATAGACAAAATAGAACAACCCAAAAATATCAACGTAGTATTAAATAATATTACATACAAAATAAACTCATTAACTGGTACCTTAATTGATACTATTAAAATAGGTACATCCGAAATTAAGGTACAACCAAAAGAAGGTAGTTACATAATTGGAACCATAAACGATTCTTTAGTAATACTAGAAAAAATGGTTTTAGACTCAAAAAACAAAACCGTTTTAAATTTTTATAGTATAAATGATAGCGGTTTGGTTAAGACTATAGATTTAACTGACACCCTTTGGGGAACACAAAGTATTTTAATAGACCCAACTCAAAAATATTTAATAGCACAGCAAACCAACAGCGATTTAAAACCGACTCAAGAAAGGTATATACAAATAAATCCAGAAGAAGCATCTAATATTAATCTTATCTTTGGACAAGATATTTCTACAGAATATCCTGCAACAAAAGAACCTTCATTGCTAAAAAATTTAAAAAACTTCTATTTATCAAATGATGGAGAATGGATTATTGGTACAAGAAAATATGCAAATATTATAACAGCTGGTAGTGACATTTATATGAAAAATATAAAAACCGGTGAAGAAAATATCATTTGCTCAAACAATTGTAGTTCCATAAGTGTTTATTACCCCCAACGCGTTTTCTATACTTATTAAAATCTTACCATCATATAGATAGACATTTATATATAAACATATTATTATAAAAAGCATGTCAAATAAAAAAGTAATACCCATACAAGGAATGCATTGTAGATCTTGCGAAATCTTAATTGAAGAAGAATTATTAAAAATAAAAAATATTAAGAAAGTAAACGTAAGTGAAAAATCCGGAACAGCTGAAATATATTATGACAACGAATTTCCAGATAAAAATATTGAAAATGCGGTAACAAGTTGTGGTTATAAAATTGGAGATAATTCCCAAAAAACATTAGAATGGATATCTACAAAAGAAAGTGACTACGAAGGACTTTTAACAAGTATATTTTTAATTTTAATTGCTTATATTGGTGCTAAAAACTTTGGACTTTTTGACATGGCATTTAATTCTTCAAGTAATTTGAGTAGTGCCCCTGTAGTATTTTTAGTAGGAATAACAGCCGGATTATCTACATGCATGGCCTTAGTGGGAGGATTAGTTTTAGGCGTAACTGCAAGATATAATGAAAAAAATCCAAACGCATCAGTACTACAAAAGTTTAGACCTCACATAATGTTTAACCTGGGAAGAATAATTTCCTTTTTCGTATTGGGAGGTGTAATCGGATATTTTGGTTCATTACTTACACTAAGTACTGCCACAATAGGTTACTTAATAATAGCTATAAGTTTAGTAATGTTAGTATTAGGACTACAAACCCTAGGTATTTTTCCCATCCTAGAAAAAATTAAATTAACATTACCAAAAAGTTTATATAAAGTATTAGGGATAGAAACTCAAAAACAAAACGAATATAGCAACAGAGGAGCTTTAATACTTGGAGGACTTACATTCTTTTTACCTTGTGGGTTCACTCAAGCAATGCAACTTTTTGCTATTTCTAGTGGGAGTATGGTAACCGGAGCTGTAACCATGGGATTGTTTGCATTAGGTACATCAATAGGATTATTAAGCATTGGCGGTATTACAGCAGTTATAAAAGGTTCCATTACTAAACCTTTCTTTAAATTTGTAGGATTACTAGTTATTGCTATGGCAGTATTTAATATTATTAATGCTTTAAATTTAGTAGATATCCAATTCCCAATAGCAAAATCAGTACAAGCAGAATCAAAAGTAGTCGATAAAAACGTCCAATTACAAAATAATGTACAGATTGTAAAAATGACACAAAAAGCTAATGGATACTTTCCAAACAAGTTTACAATTAAAAAAGGCATACCAGTTAAATGGGTAATTACATCCGAAACACCTAATAGTTGTGCGGCTAGTTTAGTTTCCTCTCAACTAAAAGTTAGAAAAATGCTTGAAACAGGAGAGAATATTATTGAATTTACACCCGACAAGGTAGGTGCAATAAAGTTCTCTTGTAGCATGGGAATGTACACCGGTTTATTTAATGTAGTGGAGTAAAAAATATGCCACCAAAAAATATAAACAGAATCTCTTTAGATGTAGAAGGAATGCATTGTTCTTCTTGCGCTTTACTAATAGAAAGATCTCTTAAAAAAGTTGAAGGCGTAAAAGAAGCAAATGTAAATTTTGCGGCAGAAAAAGCCAACGTAATTACAGAAGAAGCAATATCAAATGAAACCTTGATTGAAGCTGTAGAAAAAGCTGGCTATAAAGCTTCTCTCACAAAGCAAAACTCAAACGATCATAAAAAACATGAACATCTAAAAATGATGTTTAAAGACTTCATAATTAGTTTGTCCTTAAGTATCCCTATGGCTTACTTTATGATTTTTGACTTTGTACAAAACTTTCCTGGAAAAGATTTATTACTACCATATACAGGAATAATTTCATTGATACTTACTACACCCATATTATTTATCATAGGCAAAGGTTTTTTTAAAGGAATGTGGTCCGCCTTAAAATTAAAAACCTTTAACATGGATAGTTTAATTGCAATTGGAACTTCTGTAGCATATTTTTATAGCTTAATTAACTACGCAAATTATTATATACAAAACAAATCTTTAATAGGTATAAACGGAGAAAAAATTTCAGAATTATATTTTGAAACAGCCGCATTTTTAATCACATTCGTGATCCTTGGAAAATGGTTAGAAGCAAAAGCAAAAGGTAAAACATCAGATGCAATTAAAAAATTAATGGGATTACAAGCAAAAACAGCACGCGTAATTAAAAATGGAATTACAAAAGATATCCCAATTGATCAAGTTGTTAAAGGAGATATTATTTTAGTACGTCCAGGAGAAAAAATTCCTGTGGATGGAGAAATTGTTAAAGGATCTTCATCTATTGATGAATCTATGATTACAGGAGAAAGTTTACCCGTAGAAAAACATGAAGGGGATAAAGTAGTCGGAGGTACCATAAATAAAACAGGTAGCTTTGAATTTAGAGCCACAAGAGTAGGTAGTGAAACAACTCTAGCTCAAATTATAAAATTAGTTGAGGAAGCTCAAGGATCAAAAGCACCCATACAAGATTTTGCAGACAAAATATCGGCGGTGTTTGTTCCTACTGTATTAATTATTGCTACGATTACATTTGTTATTTGGTACTTTGTATTGGGCGCGACACTTTCATTTTCTTTAATGGCTCTAACCTCAGTAATAGTTATTGCATGTCCCTGCGCACTAGGATTGGCTACTCCAACTTCTATTATGGTAGGTACAGGTAAAGGTGCCGAAAACGGTATTTTAATTAAGGGTGGAGAACCTTTAGAAATAGCCGTAAAAATAAATACTATTATTTTTGATAAGACAGGAACCATCACCAAAGGAAAACCAGAAGTCA
>Ga0247840_10006590_pt1 | contig 16610 bp, 12 predicted proteins | sample LaCruzMarch2015__FD_192404 | JGI IMG/M metagenome (GOLD analysis project Ga0247840, IMG submission 192404) | Freshwater microbial communities from meromictic Lake La Cruz, Castile-La Mancha, Spain - LaCruzMarch2015_17m | ecosystem: Environmental > Aquatic > Freshwater > Lake | place: Spain... | reverse complement strand
TACGGAGGGGGGTGAGGTTGTGTTTTATCTTTCCGGGAGGAGGGATGGGAGGAGGGATGGGAGGGGTTGGTAGCGCAGAGGTATATGTGAGGGGGCGCTGAGGCACGCAGAGGATTATTTTTGGTGATATTGAATGATATTGATTATTTAATATATTATATATAAACATAAATAAAGAGTGTTATACAAATAATTATTATAAAGACAATTATCAAACTCCAAAACAACACATATCTATTGCATTAACATTATACTCTGCGTGCCTCAGCGCTTCCTCACATATACCTCTGCGCTACCAACCCCTCCCCACCCTCACAAAACCTCAAAACAATTTCCCCCCCTTCTTTGTTTACCTCCCTTACCTCCCACCCCATGCTAGAAAACAGAATCAACAAAGAAGAATTAAAACAACAGTTACAGCAGGAAACTTTCAAGCGCCGTACCCTTTCCTTTTATCGCTATGTCAACATCGACAAGCCCGGGGAATTCCGCGATGAACTCTACAAGACCTGGTTCTCCCTGAACTGCTTCGGACGCATCTATGTCGCACAGGAAGGCATCAACGCACAGATGAGTGTACCGGAACATCAGCTGGATACTTTTCTTGCGCAACTTGAAAACACGGCAGGCTTGTCGGCCATGCCCATCAAATATGCCATCGAAGACAATGGAAAATCTTTCTATAAGCTCACCATCAAAGTCAGGCCGAAAATCGTAGCCGACGGACTACCACAAAATGCCTACGACCTCAGCCGTGTCGGCAACCACCTATCGGCCCTGGAGTTCCATGAGGCCATAGAGGAACCCGGCACCCTGGTCATCGATATGCGCAACCATTATGAAAGTGAAATCGGGAGGTTTGTCACTGCCTGGTGCCCGGATGCTGACACTTTCAAAGATGCGATACAGATGGTGGTGAAAGAATTTGATCAACAGAAAGACAAAAAGATTTTACTCTACTGCACCGGTGGAATCCGTTGCGAGAAAGCCAGCTCCTTTATGCTTCACCACGGCTTTCAGGATGTGTCTCAACTTTATGGGGGCATCATAGAGTATGCGCAGCAAATCAAGGCCATGGAATTAAACTCCAAATTCATTGGCAAGAACTTCGTCTTTGATGAACGACTGGGGGAGTCGGTCGACGGACAAATCATCGCCCGTTGTCATCAATGTGGCAAAGCCGCCGACACCCACACCAACTGCGCCAACAACGACTGTCACCTGCTGTTCATCCAATGCGCGGAATGTGCTGAGAGTATGCAGGGCTGTTGCTCAGAGGATTGCCGCGACATCACGCAACTCCCGCAGGACCAGCAAGCTGAATTCAGGAAAAGTCGCCATGCGCACTATGCCGAAAGTAAGATCTTCAAAAGCAAAATCCGGCCAGAGCTGAAAAACAAATTCCTCATCAGGAAACCTTTGACTGCACTTCATGAATAACTTCTGGCAAAGCACGCAAAAGCCCATCATCGCGCTGGCACCCATGGAAGACGTGACAGACACTGTCTTTCGCGAAGTGTTGTTGTCTATTTCGGAGCCCGGCACCCTGAATGTAGTTTTCACAGAATTCACCTCGACCGACGGCATGTGCAACGACTGGGGCCGCACCAAAGTCAGCCGCCGCCTCCAGGTCAACGACACAGAAAGAGCAATCCTGAAAGCCCGCAACATCCCGCTGGTGGCGCAGATTTGGGGATCCAGTCCGGAGAAATTCGCCAAAACTGCAGCCATGATCACCGAAATGCAGCGCTTCGACGGCATCGACATCAACATGGGTTGTCCTGTGGAAAAAGTCGTGAAAAAGCAATGTTGTGCCGCCCTGATCAACAATCCCGCCCTGGCGTCAGAGATCATCATGGCAACAGTGGAGAGCACGCCCCTTCCCGTCAGTGTTAAGACCAGAATCGGGTTCAACAGCATCGTCACAGAAAGCTGGATCAGTCACCTGCTGGAAAGCCCGCTCAGCGCCATCATCCTGCATGGCAGAACGCAGAAGATGAAATCGGAAGGCCTGGCCCTGTGGGACGAAATCGGGAAAGCCGTGCGTCTCAGAAACGAAAGCGGGAAAGACATCGTGATGCTTGGCAATGGCGATGTCGACAGCCTGGCCCTGGCCCATAGTCACATGCAAAACCATGGCGTCGATGGCGTTATGGTAGGTACCGGCGTCTTCAAAAACCCCTGGATGTTTAACCACCACAACAGCGAAGCGGATATGCTGCAACGCATGGATCTGCTGCAAAAACACATCGAACTTTACGAATCGACCTGGGGACGGCAAAAGGACTATGCTATGCTGAAACGCTTTTACAAGATCTACCTGAACAGCTTCCCCGGCGCAGCAGAATGGCGCGACAAGCTCATGCATTCCACAGACCATGCGCAGGCCCTGGCCATCATCGAAGAATTAAGGCTGGCAGACATCGTCATGCCATAACAAGAGTGCAGGTTTTTTTGTAAAGAGGCTTACTTTTCAGCTGTCTTCTTTTCCAGGGCTTCCAGCCTCCTGACCAGCTCTTCAAACTTTTTAAAATAGACAGAAGAGCGCTGAAATGTCTTGAAGTCCATGGCCGGTGTACCCATGATGATGCTGCCCGGCTCCTTGACACTGGCATTCACGCCGGATTGCCCGCCAATCCTGACATTGTCGGCAATGGTGATGTGCCCGCCTATGCCGACCTGGCCACCGACCTGGCAATTGCTGCCGATTTTGGAGGAACCCGCAATCCCCGACTGGGAAACGAAAATGGTATTGTCGCCGATCTCGCTGTTGTGTGCTACCTGGACGAGGTTGTCGAGTTTGACGCCATTGCCGATGCGGGTAGAGCCCATGGTGGAGCGATCTACCGTAGAATTGGCGCCGATTTCGACATCATTGCCGATGACGACATTGCCTGTCTGGGGAACTTTCTGATAAACATGTTGTTCATCCTGGGTATATCCGAAACCGTCGGATCCGATGATGACACCCGAATGAAAAATGCAGTTTTTTCCGATCTTACAATCATAATACACTTTGACACCGGGGTAGAGAATGCTGCCGGCACCGATTTCCACGCCATCACCCACATACACCTGTGGAAATATCTTGACATCATCACCCAAAACAGCATTTTCGCCTACATAAGAAAACTCACCGACATAGACATTCTGCCCGGTCTTGGCGGTCTTTGCAACAAAAGCATATTGAGAGATTCCGCTCTTGTTCAGCCGCACTTTTTCGTAGGCTTCCAGCAATTTCGCAAAAGCGGCACGGGGATCGGCTGAGCGCAGCAAAGTTGGGGTCAGTGGCTTGTCTGCCTTGAAGTCATTGCTCACGATCAGGATAGAAGCCTGTGTCGTAAAGGCATAGGGCGTGTATTTGGGATTGCTGAGAAAGGCCAGGGCACCTGTTGTGGCTTCTTCAATTTTTTCCAGGCGGTTAACCATGGTATCCGGGTTACCTTCGATACTTGCGCCGATGAGGCCGGCAATCTGCTGTGCTGTGAATTCCATATTTACTTTTTGGGATAGCAAAGATAATAGTTGGTGATGGTCTCAGACAAAATCGAGACATTGAGCTGGGCTGAAGCCTCGGCAATGTCGGTCACACTGCCGTCTTTGTGTAGGATGTTGATCTTGTCCTTGGTGGGGTTGTAGGCATTGTTGTTGATTTCGCCATGATAAACGACATATTTGACGTCTTCCACATTGCCGATGTTGAAGCGGGCCGCCACATCCAGTTCCGTTTGCCGCACATAGGCTTCATCAAATGGCGTATTGCGGATCTCCACTTTAAAAAGGTGGCGGTTTACGAGTCCTTTGCTCAGAAATGCCAGGACAGGATCATCCGAATTCATCCAGATCTTAATGGCAGTATAAATGTCGTAATCGTCGAGCTGGGCAAAGCGCTCCAGGATCTCGGGATTTTTTTCGAAATCATCCAGGGTATAAGAATGAAAAAGGAAGGTATGCAGATCAGGGGTGGTGAAAATGTTCCTCCCCTGCATCACCAGGTTCTTGGCACGCAGGAGCAGGAATACCAGCATCTGTTCGGCTGCCAGCACGGTTTTGTGAAGGTAGACCTGCCAGTACATCAGGCGGCGGGCGACAATAAATTTCTCGACAGAATAAATCCCTTTTGCTTCCACAACCAGGTTGTCGTCGACAATATTCAACATATTCAGGATGCGGTCAGAATTGATGACCCCTTCCGAAACGCCGGTATAAAAGCTGTCACGCTTGAGGTAATCCATGCGGTCCATGTCAAGTTGTCCGCTGACAAGCTGGTGCAGAAAACCCTTGGGATAGGTGTTGTTGAAAATCTGCGAAGCCAGCGTCAGCCTACCCCCGAATTCTTCGTTGAGGCGGTTGATAAACAGCAGCGAAAGCTCTTCATGGGTCATCCCGGAAACGATGGAATGTTCGAGGGCATGAGAAAAAGGACCATGTCCGATGTCATGCAGCAAAAGGGCAAGTGAGACCCCTTGTTCTTCTTCAGCAGAAACTGCATGACCTTTGAGTCGCAAGGTTTCCACGGCCAAACGCCCGAGGTAAAAAGCACCCAGGGCATGATGGAAGCGGGTATGCAAAGCCCCGGGGTACACAAGGTGGGTGAGCCCGAGTTGCTTGATGCGGCGCAGACGCTGAAAAAATGGATGTTCGATGAGGTCAAAAACCAGGTCATCAGGTATAGTGATGAAACCATAAACCGGGTCATTGAAAATCTTACGCTTATTAGGTAGAATCAAAACAGTAAATTTGATGCGAACTTAGCAATTATTTTTCACCTGTCCCGTTTGGTACGAAGTTTGAATGTCACATTTTATTAAGAACCTAAACACATATATGTCTGTTGTAAATATCTTATGGGCTGATGATGAAATCGATTTACTGAAGCCCCATGTCATTTTCCTGGAAGAAAAAGGATACGCAGTTTCCACAGCCAAGAGCGGCGATGAAGCCATCGACCTTTTAAAGACCAAACCTTTCGACATTGTTTTCCTTGATGAGAACATGCCGGGACTTTCGGGGCTTGAAACCCTGACCCTGATCAAAAACCAGCAGCCCAACCTGCCGGTGGTGATGATCACCAAGAGTGAGGAAGAGTTCATCATGGAAGAAGCCATTGGTTCCAACATCAACGACTACCTCATCAAGCCGGTGAATCCCAACCAGATCCTGCTCTGCCTCAAAAAAAACCTGGAGAACAAAAAACTCATCAGCCAGAAGACGACCTCGGCCTACCAGCAGGAGTTTCGCAGCATCGGACTGGAAATCACCAACAACCTGAGTTACCAGGAATGGATCGATGTATATAAAAAGCTGGTATTCTGGGAATTGGAGCTCGCCAAATCGGATGACAACTCCATGCTCGACATTCTGAACATGCAGAAATCCGAGGCCAACCAGGTCTTTTCACGTTTTGTGGAGCGTAACTACCAAAGCTGGGTACAGGGAAAAACCGACGACAGGCCTACCCTCTCCCACACCCTGGTGAAAGAAAGAGTCTTTCCTTATCTCAGTGATGAGGCGCCGATGTACCTCATCCTCATCGACAACCTGCGTTACGACCAGTGGAAGACCATACAACCCTTGATAGAAGACTACTTCAGGGTAGAAAGAGATGAGATTTATTACAGCATCCTGCCAACTGTCACACAATATGCCCGCAATTCCTTCTTCTCCGGTCTTATGCCTTCAGAAATCGAGAAGAAATACCCGAAATACTGGGTGAGTGAAGATGATGAAGGGACTAAGAATCAATTTGAAGGAGAGCTGTTGGCGGAATACCTCAAACGTTTCGGAAAAGACATCAAATTTTCTTACAACAAGATCCTGAACCTGAATGCCGGCAAACGTCTGCTGGAGTCCATGCCCAACCTCAGTGGCAATAAACTGAATGTCATTGTTTACAATTTCGTGGATATGTTGTCGCATGCCCGCACCGAAATGGAAGTGATCCGCGAACTGGCAGAAGATGAAGCAGCCTACCGTTCCATTACCCTGTCGTGGTTCGAGCATTCACCTTTGTTTGAAATCCTGAGGTTCCTGGCCGACAAGGGTTATCCTGTGATCATCACCACAGACCACGGCTCTATCAGAGTACAGGATCCGGTGAAGATTGTGGGTGATCGCAACACCAACACCAACCTGCGTTACAAGACAGGCAGAAGCCTCGACTACAACCGCAAAGATGTGTATGAAGTGATGCGTCCGGAAGACATCTTCCTCCCGAAAAGCAATGTCAGCAGTTCCTATGTCTTCACCCGGGCCACCGACTTCTTCGCCTATCCCAACAACTACAACCATTATGCGAAGTATTACAAAAACACTTTCCAGCATGGTGGGATTTCAATGGAAGAAGTGCTGATTCCCTTCGTGAGTCTGAAGGCAAAATAAGATAGTATATGGAGATGATCTGCCGGAGTACCGATGAATTGGCAGGCCTTGCAGATGCCCTGCTTGCTGCTTACCCTGATCGCCGCATCTTCGCCTTTTACGGCGGGATGGGTGCAGGGAAGACGACCTTTATCACAGCCCTTTGCAAACGTCTGGGGGCAATTGATGAGCCCAACAGCCCGACATTCAGCATCATCAACCAATACCTGACCAACACGGGTGACAGCTTATACCATTTCGATTTCTACAGGATCAAAAAGCTTGAAGAAGCTTACGACATTGGCTATGAGCATTATTTCTTCAGTGGAGATTATTGTTTTGTGGAATGGCCTGAAAAGATCAGCGAACTTTTACCCCCTGGCTGCGTAGAAGTGAAGATTGAAGAAACAGCACAGCAAGGCTGGCGGAAGTTTACTTTCTAAGCTCCCTGTTTTTTCGTATCTTTACATTATGGCAGTGAATCAAAGATTCCTTAATCTTAGTGCATCTTCTTTGATGCCACAGGAAGAAACCCTGGAAGTGGCCCGCAAGCGCGGAAAGCTCGTCATCGGGATACCCAGAGAAACCGTGCTGGAAGAAAGGCGTGTTGCCCTGGTCCCTGAAGCTGTGAGCGTCCTCACACAAAACGGACACAAAGTCATTTATGAAGCCAAAGCCGGGGTACCGGCTCACTTCAGCGACATGGAATATACCGAAGCCGGTGCCGACATCGTCTTCAACGCAGAAGAAGTGTTCAAAGCCGACCTCATCCTGAAAGTTGCACCACTCTCCCTGCAGGAAATCTCATACCTTAAAGGCAGGCAGACCGTCATTTCCTCCCTGCAGATCGGGACCCAGAAAGAAGAATATTTCAGGCAGCTCATCAACCGCAGGGTTACTGCCATCGCTTTCGAGCTGATCAAAGACAAAACCAAGTCATTTCCGCTGATCCGCGCCATGAGCGAGATTGCCGGCACCAGTGCTGTATTACTCGCTGCGGAGTACCTGAGTCACCCCGACTATGGCAAAGGCCGGCTGCTGGGTGGATTCCCCGGCATCACCCCCACCGAAGTCGTGATCCTGGGTGCAGGCGCTGTGGGAGAATGTGCAGCCCATGCCGCCATGGGGATGGGTGCCCTCGTCAAAGTCTTTGACAACAACATTTACAAATTAAGAAGGATACAGGACAACCTCAGCAACAGGGTTTTCACCTCCATCATTCACCCAAAGGTCTTGCTCAAAGCCTTGCGGACGGCCGATGTCGTGATTGGCGCCATCCATGCTCCTGAAGGCAGGACGCCCTGTGTGGTTACAGAAAGCATGGTGAGTGAGATGAAATGTGGGAGCGTCATCATCGATGTGAGCATCGACCAGGGTGGCTGCTTCGAGACTTCGCGGATTACGACACACAGCAATCCCGTCTTTGTACAACACGATGTCACGCATTATTGTGTGCCCAACATCCCTTCCAGGGTGCCCAACAGCGCTTCCTATGCCTTGAGTAATTTCTTCGTCCCAATCCTACTAACCATGGGAGAAGAGGGCGGTATCGAACGCTTTATGAAAATCGATTATGGGCTGTTACAGGGAGTCTATCTCTTTAATGGGATACTGGTGAATAAGTTCATCGGAGAAAACTTCGGCATCCCTTCACAGGACATCGAACTGCTGATGGCAGCATTCGGATAAGCACAAACTCAGAAAATACGCAGGTTTCTTACCTTACCTCAGCCTGGACATGACGATCTTCCTCAAAAGATCCTTCCCCGCTTTTCTTTTTACTGACCTGCATGATGATCACATCATAGGAATAAGTCTTGGGTGATCCTCCTACGAGTACACCCGTGACATTGACCGTATATTTTGCATCATCTGGCCCGGTAGTCACGACGCCGGAAGGTTCCCATACAATTGAATTGTCGCCATAGCCTGTTGACCTGGCAACAACAGTAACATTGACAGGTGCTGCATTTTTGTCGAGCATGGTGACATTGGCAGTGGTGAAGTCGCCATCAGGCACCCCCAGAGACCATCGGGCAAAGACCAGAGGTGCAGGCACATATCCTTTGGGTGGATAGGCAATGTATTGCAAGCCGGCAGGCACAGGGTTACCCCCATTGCCGAAGACCCAGAGTGCATGTGCGTTGGAGGTAGAGCCTTCGCCCATTACTTTGGCTTTCGAAAACAGTATCCAGCGGCGGTGGCCTGCATCGACATTGGTGGCCCCCACATCCTGCATATAGCCAGTGATGGCAGCTGTTGCATTCATGCCGAGAGCGAGGTTGGAAGAAGCGGCAGCATCAGCACCGTTCTGCGTCCAGCAGGACCAGGGATTGGGTGGCGAATGGCTGAGTTCGTTGTTGGCCTGCATCATGAGGGCAGCTTCCTGGCATTTCAGGTTTTTCAGAGAGTCAAGGCTTACGTCGTCGGGCAGTCCGACCATGCGTCTGAAATAATTGATTCGTTGGAGCACCCTTTTGTGTGTTTCTGCTGAGTTAATGCCAGCTTTGCAGGTAGTGACATCCCCTGTCCAGCCCGGGTTGCTGACAGCCGAGGCCAGGTAGTTGGTTTCATAATCCCAGATCACCATGATCTTGCCCAATTGCGCAGGCGTGGCAACAAGCGTCACAGCGCCACTGATGACACCGGCTGCACCGGCAGTGACATAGGTGGCACCCGTATCGATAGCGGCAGCATAGCCACTGCCGTTGACAGATACCTTACCCGCAGGCGAAGAACCCCATTCCACATCAGCAGTGATTTCTCGTACCGTATTGTCGGCAAAAAGTCCAAAAGCCCGGAACTGTATGTCCTGTCCGAGGGCCACTGCCGTGTCTTCAGGCGTGACAGTAATCGACATAAGACCTTCCAGTTCATTCCCGCTCTGCTTGGTGCAGGAAAACAGGAAAACAAGGCCTGTAAACAGGACCATCAGAGACAACAAAATTTTCTTTTGCATGATGCGGAATTTTGACAAATATAACAATCTTTTCGATGAATTCAAATCATGATTTCCGTCTGTTCTTTTCGATGCGCAAAAGCCGCAATTCACGTCCTGTCTGACCTGCTATGGAGGTGTTCTCCTCAGCCCTTCTGAAGAGGTAGGGCATGACAGAACGAACCGGTCCATATGGAACATATTTCGCTACATTGTATCCTTCTGCAGCAAGGTTAAAACTGATATGATCACTCATGCCATATAACTGAGAAAACCAGATCCTCGGGTCATTTTTAGCAAGACCGTTTTTTTCAATAAAAGTTGCCTGTAACTGATTGCTATCTTCATTGTGGGAACCATTAAAGACAGCAACTCTGTCTATGTTCGACAAGGCCAGCAGGAGGGCATCATTGTAGGCTTTGTCGGTGGCTGCTTTGTCGACATGGATGGGTGAAGGATAGCCCATTTTCAATGCTCTTGCTCTTTCTTTTTCCATGTATGCACCGCGTACGAATTTCAGTCCGGCGAAATAGTTGCCCGCTTTGGCCTTGTCGAGGGTGGCCTGCAAAAAGACAGTCCGGTCGTGGCGGTACATCTGGAAAGTATTGAAGACAATCGCCTTTTCTTTGTTGAATTTCGCCATCATTTCATCCACCACCTGGTCGATGAACTTCTGATACCAGGAATCTTCGGCATCGATAAGGATAGGGACACCAGCTTCATAGGCAGCCTTGCAGAGGGTATGCACCCTTAGTCGGAAGGCCTCGCCCGCTGCCACGACATCGGCAGGGGGATTCGCCTCCTGACTCAGCACTTCCAAGTGGCTGACATTGCACAAACCACTGGGTTTAAAGACAGCGAAAGGGATGTTTTTGTCCTTTCCGGCATTGATAACAGAACGCAAAGTTTCGTTGAGGGTGGCCTCGATTTCCTCGGCAGAACTCCCACCTTCGATGCTATAATCCAGGATACCCCGTACACCGAAAGACTCCAGTTTGCGGATGGCAGGTTCACAGTCAGAAAGGGTAACACCCCCGACAAATTGTTTATAAACTGTGGGTTTTACGATCCAATCCAGGGGGAAATGAAGTGCCAGTCCGAGCTTAAAGGCATTGTTCACTGTTTTCACCAAGCCGTTGCGGGAAAGCACGCCAAACAGGAACAAGGAGCTATTTAACTCACTGTCAGTCTTTTGGCGAAACGCGATTTCAGTATTTTCGAAAGAGAGCATAGTAATGTTTGAAATTAGGTTCCAAATGTAGCAATTTGGTAAATTTGTCGACCTATGACCCAAGAAATACACCAACACGCAAGTCGTGTAAAATTCATCCATGGAGATGAATGGACAGGCTTAACAGCATTGCTTTCTTCCGAAACCTACCGTCTTTCAAAGGTTTTTGTTCTGGTGGATGAGAACACAAAAAAGCATTGTCTACCACGTATCCATGCCCATTTCCCTCATCCTGAGAACCTTGTCGTCATGACAATCCCGGCAGGAGAAAACCATAAGTCAATTCAACGCAGTGCCTTGCTTTGGCAGGAATTATCCGAGCAGGGTGCTGATCGTAACTCTCTGATGATCAACCTTGGCGGTGGGGTTATCTGCGATATGGGAGGGTTTGTCGCAGCGACATTTAAGCGCGGGATACGTTTTATCAACATTCCGACAACATTGCTGTCGCAGGTAGATGCAGCCATAGGCGGCAAAGTGGGCATCGACCTTGAATCCATCAAAAACCAGGTCGGATTGTTTGTACATCCCCTGGCCATTTTCGTTTACCCTGCCTTCCTTGAGACTTTAGATGAACGTGAACTGCGATCCGGTTTTGCCGAGATGATCAAGATGGCCCTGATTTCAGATGGGGTGCTATGGCAGTCCTTTGTCAAAACCGGCTATCCCCTGGCCTTGCGTGATGACAAGCTGATCGAACGTGTTGTCTTACTAAAAGAAAGCATAACAGAAGCCGATCTGTTTGAGAGTGGACCGCGTAAAGCACTCAATTACGGACATACGGCAGGGCATGCCATAGAGTCCTGGTTCCTCAGGCCGGAACGAGAGCGCATCCTGCATGGAGAAGCCGTTGCTGCGGGGATGCTGATAGAATCGTGGTTGTCGGCCCGGCTGGGTGGACTTTCAGAAAAAGAATTTGCAGAGATTGATGCCTTTATCTGTGACATTTTCAAACCAATAAAGCTGAGTAACAAAGACTTAAAAGGCATCATGGCAGGCATGGTCCATGACAAGAAAAACCGCATGGGAAGGAGTAATTTCACTTTGCTGGAAGGCATTGGGCATGCCATTACAGACAATTTTCCGGGTGATGAGCTGATACAGGAAAGCCTGGAATGGTATCAGAACCTCGCACAATAAGCCATGTACGCAAGGATAAAGAAAGCAGAGCACAAGCTGTCAGGCAGCATCAGCTTACCAGCCTCCAAGAGCATTGCCAACCGCCTCTTGATGATTCGTGCCCTGTCGGGTCAGGATTTCGTCATTGAAAACCTCTCGGAAGCCGCAGACACCGTGTTGTTGCAGCAATTGCTAAAGGAAATTGAAGGGCAAATGCCAGGCGGGAATGCCCAACAAAATCTTGTACTCGACTGTGGCAATGCAGGCACAGTATTTCGTTTTTTGCTGCCCTATCTGGCCAATCGCCCCGGCAGCTGGCTACTGACAGGTTCAGATCGCATGAAACAAAGGCCTGTAGCACCGCTAGTTGATGGCTTAAGACAATTGGGGGCAGAAATACAATACCTTGAAAAACAAGGATTTCCACCCCTGCAAATCACCGGCAAAACCTTGACTGGGGGGCAAGTCAGCATTGATGCTTCAGACAGCAGCCAGTATGCAACAGCATTGATGCTCATGGGGAGTTTTCTGCCGGGAGGTATCAAAATTGAACTCAGCGGCGAAATCGTATCACAGCCGTACCTGAGGATGACTGCGAAACTGCTGCAACATTTCGGAATAAAGACAAGTTTCCTTGCCAACAACATCCACATTCAGGAACAGGAGTTTCAAGTAAGCGATTCCTTTGTAGAACCAGATTGGAGTTCATCCTCTTACTGGTTTGAGGCAGTATGTCTTTCGGGGGAAGCAGAGATCCTGTTAAAAAACATCAAATTCAGCGGATTGCAGGGTGATGAGGCAGTCGCAGGAATTTTTTACCGACTGGGTGTTATTTGTGAAGAAGTTCCTGAAGGGCTATTGCTAAGAAAAGGCAATCCGGGCATTGAAGACTTCAATTTTGATTTCAGGCATAATCCAGACCTGGCAATGGCGGTTGCTGTGAGTATTGCAGGCATGGGAATACAGGGCAATCTGAGCGGTTTAAAAAACCTCGCGATCAAAGAAAGCCACCGCCTTCAAGCCTTGCAGGCAGAGCTTGTAAAGCTTGGCTGCACTGTGGTTTGTACGGCAGATGAATTAAGTATATCGGCAGGACAATTACGGACTTTTACTGACAGCATACAGACCTATTCAGATCACCGGATGGCCATGGCATTCGCCTCACTGGCTGCAGTCAGCGGGGAGATCCTCATCGACAATCCGGAGGTCGTTGAAAAGTCGTATCCCGGCTTTTGGCAGGACATGATGCTGGCAGGTTTCGGTGTAGATTTCACAGCAGAATCTTGTCTCACTGAATAATTTCCTTTAAGTTTGCACTTTAGAAATCCCGCACATGATCGTTGACCTTTTCATTCCTTGTTTTGTAGACCAGTTGTATCCGGAAACCGGCTTCAATATGGTTAAAGTGCTGGAAAGGTGTGGGGTAGGTGTGCATTACAATCCTGAGCAAACCTGTTGCGGGCAGATGGCTTTCAACAGTGGTTATTGGGATGAAGCCAAGGCCATCGGGGAGAAATTCATCAAAGAATTCCCGAATGACCGTCCCATTGTCGGGCCCTCAGCATCCTGTGTAGGCTATATCAGGAATTACTATCCGCGTTTGTTCCACAACACTGCTTTGCACAACGAATACAAGCAAGTCAGGAAGAACATTTATGAATTCAGCGATTTCCTGGTCAACATCCTGAAAGTCAAAGATGTTGGGGCAAGCTTTCCGCATACTGTTACGTATCATGATTCCTGTGCAGCCTTACGGGAATACGGGATTAAGGAAGAGCCCAGGGCTTTGCTGGCCAATGTCAGGGGACTGAAACTCATCGAGATGAAAGAAAACGAAGTCTGTTGCGGCTTCGGGGGCACCTTTGCCGTGAAATTCGAGCCGATCTCTACCGCCATGGCCGAACAAAAGGTTGAAAATGCCATGGAAACCGGGGCCGAATTCATCATTTCCTCCGACCTTTCCTGCCTGCTCCATCAGGAGGCCTATATCAAGAAACAAAATCTCCCCATCAAGGTCATCCACATCGCCGATGTTCTGGCCTCCGGATGGTAGTTTTTTAGCTCCTTTTTAAGGCCATTCAAACACCTGATATTCAAACCCTTATTATCAGGACACACAAAGCTCTTTTGAATACAGCTTTTTCCCTGCTTATTAATCCTTCCGTTTGGCAACCGAAGCCTTGTTAACTGTGTCTTCTAACAGTTTGTAGGAAATGAAAATTTTCATACTTTTAGTGCTTAAAATCTAACCAGAGGAATCATCATGATCCAACGCGTAAATACCCTTAAAAAGCTGATTAGCAAGACCCTTTTTCCTTTTGTCATCATCTTGTTGATACAAATCAGTGCTTTAACATCCAATGCCCAGCAGGTAATCCTGTGTTATCCGCAAAGTATCCCCTATTGGACAGGTACTTGCAGCAATACAGCAATCCGTGATGAAGCCAGCCTGGTAAAATGGAAAGCTGACGGTTCTCAAAGGGGCTGGTTTATGTTTGATGTCAGTTCAATCCCGGTATCAGCAACCATAGATTCCGTGATTCTGGTTTATTATTGCAATACCGCATCCGGCGCCATGAATACGATTGTTACGCCACTGAACATGAACCCCTCAACCACTACCCTTGGCAATACGATCTGGTCGGCCATCGGGAGTGCAACCCCTTATGTCACTGTTGCCAGCACGGCAGCCAATCTCGAACAGGGTTTTATCCGCAAGATCACAATAGGTTCTCCACTTAATGCTGCTATGAATGTGGCCAGGGTAGATTTAAAGAATAGCATTGGCAATTCCAAATTTGCAGTTGGCATGCGCAGCAGCACAGGCAGTACACCGTATCGTTGGGCCAATGGTTACAACCAGACCAATGTGCCTTATCTGAGGGTTGTTTACACCCCTGCCAGCATCAACGATGCCGGGATTGACTCCATCACCAGTCCCAAAAACCTCTATTGTGCAGGCAGTTATCCAGTTATCGTAAAGCTCAGAAATGCCGGAGGAAACAACATCAACAGTGTTTTGATCAACTGGAGCGTGAACGGAGGATCAACCTCACAATACAGCTGGATTCCAGTATTGCCTGATACCCCAATGTTACCCGGTCAAACCCGCTACGTAACCTTAACAAACAGTTACAATTTCAACGGCGGGCCATTTACCGTCGTCGCCGGAACCACACTCCCCAATGGGGTTGTTGACCTCAGCATCAACAATGACAGCAAGACCTTTATGGGGCAGATTTTATACAAGCCCAGTATCAACCTTCAACCGATTGATTTAAACACCATTGCAGGAGGTGCAGTCACCTTTACATCACAGGGATATCCGATAGGTGTAACTTACCAGTGGCAGGTTAGTACCGATGGAGGATTGACCTTCACCGACCTGGTCAACAATGCCACTTATGCCAATGTCAATACAAAAAACCTTTCTGTCAGCGGCATCACCCAGGGCATGAATGGTTACGAATACCGTTGTGTCATTGCCAATGGTGTTTGTCCTCCTCCGATCAGCACAGACACTGTGGCACTTGGCGTAGGACCGCCGGTCCATGTCAGTCTTGCAAACGGATATTCCTGTCCGGCAGGCAGTGTCTCAATTCCCATGAACGTGACCAATATGAACTCCGTTTATGAGATCAATCTCACGATGAATTACAACCCTGCCGTGCTGAGCAACCCCAACTATATCAGCCTGAATGCAGCACTCAGCGGGGGTACTGTCACCCTGACAGAAAGCCCTGCAGGTCACCTGAATTTCCATTGGATACGGGCCACTCCCGCCACCATTGCTAGTGGAAAAATCTGTGATTTAACCTTCAGCTATGCCTCCGGTGTTTCAACAATGATCTTCGACACCATCAACCCAGCTGCCTGTAAGTTTTCCGGATTGTCGGGATTAAGATACCCAGCAGATTTCCACAATGGCAACGTATTCAACAACTACCCACAGTTTGCTGTGCAGCCTCCGGATCCTCCTTATGCTCAAATCACTGACATCGGCGGTTCTGCCATGTTTTACACCGTCTGTAGCGGAGCTCCTGTTTTTACATGGCAAGTCAGTACTGCTGCGCCATACACCACCTGGACCAACCTTGCCACCAATCCGGTGCTATATCCCCAGGGTGTTCACAACGACACCCTTTGGATCACGAATGCGCTACAGCTCATGGACAATTACAAATACCGCTGCAAGGCTGTCGCCTGCGGGGATTCAACATTCTCAAACCCTGCATTACTGCAGGTTAAGCTCACCGTAAAAGTCTGGCTTGACACCATCCATGCCTGCCATGGCACACAGATTACCTTCAGCTGTAAGGTCAGAAACTGGATCAATGTAAACTCTTTTTCCGGCAAGTACTTCTTTAAAAACAGTGCCCTTACTTTCATTTCAAGTCCCTATTCTGTTCCCAATACCGGTGGTAACTTCCTGCTGAATTCATATCCGACCATCCCTGTTTCGGCGTGGAATGTTTATGCAGGAGCCTGGTTCACCATGGATGCAGCCTCTACCCTACCGAATGAAACCGTCTTGTTTACAATGAAATACAATTTCATTGCCGACTCGACAATCTTGCAGTGGGAGACCTGGACGCCGGGCAACTGCCAGCTATCCGATTATGACGGCAATGAGCTGAATTCCATTTTCCAGAACGGCTATGCGCTGGATGCTGCACCTAAGGTCACGACCAATCCGATAAACAAAACCATCGCTTCAGGAGATACCACGACATTTACTGCTGCAGGTAACGGTTGGCAGGGTGTTACTTTCTCATGGGAATACAGCACCAATGGCAGTCCACCCTGGAATCCGGTAACGATTGGTTCGATGTACAGTGTTTTGTCATCAGCCAGTTCGAGTATATTAACAGTCATGGGACCAACCCAGGCGATGACAAATTATCGTTATCGTTGCAAAGTCAGTGGCTTATGCACACCGGCCTATTCTACAGCAGCTATCCT
>Ga0247840_10006586_pt1 | contig 16618 bp, 11 predicted proteins | sample LaCruzMarch2015__FD_192404 | JGI IMG/M metagenome (GOLD analysis project Ga0247840, IMG submission 192404) | Freshwater microbial communities from meromictic Lake La Cruz, Castile-La Mancha, Spain - LaCruzMarch2015_17m | ecosystem: Environmental > Aquatic > Freshwater > Lake | place: Spain... | reverse complement strand
GTGATTCAAATCCAGCCAATACTAATTGGTTTGGACTTACATATTCAGGGGCTTGAGCACGCCTTTTATGGAATGATGTCATATTTCCTTGCATTAAATTGCACAAATATAAAGATATAATATTGATTAACAAACAGTTTGTTGTTTTTCAGCAGACCCTATATAAACATGAATGGCACATTTGCAGCGAATGAATTTTCACTTTTAAAAAAAGGACTATATATTAAGAAATCAATTTACGAGAATGGATTTATTTCTTCTAACAAGTTCGTTAAACTAATAGATTAAAAAGTTTTCTATTTGCATTTACCTGATATTTATTTGCTAAATAAATGACTTTTAGTTTGCTTACTACCTTCCTGTTTTATTTCGAATACCTCAATTTCAATCAGTTTAATCTGTATTGAACAAAAAATCGGTTGTTTTAGACCAAAAACCGTCCAATCCAAATTCAGCATTGTACATATCTTTGCAATATAAAGTAACTCACTTAAAATTGCGCAAGATGAACCACATTGTCAATCCGAATCGATATGCAACCAATATGCAATATCGTGATTGTGGTAACTCTGGCATAAAACTTCCAGTTTTATCGCTAGGTTTATGGCATAATTTCGGAAGTGTAGACAATTTTGATACGGCTACTGCAATAATATGTCAGGCTTTCGACAGAGGCATTACGCATTTTGATTTGGCAAACAACTACGGTCCAGTTCCGGGTAGTGCCGAGGTGAATTTTGGAAAAATACTAAAATCAAATCTCAGTTCTTATCGTGATGAAATGATAATTTCCACAAAAGCCGGACACGAAATGTGGCCAGGACCTTATGGAGATGGCAGTTCACGTAAAAATCTCATTAGCAGTCTTCATCAAAGTCTGAAAAGGATGCAACTTGAATATGTTGACATCTTTTACACACATCGTTACGATGGGTTTACACCAATCGAGGAAACACTTCAAACCTTGGTTGATATTGTAAAACAAGGGAAAGCACTTTATGTAGGTATTTCAAAATATCCAGCCAAAGAAACTCAACTGGCTTACGATTATTTAAAAGCAAAAAAAGTTCCGTGTTTAATTCATCAAGACAAATACAATATGTTTACTCGCCACAAAGTGGAGCAAGAAATACTACCGGTTGTGAGTGATAACAAAGTCGGCTTTATTGCATTTTCTCCTTTAGCTCAAGGCTTGTTGACCAATAAGTATTTACATGGAATTCCTGAAAATTCACGGGCATCTCGGGGTGGATTTTTAAAATCTGATATGATAACAAAAGATGTTTTGGATAAAGTTCAACAACTAAATCTAATAGCCGAACATCGTGGTCAATCTTTAGCTCAAATGTCATTGGCATGGTTACTTTCCGACCAACGTGTAACAAGTGTAATAATAGGTTCAAGTTCTGTTTATCAATTGGATGACAATTTGGATATGTTGAATAATATCGAATTTTCAATAATGGAATTAGAAAGAATAAATCAAATTCTATGAGAATAAATGAAGTTAATTAGATTGAGAAAGGCTAATATCATTTTTAATCAAATGAAAACAAAGAATAAGAAATTAATGTATTTTCTTATTATAATTGCTGTTTTCTCATTTGTTATCATCAGAGCTTTTTCGCAAAGAAATTGCGACAATGTTGCTTGGGATAAAACTGTTCAACAAATTCCGGGAAAAATTCAATGCGAATTTTACGACCTTGGTGGCGAAGGTGTTGCATATCACGATTTCGACAGCGTAAATCAAGGTAGCGGTAAATTGAACCTTGCAAATGGTACTTTTTTGAATGAATTTCGAAAAAAGGAAGGTGTCGATATTTCGTATACAAAATCGCAGGAATGTGATAATAGTCCATTCAATCTTGTTGAACCCGAAATGGGTCAATTATATGTAGGCTGGACAAAACCCGGTGAATGGATAAATTACACGGTTAATGTCATTAAATCAGGCAATTATAATATCGGGATAATGTACGCAGCCAATGGAAATGGCGAAATTTCTCTTGATTTAGGTTCTAAGGCACTTAGCGCCGCATTGCAACTTAAATCAACAAGAAATGAAAAAGACTCTTTGGAATGGCGACAGATACATCATTGGAATAGAATAGATTCATTGACTACAGTAAAACTGAACAAAGGAATTCAGGTACTTAAATTCAGAACAGTAACCAATGGTAAAATGAATTACGACTATATCAACTTTAAATTGAAAGACTAAAATTGAATGAGCATACTTTTATAAATTATGGTAAAGCAATTAATTCATTTATACAAAATTAAATTCTCAAAACAAACAACAATTAAATTATTAATCTTTAAAATTAAATTATCATGAAAAAAACAATTTTACTCTCTTTTTTCGCACTTTTCAGTGTTTGTGCACAAGTGTTTTCAATGAATTATTACATCAGAATGTCAACAAACACTACTGATTGGTCTCACATTACCGCAGATGCAACCCATGTTATTGTGGATTATACCGATGGTGATAATTTAAGTCTACTTATTAATGCATATTTATCTAACGACACAATTTGGATTGCTAAAGGCACTTACACAATTGATACATCAATTTCACTTAAATCTGACCAAAAATTATATGGCGGCTTCAATGGAAATGAAAGTTCATTAGATGCTCGTGCAAAAAGTGATTTAGACGGAAATGGAGATGTTGAACCCTGGGAATTTACAAATGCAACTGAAATAGTTAGAACAAGTACCACTCCTGTAGCAAATTCAATGATATTGGCCTCAAATACTATTGTTGATGGAATAACAATGAAGGGTATCAATAATACATTTACAACTGCCAGTGCAATTATTAATATTTATGGTGCAGGTACGGGATCTTTTTTGAGAAATGTAACCGTAAAAGATTGTAATGTAACTTCAAGTACTGCAACTGTATATATCATAAATATGAATGCAGGGACTATTCAGAATTCGTTAATTCAAAATAATAGTCTGAATTTAACTGCTTCATTTGCTTCATTTGGTGGAGGATTGTATATGTCGGGGGCAGCTCCCAGAGCTATTGGTTGTGTAATTCGTGGTAATAAGATTACAAATACAGACATAACAAAAGCAAAAGGTGGTGGTATATTTGTGCAAACTGGTGGGAAAATTATCAATTGCGTTGTTTATAATAACCATGCAGATGGTCAGGGTGGTGGAATTTATATTAATGATGCTGCTAGCGAAATAATTAACTGTACAGTTGCAAGAAATCATTCAGGTACAACTGGTGGTGGGGTTTACATGAACGCAGGTGCCAAGTTAAATAATTCTATTTCGTGGGGAAATATGTCAGGTACAACTACACCTGTTCCAAATGATATATATTTTGGTGGTAACGGTGTATTTACTACTGACTATTTAGCGTTTGGTATGAAAGAGAAAGCAACTACTATTGCTACTTTTCCTGCCTTAGCAAATACAAAATTATTGACTTCTGGCGAATTTGCCGACAATACTATTGATGGAATCAATTTAGATTTTGCCCCAAAATTTAAAAATCCTTCTACTATTGTAGGTGCACCTGCTGATATCTCATCCATTTTACAAACAAACTATAAATTACTTACCGGTTCACCTTGTATTGATTTTGCTTCAAATGCTTTGCTAAATACATTGACTATTACAACTGATTTAATGAACGGTACCCGATTTGTAAATACTACAGCCGATTTAGGCGCTTATGAATTTGGGTCTGTAGCTCCAAATGCCGTAAAAAATATCAAAAACAGTAATTATACAGTTTGTAAAAATAGTCAAGGTCTAGTTTTATCGGGATTAAGTGGTGAAAATAACATTTCAGTTTTTGGTCTTAATGGGGCATTATTACAAAGTAAAACAACTATTGAAAGTAAAATTTCACTTCCTATTATTCAAAAAGGCGTATATGTGCTAAAAGTTAAATCAGCATCAACTACTGAAACGCTTAAGGCAATATTTTAAAATCTACAAGATAATCAATAAATGCTGCTCTTGAACTCTAACGATTAGAGTTCAAGAGCAGAAAAAAATAATATTATGAAAAAAACAATTTTACTCTCCTTGTTTTTCCTTTTAAGTGTTTGTGCTCAAGTGCAAGCAAAGAGTTACTATATTAGAATATCAACCAATACTTCCGATTGGTCAAATATTACTGCCGATAATGTTAATAGTTTTATTGTGGATTATGACGCAGCAACAGGCAGTTTATCTACTATTATTAATGCCTACCTTGCTTCAGATTCTGTATGGATTGCTAAGGGAACATATAAAATTTCAGGAACAATCGCTTTGAAATCTGGGATGATAATAAGGGGTAGTTTTGCTGGAACAGAAAGTGTTATTTCAGCTCGTTTGAAAAGTGATTTAGATGCAAATGGTCTTATTGAGCCATGGGAATTTACGAATACCACTGAAATTACAAGTGAAAATAGCACTCCAACTTTTGGAGCAATGAATTTTCCTGCTGCTGTTACCTATGCATTAGTAGATGGCATAACCATTAAGGGTGTAAATATAACCTCAACAAATAGTCAAATAGTTAAGATATTTGATACAGCAACGGGTAGTATTTTCAAAAATTCTGTTGTAAAAGATTGTAATATATCTGGAACAATTGCATTAAATGGGGCGGTTTATGCTAATAATGGGACAATTCAAAATTGTTTGATACAAAGTAATTCAAGTACTGGTACAGGTACAACAGCTACTTTTGGTGGTGGTATAAATGCTACAAGTGTTGCTACAAGCACAGCAGCTCCAAAAGTAATTGGCTGTGTAATTCGTGGAAATAAAACAACAAATACTGCTGGTACAACTAATAAAAGTAAAGGTGGAGGCATTTTCGTCCAATCAATAAGTGCTGCACTTAGTTGCAAAGTCATTAATTGTGTTATTTATAATAATGAAGCTATGACTCAGGGTGGTGGTTTATACGTAAACGAAGCCTATGGTGAAGTTGTTAATTGTACTGTTGCCAAAAATTATTCGGTTTCAACTAATGGTGGAATTTATTTAAATACTGGTGGAGGTCTATTAAATAACATTATATCATGGGGAAATATCAGCGGAACAAACGTGGCTAATGATATTCACACACAAACATCGAATTCAAACCAGAATAATTTAGCTTACGGAGTTTCCTCGGGAACATGGGGTGGACTGACTTCTACCAAATTGTTGACTTCGGGCGCTACAGCAGACAATTCAACTGATGGTACAGGAACATTAGCACCTAAGTTTTTAAATCCAACAATTGCCGCTGGAGTTCCAACTGATGGAACTACAACAACCGCCATGACAACCGCCAATTTTCAATTAACCAGCAGTTCTCCTTGTATTAATTATGCCGACAACGCAAAACTTACTGCATTGAATATTACAATAGATTTATTAGGCAATCCACGTGTGGTACAAACAACAGCAGATTTAGGTGCTTATGAGTTACCTGAAAGTTTAACGACTTCAATTTCTGAATCAATGTTCTCAATTAATTGTTTCGCAAAAAACAACGAAATTATAATCAACGGATTAACTCTTGGTGAAAATGTGATGATTTATGGTGTTGCAGGTAATTTGATTTCGAGTCATAAAGCTGCAAGTCCTACATTATCTATTGCTTCCACAAGAGGAGTGTATTTGGTGCGTGTTGCCAATAAAGTTTCAAAGGTAATTGTTCAATAAAAAAGATTGTGTTTAGTTTTCAATAGGAGAAGCGAGCGTAATTGCTCCTTCTCTTTTTTTTCAAAGTTTAATGCTCACATATTCTACAGATGAAAAAGGTACTTCTATTAATTTTCTCTATCTCCATTTTTAGCTCTTCATTTTCTCAAACAGAGAAACTGATAAGCATTCATACATCTTCGTTAGGTTTAATTCTGAAACAGGAGAATAATAACAAACTGACATTTCAGTATTTTGGAGAAAATTTCAATATTGAAACACCTGTATTTGAAAAGAGTAAACAAGTAAAAGCTTCATTATATCCATTGGATAACGAAGCATATCCGGGATTTGGTGGGGATGTTATCAGAGAATCGGCTTTAAAGGTTATTCATTTGGATGGTAATCAAACTACTGAATTGGCTGTTGTTAGTGTTTTACAAGAAAACATTGATAAAAATATTATTTGCACCACAATCAAAATGAAAGATCGGTACTACGATTTTTTTGTTGATATAATTTATAATGCTTACCAAACTGAGAATGTGATTACGCAGGAAGTTAAAATATTGAATCAGGAAAAATCAGTAATTACCCTCGAAAACTTCTACTCAAGTTACTTGCCAATATTTTCAAATCAATATTATCTAACACAGTTTAATGGCTCATGGGCTGCCGAGATGCATGCTTCTGAAAGTCTGTTGACACGTGGTACCAAAGTCATTGAAAGTGTGAAAGGTATTAGAACAACTCTTTCCGAAAATCCTTCATTTTTACTTTCGATGAAAGCACCTGCTCAAGCCAATTCGGGCGAAGTTATAATTGGTGCATTGGCATGGTCAGGCAATTACAAAATTAACTTTGAAATTGAAGAAAATTATCAATTAAATATTTCAGCGGGAATAAACCCTTTTGCTTCAAATTACAAACTTGCCAATAATCAATCGTTTACAACGCCAAAAATGATTTGGACTTATAGTAATACCGGTTATGGTCAGGCATCGCGCAATATGCACGACTGGGCTCGTAAATATGCATTGTACAATGGCGAAAAATCAAATGCCATTGCATTAAACAATTGGGAAGGGGTAGGGTTCAATTTTACAGAATCAGTTATTCTGAAAATGATTGATGATGCTTCTACTTTAGGTGTTGAGCTTTTTGTATTAGACGATGGTTGGTTTGGAAACACATATCCCCGCAATAATGAGAAAGCCGGCTTGGGCGACTGGCAAGAAAATATAAAAAAACTACCTCGCGGATTGAAGGGATTGGCCGATTACGCTGCTAAAAAGGGCTTGCGGTTTGGTATTTGGATAGAGCCCGAAATGGTTAATCCGCAAAGTGAATTAGCAAAAACAAAACCCAATTGGATTGTAAAGAGTAAAAATCGCGAAATGCCTTTAATGAGAAGTCAGTTGGTGTTGGATTTGACAAACCCCGAAGTGCAGGATTTTGTATTTCAAACATTCAAAGATGTAGTGTCTAAATCGCCCAATATCAGCTATGTAAAATGGGATTCTAACAGGCACATCAATAATTTTGGTTCTGAGTATTTATCCGATGCTAACCAATCACATTTTTGGATTGATTATACCAAAGGACTATATGCTGTTTACGAAAGAATTCGAAAAGAGTTTCCAACTATAGAAATTCAGGCATGTTCATCGGGTGGTGGACGATTGGATTATGGTGCATTAAAATATCACGATGAGTTTTGGACAAGCGATGATACAGACCCTTTCGAAAGGATTTTAATTCAATTTGGCACAGGTCTGATTTTCCCTGCACAAGCTATGAGTGCACATGTTACAAATAGTCCAAATAAAACTACGGATGTTGCATCGTCGTTAAAATTCAGGTTTGATGTAGCCATGATGGGACGATTGGGTCTAGAATTACAACCAAAAGAGTTAACTGCATCCGAATTAGAATTCTCAAAAAAAGCAATTGAAACATACAAAGGAATAAGAGATATTATCCAATTGGGAGATTTATACCCCTTATTTTCACCTTATGAAGCTGGTGGTTGGGCATCGCAAATGTATGCAACCAAAAATAAGGAACAAGCTGTTTTCTTTGCGTTCAGTATGGAATTTCATTCAAAAATAGTGATGAATGATATTAAATTACAAGGTCTTGACCCAACTAAACAATACTTAGTGAAGGAAGTAAATAAAAATGGAGTTGGTCGCTTTTGGGGTGATGGAAAAGTGTTCTCAGGCGATTACCTGATGAAAGTAGGCGTAAACACAAATATCTCAAAACGTGGTGAAAGTGTCGTTCTCTTGTTAGAAGAAAAAAAGTATAACTGATTAAGTAATAAAACATAAGTACTTAAATCATTACAAAACATGTTAGGTGCTGAGTAGTAAAAATAAATTATTCAGTCAATTGTGTTATTAATATTTTTTTCAAAGAAAAAATCCATTTCAAAAATATATGAACCACAAATCAAAATTTTCATTTCTATTGCTTTTCGTAGCTACTATTATTTTCTCCTCATTCAAAAAAGAAGAAAAAGTTATTTATTTAGATACCTCAAAATCAATTGATGAGCGAGTTGCAGATTTAATGTCGAAAATGACGTTAGAAGAGAAAGTGGCTCAAATGTGTCAATATCTCAGTCCTGCTCACATCAAGGAAACTGATGCGAAATTTAAAGGCAAAGTGCCTTCCAATAACGATGCTAATGGCTCTTACCCTACTGTAAATATTGACAGTATTTTTCGATTAGTGGAAAAAGGAATGATAGGTTCATTTTTGCACGTTTTGAAACCGGAAGATGCTAATGCATTACAACAAATGGCGATGAAAAGCCGACTGAAGATTCCTTTGTTAATAGGAATAGATGGAATTCACGGGGCAGGATTATCAAACGGCACTACCATTTATCCAACCGGACTTACACAAGCATCGAGTTTTAATCCCTTATTGGTCGAAAAATCAGCTCAAGAGGCAGCAGTTGAGATTAGAGCAATGGGCTCAAGTTGGACTTTTACGCCCAATGTAGATGTTTGTCGCGACCCTCGATTTGGAAGAATTGGTGAAACTTTTGGCGAAGATCCGTATTTGGTGTCCGTAATGGGAATTGCCACTGTGAAAGGATTGGAAGGTAACAAACTTGGAGCTAACAATGTGGCGGCTTGTATCAAGCATTTAGTTGCCGGCGGTGAGCCAATTAATGGATTGAATTCTTCGCCGATGGAAGTGTCTCCTTACACTTTGAACGATATTTATTTGTATCCATTTCGCAAAGTGATTGAGCAAACCAATGTCCAAACCATTATGGTGGCACACAACGAGTTGAATGGCATACCTTGCCACGCTGATAAAAATTTGATGACCGATATTGTACGAAACAAATTTGGGTTTAAAGGTTTTTATGTAAGCGATTGGGATGATATTATGAGAATTTATACCCGACATAAATATGCTCCTTCGCCAATTGAAGCATATTACGAAACTGTTATTGGCGGAATGGACATGCACATGCATGGCCCCGGATTTCAGGAAGGTGTAATGAAATTGCTAAATGAAAAACGCATTTCCGTAGACAGAATTAATGAAGCATGTTCTAAAATTCTGAAAACCAAATTTAGTCTGGGCTTATTCGAAAAACCACTAACTGATTTGGCAACTACCAAAAAAGTTGTTTTTAAGCCCGAACATCAAGCTACTGCATTGAAACTGGCTGAAGAATCCATTGTTTTGCTCAAAAACAACGGAATATTACCATTGGATTTTTCGAAATTTAAAAAGATATTAGTAACTGGCCCCAATGCAAACAGCAATTCCATTCTGGGCGACTGGGTTTTAACTCAACCAACCGAAAACGTAACAACCGTGTTAGAAGGAATTCAGCAGGTTGCCGGAGCCGAAAAAGTCATATTTCACAATGTAGGTACTGATGTTCGAAACAACGATATGAAACTAGTTGATGAAGCTTATGAATTGGCAAAAACATCTGATTTGGCCATTGTTGTTGTTGGCGAAAACTCAATGCGACCGGACAACAAGAAGTATGCAACTGTGGGCGAAAATTTTGACCGAATGAATATCGATTTGTTGGGCAATCAGGATGAATTGGTAAAACGAATTCAGGCTACCGGTGTACCTACAATAGTGGTATTGGTTACTGCACGCCCATTGGCAGTTAACTGGATTGCCGAAAATGTACCGGCACTCATTCAGGCATGGGAACCCGGCTCATTGGGCGGTTTGGCAATTGCTAATGTATTGTCAGGTAAAGTGAATCCTTCCGGAAAATTACCCGTAACCATTCCACGTTCGGTGGGTCAGCTTCAGATGATTTACAATTACAAACCATCTAATTTTACTCAAAAATATGTTGATGGCGTATCCTTCCCACTTTTTCCTTTTGGGTTTGGATTGAGTTATACGAATTTTGAAATCAGCAATATAGCCATTTCAAAAACGCAGATGAGCACAACCGATTCTCTGTATGTAACTGCAGATATTACCAACACAGGCACTCGCGAAGGTGCTGAAGTGGTGCAACTTTACATTCACGATATATACAGCATGCCTACCCGCCCGGTCAAAGAACTAAAGGATTTCAGCAAAATAAACTTACTTCCGGGAGAAAAGAAAACTGTGCGTTTCACGGTAACACCTGAAAAACTTTCATTTACAAAACGTAATATGGAGTGGGGGGTTGATAAAGGTGATTTTGAAATCTTAATTGGAACTTCTTCTACTGACATTAATCTCAAGAAATTAAAGTTTACTGTCAATTGAAAATGAATGACTTTGTACAAATTACATATTTTGAACAATTATTCGGTTGTTTTAGACCAATTTGTTAACCGTAAAATACTCATTATCAGTATATCTTTGCGTAAATCAAATTATGTTTTAAAACTTCTTAATTTCAAATACTCAACCATTAAATAATTACTACTAAAATTATAAAAATCATGAAAGAAACAATTTTACTTTTTATTTTTGGATTAATAAGCGTCTGTACTCAAGTGCAAGCCAAAAGTTATTATATCAGAATTTCTACGAATACTTCTGATTGGTCAAATATAACTGCCGATAACGTTAATAGTTTTATTGTTGATTATATTTCAGGAACTGATATTTCAGCAACTTTGAATGGATATTTGGCATCTGATTCTATATGGTTGGCCAAAGGTACTTATACCATTTCAGCAACAGTTTTACCTAAGTCAGGAATGATTATAAGAGGTGGTTTTGCTGGTACTGAAAGTACAATTCAAGCGCGTAACAAGAGTGATTTGGATGGAAATGGACTTGTAGAACCTTGGGAATTTACAAATGCAACCGAAATTATTCCAGCTTCAGGTTCAGGAATTGGCTATTACGGATTGAATTTTAGTGCTACAAATGCAACAGTTGATGGATTAATATTGAAAAATTTCAATATCACATCAGGTTCAGCAAATGTTGTCAGGTTATTTGCCGGTGCTACAGGTTCGGTTTTTAAAAATTCGATAGTAAAAGACAATACTGTTAGTTTTAGTACCTCAGTAACAAATGGAGCAATATGTGCTCTTACTGGAACAATTCAAACTTGTCTGATTCAAAGTAATTTAATAGCTGTTACTGGTGGAGCGTATTCTTCACAAGGTGGTGGTTTGCAACTTACTGGTACAACAAGTGTAGCAATTGGTTGTGTAATTTGTGGCAATAAATTAAGTAACGTTGATAACACTAAATGTAAAGGTGGTGGTGCTTTTATTAACACTGGGGCAAAACTAATTAATTGTGTAATTTATAATAATGAAGCACAAGGTCAGGGTGGTGGTATTTATTCAAATAACAACACCTGCGAAATTCTTAATTGTACTGTAGCTAAAAATAAATCAGGTTTGACTGGTGGAGGTTTATATATTAACGGTGGAATTGCGAATTTAAACAATTCAATTTTTTGGGGAAACATCCGTGGTTCTTCTGCTGATGATATTCAAACAGCAGCAAACACTGCTAATAGTAATTATATGGCTTATGGTGCAATTGGTACAGGATCTTTTTCAGCATCTCCATTATATACAAAAACTTTGACTTCGGGTACTACAGCCGACAATTCAGCTGATGGTACTGGTACATTAGCACCTAAGTTTTTAAATCCAACAACGGCTGTTGGTGTTCCAACCGATGGAACAACTACAACAGCCATGACAACCGCAAACTTTCAATTAGCTGTAGGTTCACCAAATCTTGATTATGCTAACAATGCTAAATTAAACACATTAAGTGTAACTACTGATTTACTTGGCTATAATCGATTTTCAAATACAACTGCTGATTTAGGAGCATACGAAGGTCAATTTATTAGTGGAGCAATTAATATTTCGAGTTTAACAGATTGTCCTACTTGTGATTTAAATGTAAAGAATACTGGTCACCTTACAATAGATGCATCTAAAACATTAGCAAAGGTTACTGTTGAGGCCGGAGCTAAACTCTCAGTGGCTACAGGACAAACACTTACGCTTACCAACTTAACGTTGAAAAGCGATGCAAGTGGTACTTCAACCTTTGTACCTGTTGGTACTGGAGCATTAACTGTAACTGGCACCACAGCTGTAGAACAATACTTAGCTACCACACGTAACTGGTATGTTTCCAGTCCGGTAAGCAATGCTGTTGCTCCTGCAGGTTATACCTATTATGGTCGTCACGAACCGGGCGGAACAGAAACGGGATGGACAGCGGTGAGCGTTGGAGCAGGTTTAACAGCCGGAAAAGGTTATATCGCTTTACCAGGAACTACTGGACTTCCTATTACATTTACAACACAAAGTGGTGGTAGCTTGAACAATGGAAACGTTACAGTTCCACTTACTTACACAACTTTAGCTACTTCGGGCAAAGGATATAACCTGATTGGGAATCCATATCCTTCGCATTTAACATGGACAAAAGCCTTTGTTGATGACGTAACGAATGCTGCGCTTATCGAACCTACTATTTACTATCGTACAAATGCAGGTACTGCGAATAGTGGCGTTGATGCAGCTTGGTCATTTATTACATACAATGCTTCTACTGACGAAGGCACACCAGCTTTGGTTGCTAAAGGAATTATTCCACCTATGCAAGCATTTTGGGTGAAAGCTAAAGCAACAGGAAATTTGATTTTAGATAATAAACTAACTCGCTTACATCAAACTTCTAATCCATTGAAAGCTCCAGCCTTGAAAAATACTGATCGTCAACGTGTGCGTTTGCAAGTATCGAACGGTACAAGGACAGATGAAACATTGTTGTTGTTCGATGTCAATGCAAATGATGGATACGATGTGTTCGATTCACCAAAGTTTGCGGAAGCAAATTCGGAAGTGCAAATTTATACAACCATTGGAAATGAGAGATTAGTAATGAATGGTATGAAAAATATGCCTTTGAATCAGGAAATTGCTTTAGGTTTTGTCCCAGGAAATGCTGCTTCGTTTAGTCTCAAAGCTAATGAAATTAGTAATTTGCCGACTGATGTAAAAGTAATACTGAAAGATAATGTTACATTGGCTGAAACAGATTTGACTGATGGTTTAACTACGTATCAATTTACACCAGAAGTAACTTCAACTAACCGTTTCAGTTTAATATTCCGTGCTCAGGGCGTTACTACAAGTATTGATAATACAACAAAACTCAACGCTCAGGTATTTGTCAATGCAGCCAATCAAATTACTATTATTGCCCCTGAGAAAAGCAATTATGTTATTTATAATGCAATGGGTCAGTTGATAGAAAACGGAATTCTGAACTATAAACTGCAAACTGTAAACTGTAAACTAATCCAAGGTGTATATGTGGTAAAAGTGGGGTATTATAATTCAACAAGAGTAATCATTAAATAATGTGTCGATGTGCTGATATGTTGATGTGTTGATTAACACGGAACACGAAACGCAAAACACGAAACAAAGAAATACCATGAAAAAGAAAAAATACATAAAACCTCGTATCGAAATAATATTTCTTGATAGCGAAATCTCATTGGCATTGGAATCAGTACCACCTGTTGGACCAAGCGAAAGTTTTAATTACAATCGGAATAATCCATTTAAACCTGAAACAGGTTTAGTTTAACAAATTAGTTTTTTAAGGTCAGGAAAGAATGTTTGGAAATTTAAAATTTCAGACATTCTTTCTTTTTTGTTACAAAATAATATAATCATATAAATAGAAAACAGACATTTATTATCCCATGAATCATTTTATTCTTAAACTCAACAAAAACCTCAACAATCAATTACAAATCATTGACCTAGAAGAAATAAGCCTAGTCAATAAAGCTCAGAAATCTATCGTATGTATAAATAGTTCTTTGAGTAAACTCAGAGCCTTTATATTGTATTACTCTTTTAAAAATGAAGAAGAAGAGATTCTATTTTTCAAAGATATTAAACCCAGAATATTTAGTCAACTCATTTATCATGTCAAAATTAATAATATTGAAGGTAAAAGACCAATAGGTAGTTTCGAAATTCAACAAAAATACCTAATGAATGAATTGGAAAAACTAACATTGTTTTTCAATAGTCACATTGAATTTTATCGTTACTATAGAACAAATTCAATTTTTCTTGATGATAAACTTTTTGTCAGAGGGCGTGAAGACTTCCACTTTCATCAGGATAATCCATTTATATACACAGATCCCGAATTTTCAACTAGCATGGATTATTTGGTCGCTGAAATTTTGGCAAATGATAGGCTAGAAATATTCTTAAAAACAGAGTTGGATACATTGACTATTAAAAATTCAAATCCAAATTGGTGTCAACTAGGAATGTTGGGAAACAATTCTCTCCAATGGACTGATGATAAAACCTCTTTGGTAGAACTCATTTATGCAATTGATGCTTTAGGATCTATTAATAAAGGGCAATGCGAAATTAGTGTTTTAACTGCATACTTCGAACAAGCCTTTAACGTCCGACTTAATGATGTTTACCGTACATATACTGATATTAAAGGCCGTGAAATCCCTACCAAATATTTAGACAATTTGAGAGCAGCACTTCGCCAAAGAATGGGATTAGGTCCTTTTAAAATCCTTCCATTAGCACTGCTGATTCAAAGTTCAATAGAAACAATCCTTTCTTAAGTTCAATCTATTTTTCAGCATTTCCTTCTCCATAAACTAAAGAAATCCTTTGTCTTTCTCCACTTGGAGAACCAACGGTCAGCGTAAGCTAAAGTACCCAAAGGGGGATAGAGGTCGGAGAGGGTGGCTGAAGACTGAGCGAAGTCAAGTCATTTTTTCTTTTCCCAGTTGGGTACAACTTGGGAATAATACTGTAAAATCCTATTTCAAGGAAAAAGTCAAATAGTATGTGAAAATTTATAATATATTGATTTGTAATATAGTAAGTCAATTATCAGTTGCGTAGCCATAATTTAAAAGTGTTTTTCTTACTTTTTTTGCCATTAAACTTTAACCTATCCCAACTAGGTACTCCTTGGGAAGAATATCCAAAAATAGTCCCGAATTTTGCCAAAAATTAATCACAACCAAAGAGTCTTTTATCTTTGCTCTTGGTTCTAAAATCTATAAAAAATGGCTGAATTCAACATTTCATTTCAAAAAACACTCACTCACGAAGGAGCATACGTCAACGACCCTGACGATTTGGGCAAAGAAACTTACAAAGGTATTTCAAGAGCTTCACACAATGATTGGCTTGGTTGGTCAATTATAGACAATCATAAAAATAAGCCGGATTTCCCCACAATGCTTGAAAAAGATAAAGTTTTGCAAAAAGACGTTGAAGTATTCTATTGGACTTACTTTTGGTTGCCCATAAAGGCTTATAAAATTGCCGATCAAACGACGGCTGATTCAATCTTTGATTTTGCAGTAAACTCAGGTATAAAAACCACTGTACTCATAGTCCAATCTGTCATAGGCACCAAAGCCGATGGCATAGTTGGTGAACAAACCCTCAAAAAACTCAATTCTTTGGATTTTGGCTATTTTCAACCCGCTTTTACCGTTGCCAAAATATCACACTATTTAGCCATTATAAAAAAACGACCAACCAACAAAAAATATCTCTATGGCTGGTTAATCCGAGCCTTAGAATATCATTCTTAATTTGCATTTATACATAAAACGACTATTGTAGATCTGCTCACCGCCTGTTAACGAGTGACCTCGTCCGGTGAGCCGAAAAACAAGAGAAGTTGGCGTAAGAAACTGTCCTGTTTGAGCGACAAAGGAGCGAGTTTGGACGGTTTCAGCCAACTGAACGCTAGTTTTTCGAGCGAAGCGGGCGGAGTCTTGATTTTTTTTGCTTCGTTTTTTTTATCAAGAAAAAAAATGAAGTGGGGTTTGGGGTAAAACCCCAAATGAAATAAAATACTCAAAAGGTTTAAATTAAACATTATCACATTACCACAACTTGTCCGTCCACTGACGGATCATCACATCAATATCATGGAAGTAATAACAATCGAATCCAAAGCATTCAAAGACCTAATGGAAAAGGTCAATACCATTGCCAAATTTGTAGTTAATTATCAACCCGAAGAAGTCAACGAAGAAGAGTCTTGGGTAGATGGCTACGAAGTATGCACATTCTTAAAGATAAGCGAACGTACACTTCAGAGGCTGCGCACCAAAGGACTAATATCGTATTCGCTGATTTCCGGCAAAACCTACTACACTATTGCCGAAGTAAAACGCATGTTAAACGAACGATTGGTAAAAAGCAATCAGGAAGCACTTGATAACCTAATTCAAAGCCACAAAACCTATGTTGAGCAAAGAAGAAATGGTTTGACCCCCTATTATTTGGACAAAATTAACTACAAGGTTTGAGACAAAATTCAGTCTCGTTTGTGTATTTTTCTTTTTCTGACTGCAAGCGAATTTAGCTTCAGCTTCCGCACTTGTCAAGGGCAAGCCAAGTGGCTTCGCCACCCTTGACAAGCACTCCAGCTTTCGCTACTTCTT
>Ga0247840_10006585_pt1 | contig 16620 bp, 21 predicted proteins | sample LaCruzMarch2015__FD_192404 | JGI IMG/M metagenome (GOLD analysis project Ga0247840, IMG submission 192404) | Freshwater microbial communities from meromictic Lake La Cruz, Castile-La Mancha, Spain - LaCruzMarch2015_17m | ecosystem: Environmental > Aquatic > Freshwater > Lake | place: Spain... | reverse complement strand
ATTCGGTGCGCTTACATGGTGTAAGTATTTTTTGCATAGCCTCAATTATAAAACAAGTTAGGTGGGAAACACAACTTTCAGTTACGAAGAGTATATTAAAAATAAATTATATTTGTGGCAAAAAAGAGAATTTAATTATAAAAGCTCAACTTCAAGCTTTTTGTGAATGTTTAGTCTCGATTCAATACAGCAATCCAAATGATGCTGGTAGAAAGCCAAAAGAACTTATAAATTTCATCGATGGAGATTGTTCATTTCTTTACGATGATAGCCAAAAATGGCAACGACAAATTAGTTTGAGTTCAGAAATGCTCGAGTTAATTAAACATTCAAGCGTCCCAATCTCTGCAAAAGCGAATACTGAGTTTACTAATTCACGAAAATTAGACATTTTTAATTACTTTACTTATCAAAATTACAATCTACACTTAAAAAAGCTTGATCACAACTTTGAAATTTGCGATTTATATAATCAATTTGGAGGCGGACTTTCTAATTTAAATGCCTTTAAACGGATATTTAATAAAATATTAATTGATCTCAAGGAAGTTTCTTGTTTAAATATTGTTCCCAAAAATAAGCGGTTTTATACATTATTGAGTAATGAAGACAGTCTATTACAACGTCAGGATCGACGAAAAACTAATGTTATAAAGAATGAAAAACTCGTTATTTCAGAGGATTACAAAACTAAGCTTGAAGATAACTACACTCGCTTAGAGATAGAGTCTGCCACTATTTACGTAGCCAAGCGCATTGCGCGTGGTGGTGCACCAATCAGAAATCAATATGCATACCTTAAAGATGTGCTCAAAAATCCTGGTTTTTATTATAAAGAAAAACAAACTTTTATAAAAAACACTCATAAAATTCAATTTGCCGAATATGAGCGCATATCTTACAGTGAACGTGAAAAAGCTGCAAACCTACTAAAAATACTCATTAGAAACACCCCCAATTGGAGAGTACCAAGTGAACTACATCCAGCATTAGAGCAGTTGAAAACTCCTGGACGCGTAATTATCAAAGACATGCCGAACTTTAAGTACATCTGTTATTTATTCTGGGCATTTAATTTTGATAGGTGCATTGATGTCTGTGATGGTAGTAGCGAGTTAATATTTATTAAGTTATTTAAGCACTTACGCTAAGTCGATAAAAATTATTGAAGTTTCGCTTAGTTAGTTATAAATCAATTGGACTTGAATGTTTGTCGGGAATGTATACAATGAAATACCTTTATAAAATTTTTAAGTGGGTTATTGTGGCTGGTGCTATTGGGTTTGTAATTCTTTTTTTATGGAGAGCAGGTTTTATAGTATTTTATTTTTTATTATTAGGATTTAAGTTAGCGTCTTGTATAATTTGTTGGGAATTTTTAAAAAATTTATTTAGTAATCATAATTCAAAAGGAAAATAATCATGGGAATATTATCTCGTCTTGTAAGACTAATTAGTGGTAAAGCAAACTCAACAATGGATAAGCTTGAGGGGCAAAATATTGAAGTTGTAACAGAGCAAACATTACGCGATTATGAAGAAAATATTCGCGAAGTTCGGGCAGCAATTGGTAATTATGAAGCTGAACTGAATATTATGCAAAATAAGGTTCAGAAAAACGCTGCTGAAATGGAACGGTTGGATCAATTAGCTAATTCTGCAATTAATCAAGGCAAAGAAACTTTAGCCGCTGAGTATGAATCAAAAATAATGGAACTAGAATCAACAAACTCATTTTTGCAAAAGCAGATTGATTCGAACAAACCTAAGTTACAAGATTTAACTAGTGCCTATTCTCAATTACTTGATAAGCGTAATCAGACTCAACTTAAAATTCGTGAAATTAGCGCTCAAGAAAAAATACTTAAAGCGCGCGTAGCTGTTGAAAACAGCTTTGATTCAACTCCTGGTTCTTTAGCTGCCGACATAGAACGAATTAGTGAAAATACTGAACGTAAATTATTATCTCAGGAAGCTCAAGAAAGACTCACCAATGGCGCAAATCATCAAGAACGGATGGACTTTGAAAAAGAGCAAGTGGTCGGTAATGTGCGCGATCGTTTAGAGGCACGTAAAAATCGCATTAACCAAGGTAATCAATAAATAATAAACCTGGGTGGCGGTAAATAAAATATTTATCGCAACTCATTAAATTACCCAGTAATTTAGATGGAATTCTAATTATGACTAAATTTCAAAAAATTTATTATGCGGCATGCTTTTATGTTTTATCCGCGAGTTCTTTTGCAGATTCATTTTCAGGAATGGGATGTGGCTTATATTCAACGATACTTAAATATTCACCAGTGATATCAGTGTCTGTTTTTCTTGTGAGCTTGGTGATTGGTATTATGAGTCAAAATCTTTTTGTATTAATAAATGGTGCGCTGGGGGCTGTTATGATTTTTTGGGGTCCCAAAATGATATCTGTGAGTTCAGGACTAAATATGGATTATTGTGATGGGGAATCGGCAGATGGCCCAGAAACGCATTATTTACAATCATTTTTAAACTTTATTTTGACTTGTAGTTATTTAATTGTACCTTGTTTGGTGGTGTTCTTTATTTTTGGAGTGATTGGACAATATTTAAATAAATGCCAGGCTGTTCAAGGAGCACAAATTCAAAGTAAGCTAATTCAACGTAAATCAGGAGAATTATTATTTTATCTAAATAAGCTTTATCAGCAATTCAAAGATAGTAATGATGCATTAAATATGAACACCCGTATGATGGAGTTAATTTACGAAGTACATGAAGCTAAAGAAAAACTAACAATATTGATGCTTAAAGAATATATAAAAGAATATCGCAGTATAAGGCTTTTGTTAACTAACGCACCTCTGAAATAGGATATTTAAAATGAAAAAAATATTATTACTAGTTATGCCATTATTTGCTTATGCTGCATCTCCATCCATCGCAGATATTGAACAAGCAATGCATTTTGGCAAAGTTGAACAAGTTGAGCAAATGTCTAAAGCCGCAGTTGCTGAACATCCAAATTCAGCAACTGCACATTATTTTCTTGGGCAAGCCTACTTAAATGAAAATAAGTTAAATTTAGCTTATATTGAATTATCTAAGGCTCAAGAGTTAGAGCCATCATTACGATTTACTAAAAAACCAGATATGTTTAAAGATATGTTGGCGCGCAGTAAGCCAGTCATAAGCCCAACACCAATCAAAGAAATGCCTTCTCAAATAAGCAAAGAATCCAAAACTGATAACTCAGGATGGTTGCAGACTTTGCTAATAGCTATTGGGATCACACTAGGAACGATAGGTGGGTTATTTTATCTTAAGAAAACTAAAAGAAAAAATGATCAGATAAATGATTTAGGTCCTGATTTTTACCTTGATGATGAATTGGATAAGCAAGTTAATACCAAGATGCAAAATAATGATGGATCGGTAACACTTAAAGATAAAACTAACGAGTCATTAAACACCATTAAACGCAATAGTGCATTTAATAAAAATTCGCCAGATTCATCTGAAGGAGTTGCTGGAGGAGTTGTTACTCGCGAAAGAATAATCACCAAGGAGTCAAACAATGATTCTGGCCTTCTTACTGGTTTAATTCTTGGGAATATGCTTTCTGGTAGCAGTCGTCACGAAACAATTATAAATAATAATGAAACGATAATCAATAACCCATCTCAAAATGATACTAGCGATTCTTCGGGCGGTTTCGCCGATGTTAGTTCTAGCAATAGTATTTTTGATAGTTCATCATCTGAATCGTCATGGGGAGACTCATCTAGTGGTAGTTCATCTTTTGATAGCTCTTCAGATGATAGTAATTGGTAAGGATTAATTTTTGATGATGAAAACAAATAAAAAACCTTTCTCTGATGATGAATGCATTGTACTTAGTGTAACATTTGCTTTGAAATTAGTGGCTCTAATATTGGTTATATCTTCATCAAAATGGAACTGGACATATGATGATTGGATAGCCTTTGGGTGGTGGTTTGGATTTGTGTTGTCTATTGATATAGTGTTATTACTTTTGCATTTTTTTAATCCACCTAAAAGTAATTAACAAAATAATAAAGAAGAGGTTGAGAGTGAATAACATTAATATTTTTGTATATATCGTTACATTATTAAGCGTGTTTTCTGATGGAGTTATTTGTTTAATGTACAGCTATTCAGAGCGTAAGGCTTCAGATAAATTATTATTAGTTTTTTTATACTCAGGAATAAATGTACCAATTTTTCTTGCATGGATAATTATATTTCAGCATGAAAAAAATATACAAATAGTAGATATTGAGTCACTTTGGAATGGATTTTTAATTGCATTAGTAATAATTTATTTAGGGTTAATTCGTCAGATTAGACAAGAAAAAAATCCTTAATAAATAAATCAAAATAACTTCAAATTAATTGAAAAATACGCGTTTTCGTTGGTAATTTACTTAATATAAATCAGTACAATTTAGGATTATAGTTATGAAGCAATTCGTTAATATTGAACATTTTAGCAAATGGTTTGAAGATCGGTATTTCAGCAATGAAGTAGCCTATGTTAAATCGTTAGATCAAAACGTATTAATGAGTACTACATATGCTGAGAATGTACTAAACCTAAAACCTAATTGCAGCGTAGGTAAATCTAATTTGGCACTTATTTTACCAGAGGTTATAAAGCTTGAGAGTCGCTTAATTAAGCATAAACGCGACGGTTTAGTAATGGAGAAGTTAATTATTAGCGGTATTCCACAAATTACTTATTGGATTAAACGGCAAATAATGATTGGAATGACGCTGTATTTTTTAATTGAACAATCCATTAATGGTGAATTCACGTTAAAACAAATAATTAGCCCTTCAGAAAAAGTAAAGAAAGTAAATTACAGTCTTTTCGTTAATTTTAACGAGAAAGAAAAGAGTGTTCTTTACTTACTAGGTAATGACATAAATATTAAAACTATAGCTCAAACTTTGAATTTAACTGAGTCAACAATAAGATCCTACATCACGATTCAAATAATGCCCAAATTAAATGATTTAGGTTACCTAGTTGTTAATCGTGAAGATGTTGTTAAGGTTGCTAAAACACTAAAATTTGATAAAGAAATTCCGCCAAAATTAGTTGAAAAAATTAAACCCTTAACGCTGTTATTAAAAAGTTTGTAGCATGTTTGATAAGTTTAAATGCGTTCAAGTTCTTTTTTTAGGAATTGTACTAGTTAATTCAGTAAATGCGGAAATTTCAGTAGTTAATTTTGAGCAAACATCATCATCGGTGGCAGGGCGCAAAATTAGTCGTCTTGCTGTATCTCAATCTCAAAAGCCTGGTAATTATTGCTGGAGTAGTGCAGAAGCGACGTATGGAGTACCAGCGAAGCTGTTGGTTGCAATTGCTAAGGTTGAGACAGGTATTAACCCATCCTTGGTTGGTAAGAAGAATAAAGATGGATCTTATGATATTGGGCTAATGCAGATTAACTCTGGGTGGTTACCTAAGTTAAGCAAATATAACATAACCGAAAATGATTTATTTAAGCCATGTACAAATATCATGGTCGGGGCGTGGATTTTATCAGACAACATCCAACGTCTAGGTTACAACTGGAATGCGGTGGGCGCATACAATGCTAAAACAAATTGGAAAAGGGATATTTATGCAAAGAAAGTACACAAAGCTATTCTGGAGCTTGGTTATAACCGCTGAAATTATTGGCTGCTCAACACCTGTAAAGCCACAAAATGCGCAGATTTTTTTTAATCCTCAAACGCAAGATTATGCTTATTGCAATGAGGAATCATGTCCGCAGCCAACGGTGTTCACGTTGGACACAGAGGAAGAGCTTCCGCCAATCTTTATTGCTCCGGTGAAAGAGTCCAGGACAGAGAAGGTTGTTGTGAACTTCCCATTCAATAAAGCTTATTTGACAAAGAATGATTTAGTTAAATTAAGTAAACGTCTTGAAATTGTTAAATCAGATCCAGATGTTCGCGTCGCGATTATCGGTTATACGGATAATGTAGAAGCAATCACTAGTAAATCACATGCTAATCAAAAATTGGCGCTTGAGCGTGCGATGGTAGTTAAAAATCTTTTGATTAAAAAATATGGGATTAGCGCTAATAAGATAACAGTGCAAGGTAAGCCGTTGTGCTGTTATGTTGCGACTAATAAAAATAAACACGGCCGATACGAGAATAGGAGGGCGGAAATCGAAGTGGTTATTAATCCAAAATAAGTGCAATTTTTAAAAGGAAATTTTATGCATCCTGTTTGGACGTTTATTATGGTGTTTTCAATAATTATGGCTTTTATTAGTTTTTATGAAGGTCCTAAATTATTAAAAAATATTGAAGATAAAAAAACTAAGGCTTATGCATTAATCGGGTTGATTAGTGTATGGGGTGTTATTGCTCTTCTGGCTATTGAAAAAGCTGGATTTTAGAAAAGGAATACATTATGCAAAACTCATTAGTGAAAGCTAAACATTTTTGTAGTGAACATAAGGGGGCAGTTTTAATGCTTGGTATGCTAGTTTGTGTGTCAAGTATTGCAATTGCAAGTAATAGTAACGCTGGAACTGGAACAAATGATGCGGCATTTAAAAATGGTTATGACTGGCTAAACTCGGTTATCCACGGTAATTTAGGAACTTTATTTGCTGCAATTGCGTTTATTATTGGTCTAGTTGTTGGTATTACTAAGCAATCACCTGGTGCTGTAATTGGTGGAGTAATTTTTGCGTTATTAATTGCTTTTGGTCCGGATATGGCTACAGGTATTGTTAACTCGTCATTAATTGGTAATCCAGTACAGAAATCAATGTCCGTATTTGAATTATGCTTTGTTGGTGGATTTATTGCTTTAGGACTGAACACCTTAAAAAACAACGTTCGTCAAAATTTAAATCAATACGCTCAAATTTAACCTGAGGTGGATCATGTCAGAAAAAAGTTACTATGTACCTAAACATCTAGATGATCCACCAAAGGCTCTTTGGTGGGATGCAGATGAGATTATTGTATTTGCAACGATACTTTTTCCAGGTATTTTATTAAAAAGTTTTTTGTTATTTTTAGTCTTTCTCGGAATTGCGATTTTCTTAACATACCAATATACTAAAGTTAAGAGTGGCAAAATTCGTGGATTTTTAATTCATTTAATCTATTGGTCGCTGGGTTCATTAAAGTTTAAACGAATACCAGAATCACACATTAGAGAAATTTCGGGGTGATGTTGTGGAACAAACGGTTCATGATAATGAGCTGATTAAGGCAAAGAAAGCTCTTCGAGTGCGAGAATTAGTGATTCTCGCACTGGTAGGATGTTTATTACTGGCTTTAATTCTAGCGGTAAAAAATGCGGGGCGAGAAAGAACGATTGTTTCGCCGCCAGTGGTACGCGATACTTTTTGGGTCGATAGTAACGATGCAGATCCAAAATATCTTCAGGAGATGTCAACTTACTTTGTTTTGTTAACTAATAATATTAGCCCAAGTAACGTTGAATATCAAAACAAATTATTTTTAAATTATGTTAACCCTAATCAACAGGGTGCGCTATCTGCTCAGTTAATGGAGCAAGCTCAAAGGGTAAAACGTAATCAACTCGTTACGATGTTTTACATCAAAGGCTTCAAAATCGATTCATATGCGAATAAAGTAGTAATCAATGGTCAACTAGACACTTTAATTGGAGACAAGCTAATTTCATCAATGGATAAATATTACCGATTAGGTTATCAACTAATCAATGGTAAATTGTACATCAATGAATATGGCGAAGTTAAATCAAATAACCCTTGGGGAGAATTCATAAAATGAAACTCAAATTAGCCTGTTCAATTATTCTTGGGTTAGCTTACAGTAGTGCTTTTGCTATTCAAGAATTTACGGTCGGTAATAATGCAGAAATTGATGCGATTATCTCGGATCATGACGTAAGTCGAATTTCAATAGCTGGAGCGCGGATCAGTCAAGTCAAACTATCCAATAATCAATTAAAAATTGATAAAGATGAAGAAAATGGCCAAATTTTCATCTATCCTCGGAAAGAAAATCATCCCGTTATAACTACTACTAAAATTGGTAACTTAACAGCTAAAACTGTAACTGGTTCGATGATTAGTGTATTTATTATTGATGAAAATGGCAACAGTTATAACTTACGCTTAAGAATGCAATCAGTTCCAAGTGAAACCATATTAATTCGTCCAATGCTTAATGCCAAGAGCAATGCCAGCACTGATTTTACAACTCAACTAGTTTCAATGACTGAAATTATGTACTTAGACCGCAAAAATGAAGATGGGTACATGGTTATTTCAGAAAATACGCCGTTAAAGTTATGGAAAGAGGTTAGCTTTGAGTTGTATAAAACTTATAGCGATGACCAATTCAGAGGTTCGGTGTTTATCTTGCAGAATATTAGTGACAAAACCATTAATTTAACCGAAAAACAATTCTGGAAGCCAAATACTGTTTCAGTTGCTATTGAAAATCCTGTTTTAGTACCGAATCAAATCACTAAAATATTTGTAATAGGAGCAAAGCAAGATGAGTAATCAATACGACGCTGGATCCTCTAAAAAAAAGCAAAATATAATTTTGTATGGCGGTGTAGCGATAATAGTGATTTTTGTTGGGGTTATTTACTTTAGCACAAAGAAAGCACCAGTTGAGGCACGTGTAGAAACTGCCAAACCATTACAAATTGATGGTACTGTCAGCGATAATATTTCAGACACCGAGGTTTATACTGCGAAAACGGCTACTGCTTTGAAAAATACGCAAGATCAAATAAATGATTTGTCGAGTAAATTTCAAGCGCAACAATTATCTGAAAGCAATAATACTGCTGCGATAATGAAGCAATTTACTGAGATGAATATTAAGCTTGAAAACATCAAATCTGCGCCAATTCAGACCACTCAACCAATTTCACCACTTGTGGATCAGCTTCCAACTCGTGGTGGCAAGAATATTGGTTTACCCGGAATGGATGAGTCAGGCATGGATGAAATGGATGATACGGGTATAACTTCGGTAAATTTATCACCCACTAAGCCAGCTTCATCAGAGGTAGCAAGCAAGAATTCAAAAGATGCAAATGGTGTAAAGATTAAAGATATGCAGACTTATTTGCCTACTTCGTTTGTTAAGGCTAAATTAATAACATCATTAGATGCTCCAGCTGGTGGTACGGCTCAAGATAATCCTTATCCTGTTTTAATTAATATTACTGATAATGCGCAGTTACCCAATTCTAAACGCACAACGCTTAAAGGTTGTTTTGTTCTGGCCGCTGGATATGGTGATGTTGCATCAGAACGCGCGTACCTACGCTTAGAAAAAATGTCTTGCGTAACCGCCTCAGGCAAAGTAATTGATCAGAAAGTTGAGGGCTTTGTTGCTGGTGAAGATGGTAAAGCCGGACTGCGTGGTAAATTAGTTTCAAAAGCAGGATCTAAAGTTGCGTTGGCTTTGTTATCGGGAACGGTTGGTGGATTAGCTCAAGCGTTTGCTCAAACTGCAACCACTTTACAACAAACACCAATTGGACCAACCCAACAAGTTAACCCAAGTCAGTCATTAGGTTTTGCTGGGGCAACTGGGGTATCTTCAGGATTTCAGCAGTTAAGTCAATATTATATTAACATGGCCGAGAAAACCTTTCCTGTGATTGAGATTAATGATCAACGAAATGTATCACTTATCTTTACGCAGGGCGTTGAATTCCCAGTCAATATGAATGGTAATGACAATCTTAAACAATTACCGATTAATCCAAATTAAGGAACCATTATGAAAAAAATACTAATTTCAAGTCTTGTTAGCTTATTAATCATATCTTGTAGCAGCCAGGCTCAACAAGGCATACACAACGTTAGTAATTCACCTAGTCAAATTTTTAATGGAATCATTGCTGGTAGTAGTATGTCTGGTGTAACTAAAACAGGCGTTGATTTAAGTGAAGACACATCAAATACAGATCCATTATTGATTATTGTCACAGATGGACAAAATAAAGGGTGTTTTGTGAGCAGTCAAATGCGTCTAGATGTTAATTCAAATCGAATTGGTGGCACATTACAGAGTATGTCATGCGTCTTAAAAAATCAAAGTGTTGTTGATAAGCGGGTTCATGGTTATGTTGTAGATAATGATGGAAAAGCTGGAGTTATTGCAACTGTTGGACATAATAAATCTGGTAAAAAGTTTTTTTCAATTAATGCTGGAACAAAATTAACAATTGTATTTACTGACGCTGTAACTAATTAACTAGGGATTAAATATCATGAAAAAATTACTTATTACTTTATTGGCTACGGCCTCGATCTCATCATTCGCAGTTGGCGTAACACCACAAATTGAATCACAGATTAGAACTATGCTGCCAAACACTAAAATTACAGCAATTAACTATTCAACATATGCAGGACTTTATGAGGTTTTAGCTGGAGATAATGCTTTCTATGTTGGACTAAACAATGAAAGCGAAGTAATTGTTGGTCACATATTGAACATTAAGACTATGCAAGATGAAACTCAAATTAATATTGAATTAGCTAATGCTAAACGTTTTGATTACAAATCTATGGATTTAAGTAAAACATTAAAGGTGGGGAAGGGTAAAAAACACATGGTCGTCTTTATTGACCCTGACTGTCCATACTGCCAACAACTGGAAGCTTATCTGAATACTAAATTAGATAAAATTACTGTGCACTATGTATTTATACCATTACCGATGCATCCGAATGCAGCAGCTCATACGCGGCAAATTTTATGTTCATCTAATCCAGCTGGAGCCGTGTTTGATTTAATGGTTAATCATAAAGATTTACCAGATGGCAGCGAAGCTTGCCAGGCTAATGCAGATAAAACCATTAAAGCTAATGAAGATTTAGCTCGCGCCAATGGTATTAACTCTACACCGTACGCTGTAACTGATACCAATAAAGTTATTGGTGGATTTAATCAAGCGGCCTTTGACAAATTTATTGAGGGTAAATAAATGAAACGCATAGTAATTCTATTAGCTACTATTGGCTTAGTTGGTTGCTCAGGCTTAGACAATCCGTGTAATGACCAAGGAGCAGGACACTGCGCAAGCGTAACTACCGCTTATGAAAATTCATTAAAAACCACGGTTAATCCAACTGATTTACCGCGTGGCCAAGAAGTAGCTGCTAATGGCAGCAGTAATGGTTCAATGCAAAATTACGGTAGCAATGTTAGTTTAGCAGATGCGTACAAATTACAAAATAGCTACTCGCAGATTCCACAAGCTGGTGATGCACTTCGTACGCCGACTAAAACAATGCGTGTGTGGATCCTACCGTATGAAGATGATGTGGGCTTATACCATGATCAACAATACGTTTATGCTGTAACACAGCGTGGAACGTGGATGTTTAAATCAATGAGTAATAAGAAATCTCAAACGCCGTATGTAAATACCGTTGCTGCTGGGAATGTAACACCGATTAGTTATCAGCCATTTGTGGCCAAAGAGTCAGATGCTATAACCAATAACCAAAATTTAATTTCTGGTTTAGGTGGCAACACAGCTAGTCCATTTTCAAGCCAGGGCGTAGCAAATAAAAACGCGGCCGCATTAAATAGTATTTCACCAGCTCCAGCAGGAAATTGACCATGAAAATTTTAGATGACTTCAAGAAGAAGCTAAAATTTATTGAACGTTCGATTAACTCATCAAGAACTCCTGAAGAGTTTTTGATGAGGGGTGGAGCTTACCCTGAAATTGAACGAGTGCAGCAATTTTTAGCAAAATATCCTATTTCGCAAATCATTAAAGCCCAGATGTATAATCGCAAAGAAGATCTTTATTATCATGATGGATACTTTGGGTTTGTGTTGAAGTTACATATTGAACCCAAGATCGAAGCACAGCTGCAGCACCTGCTTAAATTTGGATTTCCTGAAAGTAGTTATTTAAATTTCATCCTGGACAACATTGACCAAGAGGGCACAACGTTAATGAGTTTGGTCACCAAAGAACATAAAAATAAGACCAAAAATAAAAACAATCAACACATCTTAATCTCAATCCGCAAAAAAATCATTGAATTATTTAAACAAAATGACTTGGCCGCGGATGTGGCTCGGCCAGATAATTTATTACATTATTATAACCAACGCTTAAATGGCAAAGCTGATGAGCACTATGATTCACAGCAATATATTTTTGCACAAATTAAACCATGGATTACACCAGAAATTGACTCGAATGGAGTTTTAACCATTGCAGGTGATAAATGTATCGTTTTTTATACTCGACAATATCCAAATGTAAGAGTTGATCCGTTTATAGCTGGTAGATTCCAAAATCCAATCGCATCGATTATGCAAGATTTTATTGATGTTGGCATTGAAATGTATTACAGCTTAAGTGTTGATCTAGCGAACAAGTTAAAACCTACTAAAGATAAGAGTCAAGAAAATCTTTCTGAAAAGCAGTACGTATTTAACACTACGATTATTGTTAAATTTAATGAATTTAATTCACAAAACCAATCTCTAGCTGAATTCACTCAAGAGATTATTGAATATTTTAGATACAAACATGATTGGTACATTTTTCCAAATTATAGTTCTTCATTTCAAAAATTCATGAGTAGTTTACCACTACAGTATGATCAAGATGTTACGGCACTAAGTAATGAAAGCTCAATTAACCAAATTTACCCACTCAGCAAAATTGCTGAATTATTACCAATTGGAGTACGCCATGAATAAGCAAACATTTAAGAATGCAGCAAGGAAGACCGGTGCCGCATTTAATGCGCGACAAGCGGCGGCCAAACAATATTTTACAAATCGTAAAACTACCCCTAAAAAGAAAAAAAACAATATCCATCAAGATTACAAGCAATTGAGTACCCAATTTTTTCTGGGGCAATACCTTAATTATAAAGACTTTGATGAGCAGTTAGGTATTTATCAAAATGATAATTCATATGGGTTTTGTATGTTTGCAACTCCTCTAAATGGTGCTAGCGAGCAAATCGCTACTAATTTGATGGGGTTGTTTAAGTTACGCTGGCCGCAGGCGGCAACTTTGTCATTTTGTTTATACTCTTCAAAAGAACTGAAACACAAATTTGATATTTGGCTCGACCGTCGCAAGAATGCTGAAAATCCACTTATTCAAGAAATTGCTAAGAATCGCATTGACTATTTAAAAAGCGGCATTAACAAAACGCTACTAAAAAATGAAAAGCTATTGGTGCGCGATTATCGAATGGTGGTATCAGTTACATTTGATGGCGAGCTAGACGTATATAATCGCAATGAAGTTGATATATTTAAAAAAACCTTTACCTCAACCTTAAATAATTTGGGTATGCAGCCCATAGACATGCATCCAGATATGTTACTAAATTTTATAGATGAAATATTTAATCGCAAAGAGGGGTTTCGTGATGAAAATTATAAATATAACCCATATACGCCAATTAAGAACCAGCTCATTGGCCCATCTACCAGAATACTTACTGATAAAGACGGGTTTTCACTTAATAACACCATAGTTCGTGGTTTAGCGGTTAAAGAATATCCGCAGCAAGCAGCATTAGCTCAGGCAATGGATTTAATCGGCGACATCTTAGAAGATAACACTCAACCATCGTCACAATTTATGTTTTGTACTAACATCTGGTTCCCAGATCTAAGCTCACTAAAAACTAAAATCAATGCAAAATCCACGCGCGCGATTCAAAATTCTGAATCTAAAATGGCTAAGTGGGTACCAGATTTTAAATCTAAGGCTGATGATTGGCGCGAAGTAACTAAAACTTTATCTGATGGTCAGGGCTTATGCTATTTTAGCCAGGCATTTTTTACATTCTCTGAATTAGGTCAATCCAATTATTCTGAAAATGATTTAGTCGATGTATTTAGATCTAAAGGCTGGAATGTAGTACCAGTTTCGTTTATTGAATTTCCTGTGTTTTTAAGTTGCATGCCAATGCAGTTTGACAATGACATGTATGGCGTAATGGACAAACTTAGCTTAATTAGGCTCATGCCGCAGTGGAATATCGTTAACCTATTACCAATCATCGGTGAATGGGCTGGCAACAGCCTTGGAGACGGGATGATGTTGATTGGTCGGCGAGGCCAAACAATGAATCTTGATATTTTTAAGTCCGAGGGTAATTACAACGTGGCCATTGCTGCCGATTCAGGTGCTGGTAAATCATTCTTTATGAATGACATGATTATCTCGTATTTGGGCGTTGGCGCCAAAATTTTTGTAATTGACGTTGGGCGCTCATATCTTAAACTTTGTGAAGTGTTAGGTGGTCAGTTTATTTCATTTGGGAATGAAGTTAAAAATGTTTGTTTAAACCCATTTTCTTACATCTTAGGTGGAGATGAAGAAGATTTGGAAGATAATTTAAACATGATCAAAGACATTGTTTGTCAGGCTATCTCACCTAAAATTGCATTATCCAATTTAGAAGTTACCTATGTTGGTATTGCTGTTAGAGATGCATTCTATTCCAAGGGTGTCGACGCTTGCTTTGATGATGTTTGTACACGGCTCTTAAATCATTCAGAAAAGTTAGTCTCAAATCTTGGTGTTCAATTAACGCCGTACTCAAAAAATGGCGTTTATAGCCGTTTCTTTAATGGTCCAGCCAACGTTACATTTAATAATCAATTTATTGTATTAGAGCTTGAAGAGCTTAATATGAAGCCACAGCTACGTTCGGTAGTTTTAGCTTTGTTGATGCTGCGGATTAGCCAAGAAATGTATCTAAGCAATAAAATGCTTCCTAAAATTTGTGCAATCGATGAAGCTTGGGATCTATTGAAAGATGGCTCTTCTACACAAGATTTTATTATGACGGGTTATCGGCGTGCACGTAAATATAACGGTAGTTTTATCACTATTACTCAACGCGTACAAGATTATTATGCGAATGAAGGGGCCAAAGCTTGTTTAACTAACTCAGGGTGGCAATTCATGCTTAAGCAGCAACCAGAGTCGATTGATCAACTCAAGGATGATAATAAATTAGCTCTTGATGACTGGCAAATGAAATTGATTAAAAGTATTAAAACCCGCAAAGGTCAATACTCCGAGATTTTTGTTAAATCACAAGGCATTGCCACACCAACACGATTAATGGTTGATCCTTATTCTGCCTTAGTTTATACCACGGATCCTAAAGACTTCCAGATGGTCGAGGATTTCAAGGCGATGGGATATTCGACATCTGACGCTATTCACCAGGTGTTACGAGTTAAAAAAGCGGCCTAGTAAAATTTGATAAATTGTTAGCTGGAGATAATTGTAGTTGTGATTATCTGTCAGATTATGCTGAACGACCTAATTTAATTACTAAATTAAGGTTCAAAATAATTATGAATTAATATTATGGAAGATAAAATGAAAGGAATCAATGATGGCGACAATAAAGAAAAGAGAAACAGCATTAGACCGTGTGGCAAAAAATGGAGGCACGTTGTCTAATTGTTCAGATGAACTAAAAGCAGACCGTGAAGTAGTACTATTAGCGGTAAAAAATAAAGGAACGGCACTATGTTGGGCAAATGAACTATTTAAATTTGACAAAGAGATCTGCCTAATTGCTGTAGCAAATGCAGGTTATGCGTATAGCTATATATCTCCTGAATTCCAAGCTCTTCGTGAATTTGTAGAACTTGCGGTTGCTAGTAGGGGCAATATGCTTGAAGATGTTCCTGAGAGCTATAAAAATGACCGAGAAATAGTGCTAAGTGCCATAGCTAGTTGTGATTATGCGCTTAAATTTGCTAGTGCTGAAATCTGTAATGACCATCAAATAGCTTTATCTGCTGTTGAAAAGTGTTGGTTTGAGTATTATTATATTTCGCCTGAGTTAAAGCAGGATAAAGAAATCATCATTGCCGCAGTTAATAATTATCTTAATGAGGATAAACAAGAACGACGTTGGAGCGATAATCCAGATGATATAACCGTTAAAGTTTTATATCAAGATTGGCTGCATGATTATGATGTTGTAACTTCATTATGTCATGTAATTGAGTTAGCATTATTAAATGATGAATTTCGTAATAATCGTTCATTAGTCGAGAAATATATTATCGCTGATTACACAAATCTAGCAGATGTTGGGGATTCTCTAAAAAATGATCAAGAACTAGCGCTAATGGCAATTAATAACGAACACTATGCAACTCACTACTGTAGTCAGGAACTTCAAAACAATCGTGAATTTGTTAAAAAGGTGCTCCAGATTGATGGTGGATCATTACTTGATGTTAACAAGAAATTTAGATCAGATTTAGAATTAGTTATTCTTGCGGTTAGCCAAAATGGATATTTGATAAATTCTTTGCCCAAACATATGAAATTCAAGACTGAAGTTTTGCGCGCCGCGTTATATAGCAAAAACGCTCGGAAAGTGATCTATGATTATGAAAATTATTATATACTCTTCGTAACTGAAAGTTGTGTTTTCACAGCTAACTTGTTATATAATTGAGGCTATGCAAAAAATACTTACACCATGTAAGCGCACCGAATTTGAAAAGTTGGTTCGCATCACTAGAAACATCGATGAGAAAGATCGTCTGAGAGCTATTTTGGCTTACGACGATGGT
>Ga0247840_10006583_pt1 | contig 16621 bp, 12 predicted proteins | sample LaCruzMarch2015__FD_192404 | JGI IMG/M metagenome (GOLD analysis project Ga0247840, IMG submission 192404) | Freshwater microbial communities from meromictic Lake La Cruz, Castile-La Mancha, Spain - LaCruzMarch2015_17m | ecosystem: Environmental > Aquatic > Freshwater > Lake | place: Spain... | reverse complement strand
ATCGGTTCCGGATGGCACCCTGACCGCGTTCCGTCGTTTCGCGCCGGAACAGCAGGCCGCGGGCGGGCTTTTCGCGCCGATGCCGAACATGGTTGAGCCGGAGGTTAAAGGGACATTCCGGAAGACGGAAAAAGGTTATATTTATGAAATCGCCTTCCCGAAACGCCTGATTGCGCCATTGCAGTTAAAGGCGGGGGGCGTTTCCGGTTTTGCGGTATATATAGCCGATCACGACGGCACCTATCTCAAGAGCGCGCTGACGACCACGCCGCCGGGGACGGCCGGGTACATGAACCCCCATCTTTATCCGGTCATGGTCCTGGTTGAATAAGGATTAGCCACAAAAAAGCAAAAGACGCACAACGGGAAAAACACATCTTTACAAAAACCGGAAATTCAGTTTTAAAAATTGTCTTGAAATAACCTGGATTTTCCAAATAGTCTGCAACCTGAGCATCCGATGGGATGTTCCTGAAAACAAGGATACTTATGAATTACGGAAAAACGCGAATTACGGTTTGCAAGGACGTTGCCGAACTCGGCGTCATGGCGGCATCCCTTGTCGGGAAGAAGCTGACAGAACTTCTCGCAAAACAAAAAACTGTCAGGGCTGTATTCGCTGCCGGTGAGAGTCAGGAAAGTTTTTTGAAAGCGCTCGCCAAAGGCTACGGCATTGACTGGCAACGCGTTGAATGCTTTAACATTGACGATTTCTGGGATACGCGCATGACGGAACAATTTACCTGCGGCCACCAGACGACAAGGCAGCTCTACCGGCAGGTGAAACCTATGTCGGTCGACCTAGTGCAATTCAATGCGCCTGACCCGCAGGCGGAATGCGACCGATATGAAGCGCTGCTGCGTGCCCGGCCGATTGACATTCTCTGCCAGGGGATAGGTACATCGGGGCACCTGGCGCTGAACGAACCGGGTGAAACCGATTTTCATGACACGCGGTGGGTACGGCTGGTGAACGTTGCGGAGCAGTCCAAACGCCAATTGCAGGTTGACCCGAACTTCCAAGCGCTTGGTTATATCCCGGAAAAAGGAATCACGATGACCATCCCCGCAATTCTTTCCGCGACCCACTGCTGCACAATGGTGCCGTTCGCGCTAAAAAAACCAATCCTCACGCGTCTTGCGGCGGTAAGGCAGGCGGTCAAATATCTCCCCGCCAGCATTTTGCTTGAGAAAGAAGGCGTGCTGTTTGTGGATAAAGATTCCTGTCCGGAGGCCTGGACCTCCATTGGGGAGAAGGCCGCGCGCGCATGAAAACGATTCATGCGGAGATGATCAGCGGCCACGGGTTGGAGTGGGTAACCCTTACACCGGGGAGCGGGCATTATCTTTTCGGCTATTATGACCGTTGTCCCTGGAATGCCGGCGATCAATTGCATCTGGCATTGCAAATTCCACAGCAGGAACGTCTGCCGTTGCCGGGCGAAACCGCGTCCGTCGGGTACATTGACCGGGCAACCCGGAAATTTCGCGTCCTCGCCGAAACAAGGACCTGGTGCCATCAGCAGGGGGCGATGACGCAGTGGCTGGCGCAACAAAAAGATACTTTTATTTTCAACGATTATCGCGTCGGCGAAAGAAAATTCTGCGCACGCATGTTTGAGATAAACGGCGCCGAAATCGGCCGGATTGATCGTTCGGTCTACGCGGTGTCCCACGATGGGCGCTGGGGCGCCTCGCTCAATTTCGCCCGCATTCCGCGCCGGGGATATTCCTACGCCGATGCGCCGCTCGCCGGGGAAGGCGATATGCCGGACTTGGATCATGACGGCATTTTCCTGATAAACCTAGCCGACGGGCAGGCAAACCTGATTGTGCCGTACCGTACATTTTTTCAAGAGCATCCGTTCCCGTACACGCTCGATAAAACGTATTCGTATCTCAATCACATCATATTCAATTGCGATGACAGTCGCATCATGGTGTTGTTCGAGCAGGTCAGGGGGAAAAACGATCTTTCCGGCGGGCAGACCAGTCTCTTCACCATGAACATCGACGGAAGCGATATTCGCTGCCCGCTGCCAACCCCATACTGGCACGACAGCGAACGCGCCCCGGACAGGATATCGCATCAACTGTGGGGGCGCACCCCGCGGGAAATAATTATTGACCCGAATTGGTTTGGCGATGGAAATCAGTATGTTGTGTTCGATGAGGGGAAGCGGTCCATGCAGGCGCAAAAATTGTCTGATGGATTCGGCGTGCACGGGCACCTCGTTTTTTCACCGGACGGAAAGTGGTTCGCCTGCGACACCTATCCCGATAAAAAGGGTGTCGAACGGCTGGGGATAGTGGAGGTTGCCACCGGCAAGCTGACGGAACTGGGGCGTTTCAGGCATCTTGCCGAAAGCCCGCTTGCTGATCTGCGCTGCGATCTTCACCCGCGCTGGTCGCATGACGGCACGGTAATTACAGTAGATTCAATTCACAGCGGCGAACGAAAAATTTATCTCGTCGATGTCAGCGATATCGTGATGAAAAAATAAATTGTTGTTGGAGGTTACGGATGAAAATCAACGGCATTATGATCGACTGCTCGCGGCTCTTGGAACGACATGAGTATTACTTCCGGCTCATTGATTTCATGGCCGACTGGGGAATGAATACGCTGCTCTGGCATTTTACCGATGACTGGGGATGTTCGGTGGCGCTCCCCGGTTTTGAAAATCTTGCGGTGAAGAACGCCTTTTCCGCGGCCCAGATGCGCCGCCTCATCGCGTATGCCAAACGAAATAAAATAGACATCGTTCCCGAGCTGGAAACGTTCGGCCACACCCGGTATATCACCGATCGCCCGGAATACGCGCATCTTTTTGCCGGGAAAAAAACGAAGCATGTTCACTTCAGCGCCGTTGACCCGCTGAATCCGCAAACGCATGCGTTAATGCGGCGCCTGATCGCTTCGGTCGCGCAGCTGTTTGAAAGCAAATACCTTCACATCGGCGGCGATGAAGTCGATATGCGCGAATACTGCACGAAACATGGGCTTAACGAGGCGCAGACATGGGCGGGATATGTGAACGCCGTCATTGCCATGGTGCACGAAGTGAAGCGCACCCCGCTGTTCTGGGCCGACCATCCAACGAAAGACAAAACGATCGCGCGTCTGCTTTCCAAGGACGTCATTGCAGTTGACTGGCGATATCATCGCACTGTGAAAGACGATGTGCACGAAAAGCTCTCGCGGGCAGGTTTCAAACGCATTATCGTCGCGCCGTCTATCGCCTGCTGGGAATACCGCTTCCTGCCCAACGAGATCGCACTCGAGAATACGGCTAAAATGGCGCGCTTCGGATTTTCCCACAAAGGAGCAGGGCTAATCACAACGGTGTGGTGTCCATGGCGCTACTTTCAAAACGCGATCTACATCGGCATCGCCTTCAGCGCGTACGCGTTCCGTAAAAAGGGCATCATCGACAGAAACGAATTCAATCGCCTCTTTGCGCGCAAGGTGTTCGGCGCCGAATGCGCCGGCCATCTTGCCCAGGCGTTGCGCTTGTATCCTACGCTCATCATCACGCATCTCATTGGCCGCACGTTGATGTACGGAGATAAACTTGCGTCCGAAGAACTGAAACGAATGCGAATTGTGTACGCAAACGCCCGTACTACGTTGTGTTGCATGATGCGGTTCCGTCCGAAACGCAATCCTCATATTTACGACGGCATGGTGTTGGCAGTGAAGGCGGCGTTGCTCACGAGCGGCGCATTTGTATTGCAGCAAAACACGAGGCGAACTGAACGCGAAGAATACAATGCGCTGCTGCGGGAAACGAAAAAAGAGATGTGCGCGGACTGGTACCGCGGACGATTTGCGGACGACCCTCAAAAATCGAGGCCGCCGTTCCCTGGCCAGGCGCACGGTTATGCGCTCCTGATGGTTGATAAATTGAAGGCGATCTGATCTTCTCGCGGAATGACCGGTACTGCATTTTTTTTCACCGGATTCAACCCAGTGGATGCACAAAACGAACATGTTCTCTGAATACGGAGCGCAATAATTCAAACACCTTGCCTGAATCCCTGGCAGGCTTTCCTGTCACGGACTCAGGTTTCTCCAAAGATTAGTTCGAATAGACTTTACTTTCCGCAATTGGGCAGACAATAATATCCAACAATCGGGGCGGTTAGCTCAACTGGCAGAGCGTCACCCTTACACGGTGGATGTTACAGGTTCAAATCCTGTACCGCCCATGATTCGCCCTTCTGTCTTCGCTCTACGGGCTTCGCTGCGACACGTCGGGCTTATGCATCATGGCATGGTCATTAAAATCTGAAGGGCGAATCATGAAGGATTGGTTAATTATTGACGGTTACAATTTGATTCATCAGATTTTTCCGGATGATCAGGATGGCGATGTTGCCCGCATTGGGAAAAACAGAAAAAGACTTTTAATCAAACTGGAGCCGCTGGTTAATGTGCTTGCCCGTAAGATAACCGTTGTTTTTGACGGACAGTCGGGTAAAACCCAAAACAACCAAAATGACAGCGAAGTGATAGACGTTATTTATTCTCCGCCACACCTGAGCGCTGATACTGTTATTGAAAACCTTGTCTGGAAAGCAGACCGCCCCGAAAATATTCTGGTTGTAACCTCCGACCGGCTTGAGCGCGATGGGGCCAGCGCCAGCGGCGCGGATACGATGGCATCATCTCGTTTCATTTCAATGCTTAAAGACGAGCAATGCCGTTTGAGCGCCAAAATTAATCAAATGAATAAAAGGCATGAAAATATCACTTTGGGCGAGTTTTTCCCTTCAATTCCTGATGAATTATCGGATTGAAGATAGTTTTCTGTGCAAGTTATTATTCATAAACGTTTAATTAAATTTTTACTACAGATTGTAGTTGCATTATACTAGACCTCATGGTATTGTAGTCTACAAATTGTTCATAACTTGTCAATAACCTGTATAATGGAAAGGCATTATGCGTCTTAAAAGCTTGGAATTAATCGGGTTCAAGAGTTTTGCAGACCGGACTATTCTTGACTTTGGCGAGGGTATTTCGGCAATTGTCGGGCCAAACGGCTGTGGTAAAAGTAATATTTCAGACGCGATTCGTTGGGTGCTGGGCGAACAAAGCGCGCGTCTTTTACGGGGCACGGCAATGCAGGATTGTATTTTTAACGGCACCGATTCTTCCGCCCCGAAAAATATGGCTGAAGTAAGCTTATGTCTGACCGATTGTGAACAAGTTCTTGGCACTGATTATCACGAAGTCACCGTTACGCGGCGCGTGTTCCGTTCTGGCGAAGGCCAGTATTTTATCAATAAAACTCCCTGCCGCCTGAAGGACATTCAACGCCTTTTCCTGGATACCGGCATAGGAACCAATTCATATTCGGTAATGGAGCAGGGGAAAATTGATCTTATTTTACGGGCGCGGCCGGAAGACCGTCGTGAGGTGTTTGAAGAAGCCAGCGGCATCGCCAAGTACAAGGCCGACAAACGCGAAGCATTGCGCAAGCTTGAACAGACTGAAAACAATCTCCTGCGACTGGCCGATATCATCAAAGAGGTAAAGCGCCAGATTATTTCCATTCAGCGCCAGGCCGGCAAGGCCGAGCGCTATAAAAAAATATTTGAGCAGTTGCGCGGGTATGATGTTTATGCGGCCCGGGAGCGCCTGAAATTAATGGCGGACGAAATAACGGCCATGGATGCCCAGCACGCTGCCATCGTGGAAAAGAACGAGGCGCTCCAGCATGATATTGAGCGGTTTGAGACTGATAACATCAGGCTTCAGGAGGAAAGGGCAAAAATTGAGGGCGAAATATCAGCTTTACAGCAGGCGGCCGTGCAGGTGGATTCGCAAATTGAGCAGTTGCGCCAGGCGTTTGACATCAACAACCAGAGATTGAACGAGCATCAACAGCTCATTCAACATGATTCAAGGGAAATCGAGGAGGCACAAAGCGAGTTGGAAAGTTTCCGATCATCAGCCGCGCAAATTGGGGATAACCTTAAAAATGCCAATGCCAAATTTAATGAAGCCGAAGAAAAACTTAAAATTAAGGGCGGACAAAGCGCACGGCACGAAGAAGAACTTGACAAGACAAAATCCAATATCCAGGAACTTATGACGGAATCGCTGGGCTTGGATGGCCGGCTGACCAAGTCACAAAACGAACTTCAGCAGCTTGAAAACACGGACCGCGTCATCGTAATCCGCCGCGAGCGTTGCGCCGCCGAGCAGGCTAACTTGCGTATCGTGCTTAAAAAACAGCAGGAACGCGTTGCCGATGCGGAGAAAATAATGCAGGATATGCTGTGTGCCGTTGGCGAGGCCGATAAAGCTTTGCATAAATCTGAAGAGGAAAGCCACAAAAAAGATGAACAAATAACAGCCGCGCAGGCCGAAATAGGCCAATGTGACAAGGATATTGCGGCGCTGATGGCACAAATTGAAATGTTGAGCGCGGATTCTCCCGTAAAATCGCCTGCACCTGGGGATAAAGATGAATTCAAGGTTTGCGGCGTTGATCGTGACAATATCCTCGGCAGGCTGTATCAGCAGGTTAAAGTCCATGCTGACTATCGTATTGCGTTTGAGTCCGTTTTGCGCGATTTGCTGGATGCATATATTTTAAAGGACGTTTCCGGCGTAATAAAGCTGGTCAACGCAATGGATAAAGAAAACAACTTTTCCATGAGTTTTGTTGTGGCCGATCTGCCCTCCGTTTCAGCGCCAAACACGAATCGGCCGCCGGAATCAGTTTGCTTGATTGATCAAATCCAATTTCCCGACCAATTCCGGCCGTTATTCACGCGCTTATTGCAGAATGTCTATATCGTTGAGTCCGCCGATTTTCTGGGCCATAATGTTGACCCGGCAGTCGTTTGTGTTACAAAAAACGGCGTTGTTATCCGCGGCACAGGCGCGGTGCAAATCGGAAGGGGGATATCGTCGCCTGAACAAAGTCCGATTCTTAAGCAACAGCTATGCGAGGAGTTCAAAGCGCGCTTACTGACGCAGAATAAAAAAAAGGCGCTTGTTCATGAATCCTGCCGCATGCTTATTGAAGTCCAAAATGAGCAAAAGGATCTTTTCAACACTATGCGGGCGGAGCTTGACGCCAAAAGGCAGGCGCTTGCCGGCTACCAGGGACAGCATTTGATAATTAAGAGTGAAGCCGACAAAACCTGCGACAATTTGGAAACCGTGTCGTTGGAGTTGAAAGAAATTGAAAAACAGGGCAGTTCAACCGAACGCAAGAGCGAGCTTATCACCGCGATGGACGAATGCCATGCCCGCCGGATTGCGGTAAAACATAATATTGAAGAGCTAAATGACAAAATAAAGATATTTGAACAGACTCACAAAGAACTTCAAGCCGAGGTGATGGCCGCGAATGTCGGCGTTGTTCGGTACCGGGAAGAAGTCAGCCATCTTACCCAGATGGGCGCGGCGCAAAAAGAACGAATAGCCCAGCTTGAATCTTTGATTAACAACCGCGGCGTGCGCATCCGCGAATACGAGAAGGCTATTTTTTCTTTCAAAAATGCCAGCAAAGAAGCCGCCATCCACTTGCCGGTTTTGCAGGAGCAGAAGGCGAATAATGCCGGGCAAATTATACATATTAAGGAAAACCGCGACAAATTGCTGGTTGAATGCAAGAACGCCGAGGAAAAATTAAAACGTCTTCGCGGCAGTTGGGAAGCACAGCACAATCAGCAGAGCGATATGAACGGCAAAATCATTGCATTGCGCATGCGCCGCGAGCATCTTCTGGAAAGAATTACCGGCGAGTACCACCTTGCGGAAGAAATCGTCATTAATGCGACCGAGCCGGAATGGTCCGAGGGCGGGAAACCATCGCCGGAACAGCTTGATTCTTTGATTGGCGATCTGCGGGCCAAGATTGAAGCCATGGGACCGGTCAATACCGGCGCGATTGAAGAGCTTCAGCAATTGCAGGAACGGTACGAATTCTTGAGCCGCCAGCAGGAAGACCTGGTCAATGCGCGCCAGCAGTTGATGGAAGCCATCAGGAAAATCAATCAAACCACCACCGAAATGTTTTCCAAAACATTCGCCCAGATAAACGAGAATTTCCAGACCATGTTCAGTCAATTGTTCGGCGGCGGAACGGCAAAATTGATCCTGACGGATGAAGGCGATATCCTTGAATGCGGGATTGAAATATTTGCCCGGCCTCCCGGTAAAAGATTGCAAAGTATTTCCCTGCTTTCCGGCGGCGAGAGCACGCTGACGGCGGTCGCGCTGCTGTTTGCCATATTCATGGTCAAGCCCAGCCCGTTTTGCGTCCTGGACGAGTTGGACGCTCCCTTGGATGACGCCAACAACCAGCGCTTTATCAACATGCTCAAGGACTTTTTAAAGAATTCGCAGTTTATCGTCATCACCCACAATCGCCAGACCATCGCCGCCTCCGGTGTTCTTTATGGCGTAACCATGGAAAAAGATAAAATTTCAACAATCGTATCCATGCGTTTCAACAGTTCTGGCAAAGCTGATCCGGTTACTAGCCAGCCGCAGGAAAGCATCGTTCAAGCAAAAACTGATTAAACAGGCTTTCCCTTTACCCGCCGTGAAACCAAGGCGCGCGCGCAAACATGAGGAAAACGACTTGACACACATTATGGTTCCTGCGGAGAAAGTGCCAGTGGTGGAAGAAACGGATATTGTTGTCATCGGGGGCAGTTGTACCGGAGTATTTGCGGCGGTCCGGGCGGCCAGGCTCGGCGCAAAAGTCGTAATCGTGGAAAAGCAGAATCGGTTCGGTGGGGTCGCCACCAACGGCCTGGTACACATGTGGCACAGCATTTATGATACGGATTACAACCGGCAGATTATAGGCGGTCTGACGTATGAAATCATGGAGAGGCTTGATAAAAGAAACGCGATAAGCCAGTTTAAAAATTCAAAAAATTATGGCATTCGTTTCAACTCGGAAGAATTGACGATTGAGTTGGATGAGCTCGTGCAGGAGGCGAAAATCAAGCCTTACCTGCACACCTTCTTTTCGGCGCCGGTCATTGAAGACGGGCACGTTTCGGCTATAATCATCCAAAATAAATCGGGCCGGGGCGCGATCAAAGCCGGAATGTTCATTGATGCCACCGGCGACGCCGATCTGTGTTACCGGGCTGGGTTGCCGACATATATACCGTCCCATATCCAACCCCCGACCACCTGCGCAAGGTTCACCAACTGGCATTGCCCGGATAATCTTGATCCGATCAAGCTGATCATGGAACACGCCGATGAATTCGGTCTGCCCGATGGGTTTATGTGGGGCGCACCCATTCCGCCTGACGATGACGTCTTTATGCTGGCAGGCACGCGCGTCGCCGGGAAAAACCCCGCGGATGGCGACCAATTGACCTGTTGCGAGATGGAAGGCCGCCGCCAGGTCAGGGCGATCATGGATATCTGGAGAAAATACATAAAAGGTAAATGCATTGCGCTGCATGCCCTGCCATCCCAGATCGGCATCCGGGAAAGCCGGCATATCAAGGGAGCATATCTCTTGACCGGTGAAGATTTGCTTTACGGCAAAAAATTTGAAGATGCCATCGCCAACGGAACGTATCCGGTGGATATTCATCATCAGGACAAAGAGGGGATAACCTTTAAAAAATTAGACGGGACTCAGCATTATTGCCGGCCGGGCCGGGAGTCGATTATAGGCAGATGGCGCGAGGAAACAACGGATTATCCGAAATATTATCAAATCCCATTGCGCTCGTTAATTCCTCTCAAATCTAAAAACATCATTGCCGCCGGACGCATGTTGTCCGCCGACCAGGAAGCTTTCGGTGCTGTCAGGGTAATGGTCAACCTCAATCAGACCGGAGAAGCCGCCGGGGTCGCTGCCTGGCACGCATTGACATCAGGTATTGATATTGCCCGGGTAAATGCCCGGGACGTCAGGAAATCGCTACTATCCGGCGGATCGTGCGTTCTTTAGGTTTTAAAAAGAACGCGGCGCAAGGCGTTAAGACAACGTGTGTTTTCTGAACGCCGGCCGACCGTAACGCGAATATATTCCGGCAGGTTGTAACCGTCCATCGGACGCACGATTACCTGTTCTTTTTGCAGTTCCTGAAAAACCTTCCGTCCGTTACCGACCTTTAGAAGCATGAAATTAGCCACGGAGGGAACATATTCTATGTTGAGTTTTTTTAAATTCATTTCAAAAAAGCGAAGTCCTTTCCTGACCATTTTCTGAGTCTTAGCCACGAAAGCATCATCTTTAATGGCTGCAACAGCCGCTTTCAAAGCCATGTCATTGACGTTAAATGGCTGGCGGACGCCGGCCATAAGTTCGATCCCTTCTGCCGGGGCAACCGCATATCCGATGCGCAACCCCGCCAATCCGTATGTTTTGGAGAAAGTGCGTAAAATAATAATTTTACGCCCCTCGCGGACATAACGGAGCGTATCGGGTTGAATTGCAGGAGGAAGCAATTCAATATACGCTTCATCCATGGCAACAATCACATGGGGCGGAACTTTATTCATAAACTCATTGATTTCTTCGCTCTTAACCATTGTGCCGGTGGGGTTGTTCGGATTGGCAATGAAGACAACTTTTGTGCGCGGGGTTATGGCCGCCAGCATTGCCTTGAGATCATGGGTAAAATCGCGCATGGGAACAATAACCGGCCGCGCTTCAAACATTTCAACAATCAGCCGGAAGATGGCGAAGGCGCGGTCGGCGATCACGGCTTCGCTTTTGCTGTCCAGGAAAACATGGCCGATAAACTCAATGATTTCGTTGCTGCCGTTGGCGATCATGATTTGATCTGGCTCAACCTTCAGTTTTTTTGCCAGCGCTCCCCGCAGGTAAAAGGCGCTGCTGTCCGGATAGCGGTGCATTTCGCCGGCGGCATGTTTCATCGCGCGAACCGCCAGAGGGGAGGGTCCTAATGCGTTTTCGTTTGAAGCCAGCTTGATGATATCATCCGCGCTTTCAAATCCCAGTTCGCGCGCCACTTCTTCTATTGGTTTTCCCGTCTCGTACCGGCCCAAGTTCATCAACCATTGCTTTGCGATTGATTTCATAAATTTTATCGGTTAAAAAATACCACCCAAAATAAGATGCATAAGGAAAATTAGCAGTCATTGTTTCCTTTTTTATGCATTATTGCAACTCTTCAATTGCCATTCGTGGATTTAAATTCAGAGCCGGCGCCTGCTCGCCCTTGATATAATTTTTGGCGCATGAGCTGCAGTTGATCAGCCAGCCGGGCGGCCTCATCAATATCCTTGGCCGGAACATCCAGCACCACCCGCGCATTCCGCGGCCACTGCTGCGGCCAGGTTGACATGGCGCCGGATGGCAACCAGTCACGGTTCCATTGCGCGCAGGTTTTCTCAAAGAAGGTGTAGGCCGGGATAAGGTATTCTTCCGGTTTGCGTTGGGGGGGATTATACAGGTTCAGCAGGCGCAGCCCCCGGATCTTCCGGAAATTCGGCCACTGATGGCGGGCATCCGCGCAGCAGTGCATGCCAAGCCCGCCGTAACGGTCCGAGAGACGCTGGAGCTCCGGAAGAAATAAACTTTCAAACATCTCCGCGTTCACGCTGCCCGATTCATCCTCCGACAGGGTTACGCCCTGCGGCATGTAGTAGTCCGGGCAATGCGCGACAAAACTACGTCCATAGCGACGGAACCACTCATCCAAAAAAGCCGTCAGCAATGCGTAGACCTTGTCGGCGAGTTCCTGGACGGCTTCCGGGTTATCAACCATTGCCATGAAGAAAGTTGACTTATTCCAGATCAAGGCGGCAATATCCATCGGGCTCTGCACGTCAACCATGCCCAGCGACGCGTCCGGCGCGCGCCGATGTAGTTCATCAGCCATATCAAACAAGTAGCTCAGCGAGGAACGGCTCAGTTCGGGCACTTGCAATCCGGCCACCGCGCTGGCATCGTCAACCAGTGGTTGCGCGAATGGGTTGGTGTCCGTGGGGCGCACAACCGAACATCCGAATGCCTCGGCAAAAATCTCGGTGCCGGTTATCATGCTCAGATACGGAACGGCGTCGTCATTGACCACACTAATTCTTTCCAAGGCCCGCTGATAGGTTTGCCATATGTACTCAACCCGTTCTTTTGCTTTCTCCGGCCAGTGAGGCGGCGGCGTACCCGGCGCCTTGGCGTCAGTCCAGCGGATTATGAACATAAAACCGGGGGACGCTTCCGGCGCCAAAAAGGTCTCCCAGCGACGCTGGCGCGCGGCGATGAGTGATTGCGAGTTTGCCCCATCAGATTTCCGACATTGATGTTTAATTGTCATATCTAAATATCCTCCTTTACATTTAGTTGTCATTGAATCATAATAATTCATAGACATCAATGGCATATCTGGCCATATGATTGTCATATATAAACATGACCTATTTTGATGACATTCAATTCATCGGCGCTGATATCTTGCCCCAATGCAGGGCCATCGTGAATCGGCGGTTTCCAGCCACGTATTCGCTGGAATTCCTGCTGGATGGGCGCATGTTTTCAATTATCGACGGAGGTCCGCGGGTGATTCTAGACTGTCCGGCACTGTTCTGGCACCATCCCCGCCATCACTATCATTACGGTGCGATTGATTCACGGGGTTGGGATCATCACTGGGTGCTGATAGCGGGACCTCGGGCCAAACGTATCGTGGAAACCGGGCTAATGTCCCTGGCGCCCGCCGGTTACTTGTTGGTGCCGGAGCCCCGCGTCTGTGCCGCATTGTTTCGCGAATTGGTTGATATTTTGCACGATCCGTCGCCTTGTTGCCATCCTTCGGCGGTGCTCTGTCTGGAACACCTTCTGGTGCTGGTGTCGGGTTGGATCCGGCACAAGGACGACCATCCAGTGGTTTTCCACGAGGGCGTGGGAATACTGGCCGAGGCTATTGAGCGGGATCCCTGCCGGCGGTTTAACTGGACGGCAGAGGCACTGCGTTTGCATCTTTCCTATGGTCACTTTCGGCGGCTCATGCGCATTCGCCTGGGACGGCCGCCGCACGAGCACCTCCTGATGTGCCGAATGCGGCAAGCGGCCCGATTACTGCAAGACCGGCGGCGGCCGGTCAAGGCCGTGGCCGGCGATCTTGGTTATGACGACGTGGCCCAGTTCTCGAAACTGTTCAAAAAAACAATCGGCTTTTCGCCCAATGCCTACCGCCAATCGTTACCGTGACAGCCTATTTCGCTGATTCCAATGCTTTCGGATAGGACCCGAGGATTCTCAAAAGGATGCAATGATTGTTTAAATCGCGCATTGCCCTGTGCGCGTTCTCGTCTTGAACGTGGCCTTCAATATCCACGAAAAACAGATATTCCCAGGCCTTTTGCCGGCTGGGCCGCGATTCAATCTTGGTCATGTTTAAATTATATTTTTTCAGCGAACCCAATGCCCGATGGAGCGATCCGGCTTGATGTTTAACCGAAAACAAAATAGACGTCTTGTCATCGCCAGTTTTGTTTCCAAAAGATTTGCCGATGACGAGAAAATGGGTCATATTGCCGCTCACATCCTGAATGTCGGCGTTAAGGATATTCAACCGATAAACATCAACCGCAAGCCGGCCGGCTATCGCGGCGGCATGTATGTCCTTGGCGGCCATTTCAGCCGCGCGCGTGGTGCTGGCAACCGCAACGAGTTCCGCTTCCGGCATTTCGCTGCGCAGCCATTTACGGCATTGGCCGAGAACGTTCGGGTTGCTTATAATGCGCTTAATTCCGGCGCGCGGCCCCGCGGCGAGCAGGTAATGCGCGATCGGCTGGTAAATTTCAGCGCAGATTTTTAAATCAGTTTCCGCAAGACAGTCAAGAGTATTGGTAACCGCGCCTTCGGTTGAATTCTCAACCGGGACAACCCCATAATCGGCTTCCTTTCTTTGAACCCGTTCAAATACATCGTCAATTGTTTCGCAGGGAAGATAGCCGACGCTTTTCCCAAAACGTCTCAGGGCGGCCTGGTGGGAAAACGATGCCGGCGGTCCCATATACGCCACGCGGATGGTTTTTTCCAGCGCCAACGAGGCCGACATTATTTCGCGGTAGATGGCCGTCAACGCCGAGGAGGGCAGGGGGCCGCGGTTTGCCTTGGCAATATTATTCATGATCGTCTTTTCGCGCGCCGGTACATACGCTTCGGCCTGTGACTGGTTCTTGATTTTTCCTATGGCCAATGCCGCGGAAGCGCGCTGATTTAAAAGCCGGACAATCTGTCGATCAAAGGCGTCTATTTTGTTCCGCAAATTATTTATTCTTTTTTTTGTCATGGGTCGTTATCCTGGTGATGCGGGTTCGTCCGCTCCTTGCGGTGGCTTGGAATCCTGCGTTTTTGTCTCCTGTCCATCGGTTTTCTGTTCCGGAATATCCTGTTCATTATCATCATCATCTTCGTCTTCTTCGTCGTCAGCGTCCGTATTCTCGGCGCTTTCCTGTTCGGATTGTTTGGTGCGAGCTTGAATTCTTTCTTCCTCTTTACGGCGCAATTGCTCAATACCGGGCAGATGGTTGATGTTTTGCAGGCCGAAATGTTCCAGGAAAAGCTGGGTTGTGCCGTAAAGCAGGGGATGGCCCGGTAAATTACTGCGCCCTGCAATCTTTATCAGCTGGCATTCCAGGAGATGACGCACGATATTATCAACATTAACGCCGCGCACCCCCTCAATTTCAGCCCTCGTAACCGGCTGGCGATAAGCAATGATCGCCAATGATTCCAGCGCCGGTTTTGAAAGGCGGCTCGGTCGTCCGCTGTTCAGAAGCTGGCGGAGCCACGGACCGCATTCCGGATCAGTTTGTAGACGGAATCCGCCGGCTACTTCGGCGAGGTGGATACCGGCTTCCATTTGAATTAAGTCAACTTTTATCTGCTCCAGCACGGCGCAAATTTCGCTTTCTTTGATCCTGGAAAATTGACGGCAGGTCTGATCTTCTTCGGCAGTCTGGATAAAATTTTTTTTAAGGTCGGCCGCCGCGATCGGTTTCTTGGCGGCAAACAGCATTGCACCGATTATTTTTTTCAGGGTAAGTTGATTGGTTGGTAAAGACATATTTTATGTTCCTTAAACGAACGGTTCGTCAGTCGGTTGCGCGCACAATCATTATTTCTCCGAATGTTTTATCCTGTTTTGCGGTTATCTGATGCAAGCGCACAAGTTCCAGCACGGCCAGAAAGGTGCAGATAATTTCATGCCTGGTTGCAAGATGATCAAAAAGGTTAAAAAAAGGGACGCTTATTTTTTCCTTGATTATGGCAAGCAGCATTTCAATCTTATCGGCCACGGTTATCTTTTCGGCGAATATTTCGCCGATCACCTCCGGCTCAATTCTTTTTAAAGCGTCGTTGAAGACGGAAATCAAGTCAAAAATTGTCACTTCTTCCAGTCCAATTTCAGATGAAGGGGGAGTCTGGACATCTTCGCTTCCGCGTAAAAACGAGTTGCTTTGGTCAATTTCCATGCCCTGCAGTAATCCCGCCGCATCTTTGAATTTTTTATACTCCACCAGTTTGCGGATCAAATCCCAGCGCGGATCATCTTCTTCCGGCTCAAGTTCGGGGCGTTCCTCCGGCGGCAGAAGCAGGCGGCTTTTAATCATCAGAAGCGTCGCCGCCATGACGAGGAAGTCGCCGGCAATATCCAGATCAAGCATGCGCATCAAACCGAGGTATTCCATATATTGGCGCGTGATGAGCTCAATGGGAATATCGTAGATATCAACTTCATCTTTTTTGATCAAGTAGAGAAGAAGATCCAGCGGGCCTTCAAATACTTCCAGCTTGATTTTTAACTCGTCCTGAACAGGCATAGACATTTCATTACTCCAAACCAACGGCAGTTCTTGCTTTCCGGAGGGTGTCTTGAATCACTTTCCCCGCCTTTTCGGCGCCTTCGCGCAGAATACGTTCAACGCCGGCTGGATCCGACTGCAGTTGTTCCCGCTTTGCGCGGGCTTGGGCGAAATACTGCCAGATCAGTTCAGCGAGCTCTTTTTTTACCTCGCCATAGCCGATTCCCCCATTCCGGTAGCGGTCAGCCAGCTGGGCGCATTTGTCCTTCGGGGCAAAAAGCTTATACAAAGCGAACACATTACATTTATCCGGGTCTTTTTTGTCGGCCACCGTCTTGCTGTCGGTTACGATCCGCATGACGTTTTTTCGCAATTCATTCTGCGGCGTAAAAAGCTCAATGGTATTGTTATAAGATTTTGACATTTTCTGGCCGTCAATCCCGGGAACTACGGCCACTTCTTCCTTGATCAACGGCGCCGGAATTTTAAATGTTTCCCCGAACTGGTTGTTAAATTTTATTGCTATGTCACGTGTTACCTCAACGTGCTGTTTTTGATCCTGTCCGACCGGCACAACGTCGGACTGAACCGCAAGGATATCGGCGGCCATGAGCACCGGATATGCAAATAGACCGTGATTTGGCGTAATGCCATGGGCTATTTTGTCCTTATATGAATGACAGCGCTCCAGTAACCCCATCGGTGTGACGATGGAAAGCAGCCAGGCAAGCTCTTGAACTTCAGGAACGTCGCTTTGACGGTAAAAGATAGTTTTATGGGGATCAAGACCGCATGCCAGAAAATCAAGCGCCACGTCGTTTGTGCCCCGCCGCA
>Ga0247840_10006579_pt1 | contig 16623 bp, 23 predicted proteins | sample LaCruzMarch2015__FD_192404 | JGI IMG/M metagenome (GOLD analysis project Ga0247840, IMG submission 192404) | Freshwater microbial communities from meromictic Lake La Cruz, Castile-La Mancha, Spain - LaCruzMarch2015_17m | ecosystem: Environmental > Aquatic > Freshwater > Lake | place: Spain... | reverse complement strand
GAAAAGAAGCTTGCTGCTTCTGGGTATGATGTTCGTCCACAAGCCAAATGCGTATTTAAATTAGTTATCTGGAAGTATGGGATTTATAAGAACTCCGATGGCAGCGTTAATGCATTTATTAGCGGTTTTGCCTCTATCAATAGATCCGGAAAAACATTTTGGACACCAAAGCCACCTTCTTTGCTTGTGATGCAATATTCCGAAAGCGCATTCGGAAAATCGACTGTTCCGAGACAACTTGACGAATACAAAACTCAACCGGACCTTTATCGACAAGATTTTGAAAATGCTGCAAAAAGTTTTGCTAACGCTATAGTACCATAATATACAACTCCAACACATAACCGACAATTATCACATGTAGGTGATAAGACAAATATTTAGGCCTCATCAATTGCGATATCGAATCACGTACAAGTATATTTCGAACGGTAAAGGGTGTAGCGGAGGCGAGGGACGACTCCTCCGACTACACCCAATAAACAGACCAGTCGACCTAATCCCTGTCCGTTCGGGACATTCAGCATGCCTCCTGCTGAGGCCACTTCGCGGGCAGGAGATTGCACAAAAGCAAGCACGAATAAGTCTCTGGGGACGTTCGCAGAAAAACATTTAACTTTACCCACTCGGTTCAACTCTATGGAATCATCAATACCATGAAACACACGTTCTGGCTCTATTTTCTCGACGAACTCGGACGCCTTCTAAAAATGCTAAAGCAATGAAGAAAAGGGTTTTCTCTTCAGCACTGGCACTGTTGCTAGCAGTGTCCGTGATCGATGTGATCGTTGGCGCTTACGCTTTCTTTGGCCAGCGATTGTATTATTCCAGGGCCTCGATTTCGATTCACGAGTCAGGAAAAAGCCTAAACGATGCGGCGTCTCATCTCGCGATAAACTCGGATAAATTCAACGAATCTGTGCGACAAGCACTGGAGTCAGCATCACAAGCGTTCCGTACTGAAACGAGTCTCGTCAAGGTAAGGAACACGGATCTCTATGAGATCGGCATTCGCGACGCCGACGCAAAGCGAGCGGCTGACCGAGCCAATTTTCTGGCGGTCGCGCTCCAAAAAAAGTTTGGCGGAACAATTTGGGAGAAGGCAGAGCCATCTGACACACAGACCGCTCCAAACAATTTGATCAGTATATTCACCGCAACCAGTTTTGTTGTGCTGTTTTGTTTGCTGTTTTGGATATACACGAGAAGTAGATTCTCTGGAGACTTTTCTGCCAACAAGCCACGGCTCGGGGGTAAATCTGGTCAGATTTTGCAGTCTAGTCCTGAATCAGCGTCCATGATATCACAGAACGAAGGGACTGAAGCCAACGACGGTGGCGAGGTGAAGGTAACAATCGGATTGCTTGATGAAAACACCAACGCTTGGCTGAAGATGGTCTACATGCTCCTCGTGGGACATGTGAAAGCGAACGGAAGCAACCCGACGTTTTACGAAGACCTCGGTCCGCAAACTTTGGGGAGGGATTATGACAAAGATGCTTTGCTTGGAGCACTAAGAGCAATAGCCAAAATTGACATTCAGGCAGGACGCCCCCCTTTGTCCCTGATCGTGGTGAGCGACTCAGGGAATTGCATGCCAGATCGCTCCATTGTTGACTTTGTGGAGTCGCTGGGTGTCCGCTGCTCCGGGCTAGAGGTCTACACCCAGATGCAGATAATCGCCCGGTTTTGGAAGAATAGGGATCCGATTTTTGACTGAGAGAATTCCCCGCACAAGCCACCGCGCATCATCAAGCGCCGTGTTCACTCCCCCGCTGATCTTCCGCAGCCTGAACGCTCGGCGCGGACCTTTGGTGCAGAACCCGGCCGAGCGGATCCGCCAATACACCGGGGGACAAACGTGGCTGTCAGCGTTTTACCGTGCCCTTGTGGACTCGGCTCGAAACCTTCTTGCGACTCAATTTCGTATTTCCTGGGCACTGGGGAGCCAGGAATTCATGAACCTCCAGAGAAAACGCTTTCGCCAACCGCTCAACAGTTGACAGCCAGATCTCCTTCTTCCTTCCAGCTTCGATCTGCTGCAGGAAGTTCTGGGAAAAATCAGCAACCTCGGCCAGTTCTTGCTGGGTGAGATGATGCATGCGGCGCAGCTCTCGAAGGCGATTGCGGACTCTGGTCACTGAATTCACCCCAGTGATCGTAGGGATTTTGAATTGACATTCTTACCAGTGATCGCTTGGGTGTTTTCAAGTTCCCATGAGCACCCGGCCAGCAATCCTCCTCTTGGCGTTCATCGTCATCACCGGCATCGCATTGGCAGCCGTCTATACCTACAAGTGCCCCAGGTGCGGGTTAATTCAGCAATATGACCGGCCTGCGGTTTACAAGTGCCCGAGCGACGGGACATACATGAATCCGAAATGAGGTTATACCTCCTAAAAGATGGCCAGCAAATTGGCCCGATAGAGGAAGAAGCGGCTCGTGCTGGTCTGCTTGCAGGGGAATATTCCGAAACGACAGCCGCCTTGATTGAGGGTGAGAGCGAATGGAAAACCCTTGGGGCGATTTTGCAGCCAAAAGAGCCCCCTCCCCTTCCCCCACAGGTGTCGCCTGTCCCGGCAACTGCTCAACCTGTCATGGAATTGCCGGTTCAGGTCGATGCACTGGCATTCTGGGGAAATCTCCTGCCCTGGCTCGCTCTGATTGGCACGGCAACGCTCTTCCTTGGAGGATTTGTATACGTCAGTGGAGTAATTTCTGTTGTCGCTATCGTGATGGCTGGCACATCCGGTAATATCCGCCGGTGGTGGATTTATGCGGTTTTTGGCATTTTTCCAGTCATCGGAGTGGTTTCCCTGATTCTCCTTCACCTGAAAGTGGAAGGCATATTGCGTGACCATGGCAGAAAAGTGCCGTTCCTCATGGATAAAGTGCCGCGCCCGGCTGTTTACGGGATTATCGGGCTCCTGTGTTTAGTTGGGTGGGACCTGCGGGTGTTTGGGATGTGCTCAAATGTTTGGACGGGAATCACGGGGCCGTCAACCAGCGTCGAGCAAAGGATTGCCAACAACTGCCAAAGTCTCCTCACAAGAGACAAGCAGGCAGTCTTCGATCAACTCCATCCTATCGGAACGGCAAAGAGCATTGTAGTTCACGAGGTCAACGTGGACTCATGGAAGCATGGGAAGGCGACAAATCAAGAGAGCGACATAATCCGGTTCACGGTCCGATACACCCTGTTCTGGGAGGGGCCGATCACAACGGACGGATACACAAAAATCGAGTCCACCTATGACATGGAATCGCAGCGCTGGACCACCAAGGTCCTTGGAACAAATGGCACAACCAACGAGGACGTTAAGTCGGGAGCCATCTCGTTCGGCGTGGAGTTTTTGAAGGGTTTACTCCAGTAATTATCGCAACGCTGAAACGAACCCCTCCCCCTGTAGATCACAAGCCAGCGGTATATCATCCTGATGAAAACACTTAAATCACTCCCAGCGGTAGCCTCCGTGGCAAAAGGCAATATCGCCGCGACTTGCATGTTGTTCTTGTTGGCAACCGTTTGTTCGTGCGCGGCCCAAAGCGCTGGCAATGCTGCGGAAGCGGGTCAGATCCCACCGGATGCCATGCTTGAGCAAAAGAAGATTATCCGCTCCGTCTTGAGCGACACCATCCCAGCTTGCGAAGCCGACATCCAAAAAGCCGTCGGGACTCCGATTAAGTTTGATGTTCAATGGCCATACCTCATCACTCTCAGGACCCGTATTGACTCGCAAAACAGGACGCCGGTCGACGAGGCCGTTGGACTTGTGGGCCAAACCGTCCAATGCGTGACCAAGGCACTCGAAAAAATCGCACTGGACCAAGATGGAAAGGACGCGATAGCGCACAAAATCAAAAAGATAGTGGTTTCCGCCAAATCATGGGAGCTCAATTCATGCCCGCTCCGACCCGGACAGAAGCCCGACCCGGACAAGAGACCACCAGACGAGAAATATGTATCGCTGTCGGACGGGACGCTTTTCGTGTTCATTCACCTGTTGATGAAACAGCCTGAGAAGCCCGGCGAAGCGGAGACAGTGCAGGTCATGGATTACCCCAATGAGGTGATGATCAAAGAGTCGTTGACGAAACTCCTTTAACCTCGTTTTGCGCGCTCATTTTTGGCGCAAAAAGCTGGTATAATACCTTGAACGAGGACTCAGCTTCGGCATTCGCCGGAAGAGCTGATTTTTCACAAAAAAGGAGGAATTCTATGGCGCAAGCCAGGTATTACACTCCGCAAGTCTCCCGATTTGTCGTCTCTGTGCTTTATCACGAAGCAAAACGACGGCAGATCCCCATGACCAGGCTCACCGACGAACTGCTCCGGCGGCAATTGAGTGGGTGTGAGTCATGGGAGACGGCACAGAGCCTCAGAATTGCGGAGGAAGCACCAAAATACGGTCAATCCTGACCAAAACCAAACCAGCACAGGAAAGCCAGTGGTTCATCGCCACTGGCTTTTTTCGTGCCCAAACCAAAAGAAAGGAACAGCAGACAATGGCACTCAAACTTATTGCCAACTATTCAAAACGCTTGGGACTCCCAGGCTATAGCAGCCACCAGTTTGCGGTCACCGTCGAAACGGAGATCTCAAATATCAGCGAGGTGGCAACAGAAAGCAGCCGACTCTACCAACTCCTCCAGCAGAATGTGGATGAGGAGATTCAACACACCGGGTTCGTTCCCGATGAAAGCTACGGTATATCCGAGCAGGGATCTCGCAACGGACAGCGCAACGGCAGCAACGGCCACACAAACGGCAACGGTGAGGCATGGAATTGCTCCGACAAACAACGGGATCTCATCCTGAAGCTGGTCGGCGAACACAACCTGCCGAAAGACCAGGTGGATGAAACCGCCAAGACCATGTTCGGCGTCGGCGTGAAGGAGTTGAACAAGCTCCAGGCCAGCGGTCTCATTGATCGCATCATCGAGGACACAGGGGGCAAACCTGCCAACCGTCGTCCCCGCAATGGCACCACCCCACCACGCAGGCAGTATCAGAATGGAGGTGCCCGGTGATCGCCCTGGCACCAGAAATCCCGCCATCGACCGATGAACTCGTGTCGGTGGTGTCGGCCAGCAGGCTCAATTGCTTCCACTCATGCCGGTTGAAGTTCTTCTTCCGGTATGTCATGGAACTGACCAAGCCTGCAACGGCAGCATTGTTCGTGGGCAAAGCGGTCCATGCTGCGCTCCAGAAATGGAGTTCGGCCAGATGGAAGGGAGTGGTCCATGATGCCGAATCCTTGAAACCGGCGTTCCTTGAAGAATGGGTCAACGCCCAGATCGAGGAGCCGGTGGAATGGGAGGATGCCAACGAGGAGGAACAGAAGACAAAAGCGTGGGGCCTCGTTGAAATGTATCTGGCAGAAAGCCCGATACCGGCCGAAGAAAAACCCGAAGCGGTGGAGGTCAGGGTGGAAGCGGATTTGGGATACCGTGGGCTACCTACCCTTGTGGGCATTATAGATCTGGTTCGGCCGGGCGGTGTGATTGTGGACTTCAAGACAAGTGCCACAACCCCGATGCTGAATCAGGTTTTGCACCGCAACGAAGTCCAGCTCACAGCCTACGGCCTCCTTTACCGGGAAGCCACAGGTCAGCAAGAAAGCGGGATGGAAGTGCACCACCTGATCAAGACCAAAGTGCCAAAACTCGTCGTGAGCCGATTCGGATCGGTGAGCGAGGCGCAGGAAACCAAACTCCTGCGGACCATCGAAAGCTACGTGGATGGGGTCCAGAGGGAGGATTATATTCCTTCCCCCGGAATTCATTGCGCGGCTTGCGAATACTTCCAGGAGTGCAGGGCATGGGGTGCGGTTGAGGAAAGGAGGGCGGCATGAACCGGAAAATCGCAGTTGCGGTCATGATTGCTGGCACCCTGTTGGTGGCGGCATGTCAGGAGGAGAAAGCCCGCCAGTTGATCGACACCCGACCGATTGGCGATGGCCTGCAATTCTTCGGAATGATGGTTGTGCTCGCTGCGCTCGTGTTCGTGTTCGGAAAATTCGTCGAACAACCGGTCATCATGCGGTGGACATATTTGCCGTATGTTCTGGTCGCGCTTCTAATCGTGCTGTCCCTGCTAGTGCTTGCGGCAGCAGCGCCCTCGCTTCTCATCCCATTCAGTGTGGCAGTCGTCGTAGCGGTGGCTCTCGCCCTCGCATGGCACCATTGGAAATAGCTGGGTAGGAACAATTTTGCATACCCAAAAACCAACGAGAGCCCGGAGGCATAACGCTTCCGGGCTTTCTCATTTCAACACAGAAAGGAACAAAATCTATGCAGAGCACAACGCTCTATTTCAGCGAAGGCAGCTCGGACAAAGTGTATCGGGTCGCCATCGAAACCCGTGACGGCGGAAACGTGGTCAACTTTGCCTATGGGCGGAGAGGATCGACGCTGAACACCGGCACGAAAACAACCAGCCCCGTCACATCGGACGAGGCACAACGCATCTACGACAAGCTCATCCGTGAGAAAACCGCCAAGGGCTACACCTCCGGCGAGGACAGCATGGCCTACAGCGATGGCAGCAGGAGAGTGACAGCCATCCGGCCACAGTTGCTTAATCCCGTTGACGATCCCGAAGCCCTGCTCAAGGACAACGGGATTTACCTGCAACCGAAACACGACGGCAAACGTCTGCTAATTCACAAAATGGGCGAGAATGTCATCGGCATCAACCGGCGCGGCATTGAATGCAGCATCCCCGAAAGCATCCGTGTTGCGGCCTTGGCCCTGCTCGGAGGCTTCTTGATTGATGGCGAGGCCGTGGGCGACATGCTCCACGTCTTCGACATCCTGGAGATCGACAACACCGACATGCGGGCCATCCCGTATCGTGACAGGCTTGTGAGGCTTCTCAACCTGCTTGCAAGTGCGCAGCAGACATCCATCCAGTGGGTTGCAACCATCAGCGGTCAGGCATCCAAGCGCCGGGTCTATGACCAACTCCGCAAGGACAATGCCGAAGGTGTGGTATTCAAGCAGATCGGGGCACCGTATTCACAGGGGCGTCCCAACTCCGGTGGCACGCAGTTCAAATACAAGTTCGTCGAAACGGCCTCGGTGATCATCAGGGAGATCAATGCCAAGCGCAGTGTGGCCATGGCGGTGTGGGACGATGGAAACCTAGTCTCGGCTGGTAATGTCACGATCCCAGCCGATCAGGCCATCCCGCAAATCTGGGATGTTGCAGAGGTCAGATACCTCTATGCCATGCCTGGCAGTGGCGCCCTCTACCAGCCAGTATATCTGGGTGTGCGGGACGACATCATGAGCGTCGAATGCAGCCGTAGGCAGCTCAAGTTCCGCAAGGAGCCGGAGGAAGTGGCGGCATGAAAACCCCGCTCATCAACCGCGCCAAGGTGAAGCAATTTGCCCTGGCAGTTGCAGAGAAGCGAACACACAGGTTCACGCGGGTCGGTGAAGAATTCCTCCTCCGGTGCGAAGCCAATACGAAAGAGTTCATCCGGCAATACGTCGGTCGTCTGCCCTCCAAAGGAAAGACGATTTTGTAAATCAAACAACCCCGGACCATCGGGATTTTTCAATACACGCCGGGATGGATCCCCGGCACTTCACCAACCGAAGGCCATGGGCACAACGCTCGTGGCCTTTTTCATTCAGCAACCAAGAAAGACCAAAAATATGATCAGCATCTCAGTCAGTGAATTGAAGCCTGCCATTGCGGGCCTCGCAAAAGTCGTCAGCAATAAATCCACCCTCGAATGCCTTCGTTGCGTTCGTGTGGATGCAACACCGGAACATGTCAGCATCCTGGGCACGGATCTGGAAATGTATGCCAGAATCGCGTTGCCAGAAGCCAAGTGCGACATAGTAGAAAGCTTCCTGCTCCCGTTTGATCGCTTGCAGGGAGTTGCCCGGCGTTTCCCGCCGTCCACGGTTCTCAATATCAAACCCGCACGGATCTCCTGCCATCTCGGAAACGGACAGCTCAACGAGCCCATCACTGCACCCGCCGTTGAGGAGTTCCCCGTGGAACCGGCGTTTGAAGTCAAAGCCGTTGCCCTGCCGGAGTCGTTCCCCCGCAGGTTCACCGAAACGATGGGTTGCAGTTCAACAGACGCCACCCGTTATGTCCTCAATGGCATCCTCTTGGATGTCAGCGATCCGGCCTGTCACACCATGGTCGGCACGGATGGAAGACACCTGTTCAGCGCGAACAGCTTCACTCTGCCGCTCTCGGACTCTGTCATCATCCCGAGCCACAAGCTCCTTTTGTGGCGCGGACTGGCGGATCTCCCGTGGGCACTGGCAGGTCAGAAGAAAAAGGACAACGCTCTGGTCCGCATTGCTGCAGGGAATTGGACGCTCACGATGAAAACCATCGAGGGCAACTACCCCAACTGGCGGCAGGTTGTCCCGAAAGGTGGCGACATCCGCACGACGGTCAGGCTGCCAGAGGGACATGCGTTCGCAGCGATGGTGGACAGTCTCCCTGGTGGGGATCTGAACGACAAGCCGGTGAACCTCGTGATCGAAAAGGGAACTGTCTCCGTAAAAGACAACACCGGAGGAAGCAGCATCCTCCTTGAGGGAGCCACTACCAAAGGGCCGGACATCAAGATCCGCCTCAACAGGGATTATCTCCTGAAGGCATTCGACTACGGGCTCACCAACATTTGGCTCATCGATTCCATGTCGGCCATGCAGTTCGCCCGCACAGGCAGGCAGATGGTCGTCATGCCTTTGAGGACCATGGATTCCTCACCAGCAAAACCAACAAACCAACCGGCTCCACAAGAGCCACAAACCGAAAGGACACCCATGACCGAAACAAACGGCCATCAGACGAACGGGGCCACAGCGTCTCGTTTCAACGGAGCCAACCACTCCACACCAGCGGACAAACCGGCCATCGAAGTCGCCATCGAGAAACTCGACGGCTTCAAGGCCACGTTCCGTGAAGCCCTCATCGGCGTCACTGAGATCACCACCCTGCTCAAGCAGTCCGTTCGTGACCAGAAAGCCGGGGAGAAAGAAATCCACCAAGTCCGCCAGACGTTGCGCTCTCTCCAGAGCGTCAAACTCTGACCGACACAAAGCAGGGGCCGGGGGCAAACACTCCCGGCCTTTGTTGTTATTCACACAATATGAACATCATCGATCATCCAGCTCCCCGCGCCAAAACCCCGCCGCGTGGTATGCTTCTTCATTGCGGGGCAGAAATCGTCAGCCGCGAGCAGTTGTTTGCGGTCCCGACACCACCTGGAACCCAAACTTGGTATCCGCTCAGCCATCGCATCATCCTTGGCGAGGTGGAAACCCAGCTCGAAACCAGCGGGTTCACCATCCTTGAGGAAACCCACGCCCTCAGCCACGAAGGAGCCAGATACTTCGGGGTGATGTCCGTCAGCCTCCCCAACCGTGGTCATGCCGACTTCGGTTGGATCGTTGGAATCCGCAACAGTCACGACATGACGTATCCAGCCGGTCTTGTGGCTGGCACACGCGTTTTTGTCTGTGACAACTGCGCGTTCAGCGGCGAGGTGCGGATCAGCAGAAAGCACACACGGTTCGCTGAACGTGATCTCAGGCATCTGACAGCCCGTGCTGTTGGGCAGCTTGGTGACAGGTTCCATGGATTGGATCAGCGTGTTCTGGCCTACAAGGAGGAGCGCATCACCAACAAACGGGCGCATGACATCATCATCCGTGCGGTGGATTGTGCGGCAATCACGCCGGCCCAGATCCCGGAGGTGCTCATGCAGTGGCGTAAGCCTGAGCATGAAGCGTTCGAGGCCCGCAATGCCTGGAGCCTGTTCAACGCCTTCACCGAGGTCCACAAAGCCGTGAACCCGCATACGGCCCTCCGTCGTGGTGAGGCTCTGCATGGCCTGTTTGATGCAGAGACCGGTGTGGCCCTGGCGTCATGAGCCAGAAAAACCCATGGGGAAAGAACTACCCACGCATCCGCTCCATCCACCTGAATCGGTATGAACGGCCACTCCGGGCCACAGTCTGGACCAAGTTTGTGATGGTCAAAGTGGTCTGGAGGGATGTGGGCGGAGAATCCTGTTGGTTCTCAAGCGGCACCGGGGACGCGAAGAGGGAAGCCGTTCCCGCCATAGAGCACATAGAAGCCATGTGCCAGTCTGTGCGGTGACGCATGGGCGAAAAAGCCTGTCTGCACTCGGGGCAGGCTTTTTTTAGCTGTCAGTGACAACGTGCCGTGAATTGTGTGCTGCAACTTGTATCTAGGCGACGACGGCGCTTGGAAGCGGCTTGTCACGCGCTCCTACACGACCGGTGAGGGTGAGTTCTTTGATCTGGAGAAGTCGTTGGAAAATAACCTGCCCTACCCCAGCGGATGTCCCACCCCACATGATAAGGTCGGGGCATGATCAACAGACGTTCTTTCCTCGGCAGCCTTGCTACCCTGTGCGGATCCGGCCTCGCGGCATTGCCTTTCGGACACACCCATGCCCCGCTGCAAGACCCACCGGAAGACGGCGATTGGGACTGGTGGCGGGCTCTGAAAAGAACCCCGCTCACACATTCCGACGATCCGTTTGCCTCGGCGATGATCCACGCGGCGGAGGCGCGACGCGATCTTTGGATCGTGTATGCCGGAGGCAGCAACCCCGGCGAACCCCGAAAAATCTCGCCTCTCGGCATCTTCACCGTGGAGGGATACACGGGCACCTACGCCGAAGCGTTCTGTCACAAGCGCGCGGCCCGCCGCACGTTTCGGATTGAGCGGATAACTTCGGTCGTATGAAATACCTTCTGCATGACCGCCATTGACCGGATCATTTACGGCTTCATCGGTGTCACTCTTCTGCTCGGCACCGGAATTTTTATGCTCATTTTTTGGCCGGTGGGGATTGTGATGGGGATCTTTGCCTTTGGATACCTTGCAGATGCCTTCAGCGAAACGCGACCGGAGATCATAATCCGCAGAAAGGAACCGAGTGCCACTTTGGAATTTGGTCCGACCGGACCTCCTGTCCCCGATGGATCGCCACCGCTCCAACTCCGGGGCCGGATGATTTTCCCGTCAGCAATTCGCGCGATCAAATTCTACCCTCCCAGCCCGCCAGATCTGGAGGTTTGGCCCAAGGGCATGACAATACCCATTCCGGGAACCGCTCAGGCTCACCACTCGGAGATGCGTCTGGAAGGCGGGGAAGAATTGTCGCTGTATCAAAGTGACGACAACTCGCTTCGCTATTGGGTGCTGCACTACGTCGGAAGCGCAAGGCCGATGGCGGCGGGGATCAGCCTTATGGATTCGAAATAATGAAACGCTCAGGCGGCGGGCAGTGGAGGCTTTCATTCAAAAGGACCGTTTGCATTTGATATGGCTGCCAGGCGAAAAAAGAAACAGACGCTCTCGTGCCGACAGGAGTAGATTTTTCCCCGCTCGTCCACAATCTCGGTGGTTGCAGTGAATCTCATATTGTCCTCTGTTGACTTTTCGTATTTGGATTGCTCCCGGCTTTTGAAGTCGAACCACACATGCATTTCCATCTTCCTGATTCTCGAAAAGGAGCATCCGATGGAATCGAACCACTCCTGCAGGTTCCGAAAATCGAGAAAATATTCCAGCGATTTTCCGGTCGGCAGCGGCGTGATCGTCCGGTTCAGGAAATCTATCGCGAACTCGGGCATTCCCTTTTGAATGCCAAACTCAGCAAGATCTCCAATCGTCCAAAGGACACTCGTAAACCCCTCGGTGAACGAATGCACCGCACCGCGCAGGTTTTTGTATTTCGCGGGCTTCATGAGTTCTTGATCGACCTGTAAGCCAGATAGAGGACAAGGATCGGCAGAGCGATCCACCAGCAGGTTGTGCCGACAGCAACCAAGGCGAAGAGGAAAATCATTCCTTTGTAGTCGATGGAAATGAGGTCGTCCCAGATCGACCTCCTGACCGCTGGTCCCGGCATCGGAAGGTTTTCAATCCGCTCGGCATGGAAGGCGATGGTGAATTCAAACTCTCCGGTGCTCCCGGTTTCGACGATGCGGCGAAATCCGGCGACCATGGCGTCGAACTGGACGAGAAGCGCGAGTGAATAGCCTGAAAGTGTCCGCTGGGTCGGGACAAAATCAGGATGCAATCGGGTCTGGACGATCTCCCTCTCCGCATCCACCAGCTCCCGACAGCTTTCCAGAATGTCCCAGCAGCAAGTATTGATCGCATCGGCGTTCCCCGTCTCCCCGAGTTTCCCCAGTGACGCCTCCAAATCTTTTCCGACAAGTTCATCAAGGGCCTCGATGCAGAATCGCATGATAAGAGTGTGTTCGAGAATCCAATCCTCGCTTGCAAGAAACGTCCCCTCCTGTGCGGCTGGAGCAAGGCGGATTGCAATGGCATCGGACACAAGCACCCGCAGGGAAGCCTCCAAACGGTCCACTGCCAGCGCAATTTCCCAATTGCCGGAGCTGTCGGGGAGCAAGGGATGACTGGCTGGCGAGATTTCAGTTTTCATCCGAATCGAATGCGTAAGCAAAGTTCCAGAGAGCCATAAACAGAAAGAGGAGCCCCAGGGGCCAAGCACCACAGAGAGAAATGAGACCCATGACCAAACAAAATGTCCCGCCCAACAAGTTGAGAGCTTTCATTCCACCGCGTCTCGGCGTTATCGCCGGAGTGGATGGGCTGGACGCTTGAAACTGACTTCGGACTGTTCTCTCGATGGCACTCAAATCTGGCATGACAATGCCCGCCACGCGATCGGTGGTGAGACGCAGTGTCAGATCCAACTTCCCCGTGTGGCCCTCCGCGATAAAGGTGCGGATGGATTTGATGATTTCCAGCACGCGGGAGATATTCTCGCTGGCGAGTCCTTGGAATTTTTCCTGGGCGTCGACGAACAGCGGGTGCATCGGGGTGGTGAGGATTGCGCACTCGGCATCGGCGAATTCCTTGGAGCGGGAAAGGATCTCCGCGCAGACCCGCTCGATCCCCACGACCGAGCCGGGCTGCCCGGGAGCGCCCCAGGACTCGGCGAGGCGTGCTTCCATGAGTGGGCCAAGGGCCTCCATGGCGGCGCATGTGACACTGATGTTTTTTTGCATGATCTCCGCGCTTTCGAGCAAGGGGGCATCAAGAGAAGGCGGGACCGGGATGACGGCATCCGCATCCCGGATAATCTCCTCCAGCGGGCGTTCGAGGCGGTCAATGGTCAGGATGAATTCCCAGCAGCCTGGCCGCTTTTCAAACAGCTCGCAGTTTTCGAGAAGAATTTCCGTTTCCATTTCGCTGGGCATTCTGCGGTAGGAGGTAGGTCAACGAGCGTCCTACCCTGTGTTATCCGGCGAGAAATGCGAGTCCTCCGAGAGTCCATCCACACAGAATGACAACACCGAGGACGGCAGCCACAAGACGGAAAATGATCGCCGGTGGTCCTGCGTTGGTCTTCGTCTGGACGCTCTGCTGACCGTTCTGCGTGGTCGAATGCTGGCTACCGGTGGATTGGAATGCCGACTCGGGCATGAACGAAATTACGGTGAAGACGCAGAGGTGGATGAGGAGGAACGAAATAAAACCGCTTCAATGATTCCGGATATGCGGCAGGCAATTGAGAGCAGCCGTAACCGCTCACGCGTGACAGCCCGATTCAATTCATCCCCCTGGGCAGAAGGAAGTGGTGGAGGAGATGCCTGCGGAATGGGGGATGGATTGGTCATTTCTCTTGATGTATTCAAGCTCGAATGGATCACGGCAGCTCAGTCGTTTGGTAACCACCACCTGCTGTGGGCTTCTGGTGAGGATCGCGACGGGTCGGTCGTTTGCGCCTCTCAATCTGATTTTTTGTTGCGAAGAGAATTGACCGTTCGGATTCGGTCATTTCACGATCTGTGGGGATATTTAACGGCAGCGTTTCTACCACCGGATTGATTTCTTCTCTGAGGGGTGTATGCGCTATCTTCTCCATTGTGGCGGCATCGTCAGCGAGTCGCTTCTCATAAGCTTGACGGCATTTCTCACTGCGAATCTGCCACGGTTCCAGAATTACTTTGGATCCCCCTCCAGACACAAGAGAGGTGATTATTCCTTCCTCACAACCCCGAAAGCACCGCTCACAGCGTCCCTCTTGTGAATCGTAAGTGGATTGAGAAATCGCGATGTTGCATTTATTGCAATATAATCTCGGTTGGAATTCCGGTTGAGACGAGGTGCTCACAATCTCAGTTTTCTGTCCTAGCCTTGCCGCATTCCCGATAAGCCTTTTCGAGCTTCACCACATAGTCATCAAATCTGTTTCGTTCGCTCGCCTCGCCGCGAAACGCTGTCTCATACAGGTAGGCGGCAATGGCGGTCATCGTGTATGCGCTGCGATACAGCTTTTTGCCGATTCTTCTGCGGGTCCATCCATAAAGGGAAAAGTCGTCTTGTTGCGGGTATAGCTGGATGGTATCCGAAGAGCCGTCCTCGAAAGTCACTTCGATGACGCTGATGCGGGGAGCGGTCATTTTGAGGATTTGGGTTTAAAATCCACGCGGGAGAGTTTCGGAAATCCGTCAGCAAGTTTGAGAAAGTCGTGGACATTCATGTCGCAGATGACTTGGAAGACAGTTTCAGGCGTTCCGATTCCGGCGGCAAGTGCGCGCTTGATGACGACCGGAACTGCCGCCTCGGTTTCCCGTCTTGCCCGTTCGCGGGCCTCCTCGCCTCGCTTGAGGTCGTCGCTCACGGATGTGGGAACATCGTCATCCACGGGTTCGGGCTCGTCGCTCTCCATCGCTTTGATGCATTCGTCCACTGCGCTTGGAGGTTTTGGGGAGATCCCGAATTCTTTAAGCCGGGAGACATGCACACGCTTTTTCTCGATGCCCGGATAATTTTCGATCAGCCATTCGACCCCGAGGTGGCTGTAGATCCGGCGCATGTTGGCCGCGTGTCGGCGGAGTTCACGCATCCCGGTCGTGAATCCACTCAAGCGGTCAACCCCATTACTGCCCAAAAACACCCCGCCGCATGGGTTGTAGAAGGAAGCACGGGTGTAACAATCCGCCAAATCGGCCAGCCCTGAATTTTCCTGTGGATCAAAATCGAAAAGACCGGAGAGAATCCGGTAACGCTTTTCGTGGTAATCCCGGATAGCCGGATACAATTCCCGAGAGGTCAGCATCCGGGCGTAGGCGACAAATAGCTGCCGGAGCGTTAGGTATTCCGGGTTGGAGTTGTTGTTCATCGCGCAAATCCTCGCGCGGGCACCCGGTCAACGAGTGTCCTACCCATAAATTTTTTCATACGAGGAGGATTTGAGAGAGGCCATCATGATAATCTCAATCAGGAAATGGTAAGTGCGGATGATTCAAGTTGCCTGTTCGCCCTTTTTTCTGAGCTTTTCAAGCCGCTTGGCGCGTCTTTCCTCCTGATCGAGAATAAGTCCTTTCACGACCGTTTCATCCTCGTCTGGCTCGGTGCAATGAACGAAGGTATCCTTGAACCAGTAAATCTTTCTGTCGTTGGACGAATAGACGATAACCGGCGAAAGCTGTTGCTGAGCCTTCATCTTTTCTCCTTCCTCGTAGCTGAACTTGGTTAAAAAGTAGCTTGGAGCAAGACTGTTAAAATCATACCACTCCTCGACCCAGCGCTCCTTTACAACCGGGCCGAAAAAAATGAACTGTAGCACCTCAGGATGTTCCTTACGCTGTCTAATGAAGCGTGCCTTTGGGAGTGTCTTCATACCTTGAACACCTTCATCACCTCATCGCCGAGGTGGTTGATGACCTTAACGGCAATGCGCCCCTGCTTCGGTTTCTCAAAGGGGCGGGAGGTGTCGCTGTTGAGGGTGGCCCAGGCTTCGGGGTTGATTTCAGCTTTGAGCGTGGTCTTGAGCGAGCTGTAGGGGTCGTTGGCTCCGAGGAAGTAGGCATGGCGGACGAAGAAGCTTTCTTCGTTGTAGTCGGTGTCGATGAACCAGCAGGCGATGCCGTCGGCTCCGTCGCTGATGACTTCACCGGTCTGGGGCTTGAAGACATCCACGCCGTTGACTTTGACGCGCAGTTTGCCGTCTGGCTCGGGCAGGAGGGTGATGTCCGGCTCGCCGAAGATGACGAACAGGTTGCCTTTGCCGGTGTTTTTTAGGTCCTCGGCCATGTGGAGGTCTGCATTCATGCGGGCTTTGAGCACAGGGATGCGGCCCAGTTTGCTGAATTCCGTGGCGTGCGCCTCGTAGTTGAAGGCACAGGCAATGAGAACATCGAACGTGGCATCACCAGCCTCACGGGCGGCTGCGACCAGATCCGCACGTTGGACGGTGCCAAATTCGGGACCGACGAAAATGGCAGCACGCTTCTCCGTCTCCCCTTCCATGTAACGACCCTCTGCACAGACCAGTTCACCGGGCCAGGGAATGAGGGCGGTAAAAGTGATCCGGTCATCTTTGTGTGCCTGCTGGACTCCGGCGGTCTTCAGATTTTCGAGGATCATCTGTGGGAATGACTTCCCGTATTCGGGGCTGTCTTCTTTCAGGGGATCAATCAATTCATCGTCCTCATCCACGCCCAGAACGCGATGGGGGCTGAGGCTCTCGACGGTGAAGGGACCGGCCACGCGGACCTTCTTCTTGTCGTCGTATGGCTTGTCGTAGAGGTATTCAAACTCGGCCTTGGCGGCGATGGATT
>Ga0247840_10006576_pt1 | contig 16628 bp, 13 predicted proteins | sample LaCruzMarch2015__FD_192404 | JGI IMG/M metagenome (GOLD analysis project Ga0247840, IMG submission 192404) | Freshwater microbial communities from meromictic Lake La Cruz, Castile-La Mancha, Spain - LaCruzMarch2015_17m | ecosystem: Environmental > Aquatic > Freshwater > Lake | place: Spain... | reverse complement strand
ATGACATGAACGCAGTCGTGAGCGCCTCGGTCGCCCGACCAGCCTTTGCCATGGGGTAACCGTCAAAGGTCGTGGCTACCGATGAGGGCTCGCCTGGTATGTTGAAGAGAATCGAGGTGGTCGATCCCCCGTAGAGGGCCCCCCAGTACATGCTGGTGAGCAGGATGATAGCGGAAACCGGGTTCATGCCAAAGGTGAGTGGCATGAGAAGCGTAACGCCGTTGGGAGCCCCCAGTCCGGGAAGCACCCCCACCAGGATTCCCAGGAATACACCCACAATCATCAGCATAATGTTATATGGGCTCACGGCGATGGCAAAACCGTTCATCAGAAGCGGAAGATTTTCGAACATGGCCCCTCCCTCCTCAATACCAGCCAAGCCAGTGTTCCAGCGGGCCCTTGATAAGCGGCGTGAGAAACACGTACTCGAAGAGCACGAACAAAATCACTGGTGTGCTTATCGCTACTGCGATCGTCACCCTTATTCGATGCTGGCCGACGAGTCCGACCATGAACAAAAGGTAGAGAGCCATGGCAACATAAAGGCCGAGAACTGCGGTCACCCCGACGAGCACGGCCACGGGGATGGCGAAGGCAATCACGCGGCGCATCTGCTCTTGAGTCAGGAATACCCCTGTCGTAAGTGCACTGTGTTGGAAGAGGGCGTAAGCGAGATTGATGAGCGAAGCCAGGGTGATCAGGATGCCAACGCGGAACGGAAAATAGCCGGCCTCCGGGCCGATATCCCCCCAACCGACGTTGAACTCCAGGGCGCCGTAGATGATGACGGCCCCGAACAATGCGGTGAAGAGCGCGAAAGCGACTTCGACGGAGAAGCGCGAAACAAACGGTCTCGTTTCCTGTTCCATTTCGAATCTCCTCATTTCGCCCCCGGTGACCTCCCCCGGGGGCGAAATGTCATTGGTTTACACGCAACTACTTCACTAGCCACCCTTGCTCCTCGAAGAGCTTGCGGCCACGTTCTTCATCGGCCTTGATGAAGGCCTTTAGATCGGCGGGAGCCATGTATTGACTGCTCTGCGACGTCTTGGCGATATATTCCGCCCACTCTGGCGTCTCGCTTACTTTCTTGAACATCTGGGCGTAGAAGGCCAGCGCGCCTTCAGCCACCCCACCCGGCAGGAATACGTCCCGCGGCATTTTGTACTCTTCGATGGGAATCCCCTGCTCTTTGCAGGTTGGAATATCGCTCCATCCCATTGTTGCGGTCACCTTGGGCCCCGCCGGCAGGCGGGTCTTGCTGAAAACGCAGAGCGGCATGCCCTGCCCTCCCTTCCACTGGCCGATATTCTCTGCCGGGTTGTTGGTATTGGAATCGATGTGCCCCCCTGCCAATTGCACCGCGGCCTCGCCGCCCGACTTGAAGGGAACATACATCACCTTGATCCCGGAGGCTTTCTCTATCATGCGGGTGAGGACCTCATCCGTGTCTTTCGATTGACTCCCGCCCATCCGCATATCGCCGGGCCGCTTTTTGGCGTCAGCGACGTACTCGGCAGCGCTCTTCCATGGAGCGTTGGGCCGGGTCCAGAGCAGAAACTCGTCGAAGGCCATGGCTGCGACTGGGGTCAGCTCATCGTACTTCCAGCCGACCTTGGCAACCAGCGGAAGCATCCACTCGTTGTTGGTGCCAAACACCATCTTGTGCGGATCGGCGGTGGCCGACTTGACATACACGAAGCCCTCGGCGCCGGAGCCACCCCCTTTGTTGAGGACGACGATGGGCTGGGCCATGAGCTTATGTTTGAGAACGATGGACTGTACGGTGCGGGCAAAGATGTCGGTCCCGCCACCGGCTCCCGACGCTACCACAAATTCCACGGGGCGAGCGGGCTGCCAGTCGGCAGCGATGGCGGCAGTGGGCAGAAGCATCGCCGCGAAGATGAGAACTGCTATGATCTTTCGCATGAAAATCCTCCCTTTTTTCGTGTTAACTGTTCTGTCATTATGACGTTGTTTAAGGTTTCTGGTTCGAGCAGGAACGGTCCGTGTTCATCTGAATGACCTCACCCCCTCTCTTTAACCCGTGGATAAAGACCGTCCGCAGGGCTTCTAGAAAATATTAAATTGTATATTGCATGCCAAACACAATTTGTCAACTTTTTTGGAAGGGAATATTTTTTAGTCCGCTTCGATAACTACCTTGATCGCCATCGGGTCATTGGCCGCTACTTCGAAGGCTTCAGCAACCTGTGAGATCGGAAACCGGTGGGTGATCAGCGGTTCAATGTCAAGCTGTCCCTGCATCACGGGTCGCAGGGCCTGCGGCGTCCAGAGGGTACGCTGCTGGATCCCGTGGTGGACAAGCCCCGTGTTGATTACCTCCAGGCTGTTGTTGTGCCAGCGGGAGATGTTCACGGTAATCTCCTGGGTAATCCAACTGTAGAAAACCATAATCCCGTTATGCCGGACGGCGGCTGTGCAGAGGTTGACGGAATCGGCTGAACCAGCCATATCGACGACGACGTCCGCCCCGCGACCGTTCGTTAGCGCCATCACCGCCTGAAGGGGGTCTTCCTTCGCACCGTTCACCGCGTCGTCGAGGCCCAGCTTACAGGCGAGCTCCAGCTTACCGTCCACGACATCGACGCCGATCACCCGGTGGGCCCCTTTTTTCTTGGCGACCTGTGCCATAATCTGTCCTGCGAAACCCATCCCGAAGATGGCGACCACGTCGCCGAGCTGAATCCTGGACATTAACCCAGAGAAAACCGCGCATCCAATCGGCTCGCCGAGCGAGGCGAGATCCATCGCCATTCCCGCTGGCGCCTTTTCGAGATCTTCCTCTTTCCCCTTGAAGTACTCCGAGATTGTCTCTATCCAGCCGAAGGCGATCACCCGGTCGCCAACGGCAAAGTTGCGAACCTTCTCCCCTACAGCGACTACAGTGCCGCCCCCTTCATGGCCGATGAAAAAGGGATATGCGAAGGCGGTGCGCATCTCTGTATTCAGCCCTCCTGCAGGTGGAATGATCCCGTGGTAGAGGTTCTTGTCCTGGCCGCAGATCCCGGCCAGATGGGTCTTGACAAGCACCTCGTTTTCCCCGATCTTAATCTCCCGTTCCCTCACTTCGATACGGTCAACGCCCGTGAGGCAAGCACTTTTTGTAATCATCGTTGTTTCTCCTTTTCTTTTCCGGAATGGTGGTACAGTCTGTTATGGAACAGCGAAGTAAAATAGAAAAACCGGAAACCAATATGTTTCCGGTCAATCCAAAAGTATGGATAGGTGTGGTCGAAAATACAGACCCTCATCGATATCAAGATTAACGTGACGCCCCGCAGGAGATGTGTGTTGGGCTAGCTCACACCGTCTTTCGCAAAGGAGAGCTCCTGCTGCAAGGTGTCCTCACCCTTAATCATCGCATCCAGTTCAGCGCCATTCAGAACTTCCTTCTCCAGAAGTTCCTCGGCGATCCGGTTCAGCAGATCGAGGCGATCCGAGAGGATCTGTTTGGCGCTCTCGTAGCTCGTCATCACAATCCTTGACACCTCTTTGTCGATCTTTCTGGCCGTATCTTCGCTGTAATCCTTGTGCGTCGCAAACTCTCGCCCCAGGAAGATCTGCTCCTCCTTCTTCCCGTAGCTCAGGGGCCCCATTTCAGCGCTCATGCCCCATTCGCAAACCATTTTACGGGCTAGGGACGTCGCCCGTTCGATATCATTTCCGGCACCGGTGGTGAAATCCTTCAGAACCAGCTCCTCTGCAGCGCGCCCGCCCAATAGAATCACGATATTGTTCAGGAGAAATTCGCGCGGATAGGTGTGCTTTTCATCAACCGGCAACTGTTGTGTAAGACCAAGGGCGCGTCCCCTTGGGATGATGGTCACCTTGTGTATCGGATCGGTGCCGGGCAGCATTCGGGCGACAAGTGCGTGACCTGTTTCATGGTAGGCCGTGTTTCTCTTTTCCTTATCGCTGATGATCATGCTTTTCCGTTCGGCGCCCATCATCACTTTGTCCTTGGCATACTCAAAATCGCTCATGTTCACCTTTTCCTTGTCGAACCTGGCGGCATAAAGAACCGATTCATTGACAAGGTTTTCGATGTCGGCGCCCGAAAACCCGGGCGTACCACGGGCGATTACGGCAAAATCAACGTCCTCCGCAAGGGGAACCTTCCGGGCGTGAACATCCAGGATCTTCTCGCGACCCTTCACATCCGGCAGCGGCACGACGACCTGACGGTCGAAACGGCCGGGCCGCAGCAGGGCAGGATCGAGAACATCGGGCCGGTTTGTAGCCGAAACGAGAATGACCCCTTCGTTCGATTCAAAACCATCCATCTCGACGAGGAGTTGATTCAGCGTCTGTTCCCTCTCGTCGTGTCCCCCTCCCAGACCGGCGCCGCGGTGGCGTCCGACGGCGTCGATTTCATCGATGAAGATGATGCAGGGGGCGTTCTTCTTGGCCTGGGTGAAGAGATCGCGCACGCGCGACGCCCCGACACCGACAAACATCTCGACAAAATCGGACCCGCTGATGCTCAGAAAGGGGACATCCGCCTCACCGGCGATCGCCCGGGCCAGAAGGGTTTTCCCGGTACCTGGTTGTCCTACGAGAAGCAATCCCTTGGGAATCCTTCCTCCAAGCTTTGTATATTTTTTGGGATCCCGCAGAAAATCGATCACCTCCTGGAGTTCGGCCTTGGCCTCTTCAATCCCGGCCACATCGGCAAAGGTCACTTTTTTTGATTTATCGGTAACCAGACGGGCGCGGCTCTTTCCAAAAGCCATCGCCTTTCCTCCTCCACCCTGCATCTGCCGCATAAAAAAGATCCACACTCCGATCAGAAGCAGCATCGGAAGCCAGGAGACCAGAAGGGTCATATACCAGGGAGAATCGTCCACCGGTTTCGCGGAGATTCGAACCCCCCTCTCCTTCAGCAAGGTGATCGCGCCCGCATCCCTGGGGGCATAGGTCCTGAAGCTCGTCCCGTTGGCCAGCTTGCCGGAGATGTTGTCTCCCTGGATGGTCACCTCGGTAACCTGTGTCTTGTCGACATTACTTAAAAATTCGCTGTAGATCATCTCCGTCTGGGCGGTCTTCGGCTGATTGAAAAGATGATAAACCATCACAAAGATGAGGCTGATCACGAGCCACAGCGCAATATTCTTCTGCAAGGGGTTCAATCCGTTTTCTCCTTTAATTAAAGAGATGGAGATGGGGTTTCCTTCAGAGACAACCGCCATCCGATCTCATGAATAACTGTTCCTTATAATATCAGGTCGAATATTACAAACCATTTCTTCTTTTCTCTTCCGGCCTCTTGCTCTCTGCACCCCTTCATTTCTTATTCGGAGGAACCCTCCCTCTCGTTCGACAAGAACCCGGCGAGGAAGATCCAGCGAACGGTATCGTCCGTACGACTTGCGGGAAAGCTCCAAAACCGCCTCGATATGGCGGTAACCGATGCCGTTTTTTGAAGGAACCGCCGCCTCCAGCAGCAATTTGATGATTCGCCTCTGGAGGGCTTCATGAAGCTCGCAAAGGGCCGCAACCGGAACGATCGCTTCTGCTGCGGCGAGAGTGATCCCCCACCCATCGATGATCTGCCTGACGACGCCTTGGAGGAAATCGTCCTCTTCGCGGATGATTTCCGCGGTGTGGCAGAGACCCTCGACCAGGCGCGGATTGTATTTCTCAATCAGCTCCGGAATAAGGTCGGCACGGATCCGGTTGCGGAGGAAAACGGGGCTAAGATTGGAACTGTCCGTCATGAACGGAACCCCTACCCTTCCGAGATATTCTAGGATATCGGCCCGCGCGACCTCCAGCAGCGGACGGATGAGGCGGCCGGCCCGAATCGGAAGAATTCCTTTGAGACCTTCCGGGCCGCTTCCACGAAGAAGATTCATCAAAACGGTTTCTGCCTGATCGTCCCGGTGGTGACCGGTCGCGATCTTGCTTGCCCCACACCGTTCAGCCGTCTCGCCCAGAAAATGATAGCGCTCTTCCCTGCCAATCTCCTCCAGTGACCGCCCCTTTGCTTTCTGCAGCAAACCGACATCGACTGTCTTACAGATACAGGAGATTCTCATTTCCGCGCAGAGACGGCGCACAAACGCCTCTTCATGCTCCGATTCGGCCCCCCGCAGATCATGATTCAGGTGTGCCACCGTCAACTGCAGCCGATATTCGTCCGCAAGCCGCGCGAGAACATGAAGAAGCGACACGGAATCGGCGCCGCCGGAAACCGCCACCAGCAGATGATCGCCCTGAACCAGCATGGAATGGTTTTCGATCGTTTTCCTGACTTGATTCAACATGTCCGAGACTCACTCGCCAACCCCGGGCTGATCCAAGGTGCCCGCGATGTGGCGAACCGTCTGGCGGCATACCCCGGCATAGATCTCCGGCGAAAGGAAATAGCCGGGCCGCCTGGTATAAATATCGTCCAGCAGTTGTTTCACCGTTTCTTCGATGGATCCCGTCCGGCGGTAAATTGCCTCGATCAGAGCCCGATATTCCCTGGCGGCATCAATGCTTCGCGCAATATAAGTTTCCGCCTCCGGCCCCGTCACATACCCGTAATGGTCTGCGCAGAGAATATCGACCGCAAGCGGTTTCATTTTATTCAGGCTCTCCTGGTATCGTGTATAGTTAGAATTTCCCGCAGGAAGGATCGTATCTTCATAGGGGATACCGCCTCCGTCCGATGGAAAAATCGTGCAGATCTCAGGACAATATGCGGAGAGAGAACATGATGAGTGGCCAGGGGTTTCAAAAATCTGGATCGTCAGGCCGCCCAGGTCGATCTCACTCCCTTCGGCGACAACCACACCTGCGATATCGTTCCGCCAGTCCAAATCGTGTTCCCCCAGCGCTTCGGTAACGCCCATCCTCTCTGCAACAAGATGGCTGAAGGTGTTAATCGTCTCGATCCCTTTGGGCATCCGCAGAATTTCCCATGCCCTGGCCAACGCAAAAATATCAATGGCTGGATTACGGCGTTTGAAGAAAGGCACCAGCCCGACGTGATCAAAGTGGGCGTGGAGGATCAGAAGTTTCCGGATCTTCCTTTCATCGATGCCGAAATCATGAATCTGCTGAAGAACAACAGGCGCCAGATAGCTCATACCGCCACTGAGAACAAGCGAACAGCTCTCGCCCTCCAACAAGTATACTCCAGACTCCTCCCGTCCTAAATACCAGAGGTGGTCCCGGATCTGTCCGGCTTTGCGGTTCCTCATCGAACAACCTCCGGCTATTTTCCATAAACCAGTATATTGGCTCCCGCTTTCAGGCGCTTAACCATCCCTTCGAAAGCAATCTGCTGTTTCTGGCGTTCCAGAAAGGCGATGATCCGCTTCTTTGCTTCGCCATCGAGCTTTCCGATCTGGGCTGACTGGTGTTCGAGGACCTGGATGATGTGAAACCCGAAATCCGTTTCCACGACGGGACCGATCACATTCTTCTGCTGTGAGAAGGCGGCATCCTCGAACGGTTTAACCATCTGGCCGCGGGTAAAGGTTCCGAGATCCCCACCTTTCTCCTTGCTCGGACAATCGGAATTTTTTGCGGCAAGATCCGCAAAATCGGCGCCGGCCACTAACTTTTTCTGCAGACCTTCCGCTTTCACCTTTTTGTCTGCTTTCGTCTTGTCGGTATCTTCCGGGACTTTGGATACCAACAGATGCCGGGCATGAACGGATTCCGGTGTCGTGAACTTCTCCTTGTTTTTCTCATAAAATTCGGAGATCTCCTTGTCCGTAACCTTGATCTTTCCCCCAAGCTCCTGCTTGACAAGTTTGTCCATTTTGATATTCATTCCGATATCTTCACGTATTTTAGCCATGTCGATCCCGTTTTTCTTCAAGAGATCGTCCATCGTCTTCCCGGCCGGCAACTGGGCCTTCATGCTGTCCAGGACTTCTGTAATCTCCTTTTCGCTGGCAATTACCTTTTTGGCTGCGAGTTCCTTTTTCAGCACGGTGAGCATCACAAACTCATCGATCAGCCCCTTGCGAATTTCGGTCTTTGCCTGTTCCAGACTTGCAGGGGGAATCTGATCTTTGAGCTGCGCCAGCTTCTGCTGCATTGCCGAATTGAGCTGTGCTTTCATCATCTTGACCCCGTCCACTTCCACGGCAATTCCCGTGTCATCCGCCTTATTTTCAGAAACAGCAGGCTGCGCAGCGGGCAAAGCGGCAACTGGCGATGCCGTTTCAGCAGGACCAGGTGCCATTACGGGTTTTGCCGTCTGCACTTTCTCCTCTTTTGCGCCGCAACCGACGGCCGTGCCGAGAATCAGCGAGCAGGCCATCACAATCATCATACACCTTCCAATGTTTTGAATCACGATCCATCCTCCCATCGATAAATTTTATCTATTTGATCCCATTGATATTTCTCCTTGCTGTAGGTAAAGTCAAGGCAAAACAGGGCAAAAGGACGGCGGAGTATATGCAAAAGTGCCGGGTACGTCAAGAAGGGTGTTTGAAAAAGAGGAAAAAGGCGATGATGAATTTACGGCCATATTCTCGATAGAAAGATTTGGAATGACTAATCTTTTTAAGTGCTGAATCGTTACGTTAGTTGTTACTGATATATTTATACAGAACGTCTTTGAGTCTGGCAACCTGATGTTCCAGTTCGGGAAGTCGAGCCATGACGGATTTCAGGTCACCGGCCCTGGCCGCCTTCTCCATATCGAAGGCCACCGCGCGCAAGGCTTCTCCGCCCACATTTGCCGATGCACCTTTGATGGTGTGAGCCTGCCGCTCGGTCCGCTGAAGGTCACCAGATTCCAGATCACCCTTCAGCGCCTCGATCAGCCGGGGAAGGTCTTCCAAAAATCCCCCGAGCACCGTGCGCGCCAAATCTTCGTCATCCATCATGCGGACCATCATGCCCGCCTTATCGAAGACTAACGCCTCCGATTCTTTAGAGGAAACGGAAGGAGCTTGGTGCTCTGTTTTGTCTGTTGTCTGTTTCAGTGCTGCCGTAGCCTCCTGCGGGAGCCACCTGTCCAGCGCTTGGGCCAGAGCATGAGGAGAAATCGGTTTGGACACGTAGTCGTTCATCCCGGCTTCTATGCACTTTTCCCGGTCGCCCTGCATGGCGTTGGCGGTCATCGCGATGATGGGAATCTTGTGGTTGCGGACAGCGGATTGACGGTTGCGGATTTGACGGGTGGCTTCCAGACCATCCATCTCGGGCATCAGCACATCCATCAAGACAAGGTCGTAGGGGAGTGCTTCGAGAGCCTTAAGCGCTTCTGCGCCATTGGCGACAGCGTCCGCGCGCAGCCCCAGTTTTTTCAGGATGCCCACGGCCACCTGCTGATTGGTGATATTGTCTTCGGCAAGTAGAATACGAACCACCCCCAGGCGCATCTCGCGGATCGTGTGGCGCGTCACCAAAGGCTGCTCGGGCTCCATCACAGTCATCCCGGCCAACACGGCAGAAAGGCAGTCGATGATCTCCCCATATCGTACCGGCTTGGTCAGGTAACCGGAAAATCCGATTCCCTGCATTCGCTTGGCATCGCCCCTTTGGGCCAGGGAAGAGCAAAGTACCAAGCGTGTATTCTTCAGTTTTTCGTCGGTCTTGATGATTCGAGCAAGGGTTGCACCATCCATGCCTGGCATCTGCATATCAACAATGGCTACCGGGAAGGGATCTCCGACATCTCTGGCCATATAGAGCGCCTGCAGTGCCAAGGGGCCGTTCGGGGCCTCTTGCGGGCGCACGCCCCAAGCCGCCAACTGGATCGTCAACACGTCGCGACAGGTGGCATTGTCGTCTACAACCAGGACATGAACCCCGCGAATCCCGACTGGGGATATTATAGGGTGTTCTTCTACCGTTTGCCTGGCAAAACGGGCGGTAAACCAGAATTCAGACCCCTGGCCTTCTGTACTCTCTACACCGGTCTCGCCGCCCATCACCTCAGCCAACTGCTTCGAGATGGCCAGCCCCAGCCCGGTGCCACCATACTTTCGCGTGGTCGAAGGGTCTGCCTGGATAAACTTCTTAAACAGGATCTTCTGCTTCTCCATTGAGATGCCGATACCACTGTCTTTTACGGAAAAACGGATCAGAACATCATGATCCGATTTCGATAACAGACTTGCCCGTACGGAGATCTCGCCTTCTGAAGTAAACTTGACGGCGTTACCCATCAGGTTCGTAAGCACCTGGCGCAGGCGTCCAGGGTCTCCACGAAGCGCGGAAGGAACATCTGGCGCCGCAGCACAAATGAACTCGATGCCTTTTTCTTCGGCGCGGAGGGTTACCATCGCTGCAAAGTCATCCAGCAGGGCGCGCAAGTCAAAATCAAGCACTTCCAAATCAAGCTTGCCCGCCTCAATTTTCGATAAGTCGAGAATATCATTAAGGAGTGCCAGCAACAATTCGCCGCTGTTGAGTACGATCTCGGCATAGCGCCGCTGGTCCGGTTTCAGATCCGTGTCCAGCAAAAGCCCGATCATGCCGATCACCCCATTCATGGGTGTCCGAATCTCATGGCTCATGTTGGCCAGGAACTCGCTCTTGGCCAGGTTGGCAATATTCGCCTGAGCGACCGCTTCGTTGAGGTGGAAATTTGTCTGCGTCAACTCATCTCTGGACCGGGTCAGTTCAATTTCCTGACGTTTACGGTTGGTAACATCCGAAAAAGAGAGCAAGGCATGATTCCTGCCTTTCAAAAGAATGGGGGCCGCGCTGATCGACAGGTAAAACTGTCGTTCCACACCGTTGATGATGAGTCGGGTTGAGGTTTCGACGCCCCGGATTGTCTCGCCCGTGCGCAGCACCTCCGAGAAGGTTCTTCGGATGAGGCAATCGGGACAGACTTCGGTGTGGCCACACCCTGCGGCGTCACACGATGCGTGGAGACAACCCAGAGCGTCACCAATCTGGCCGCTGATCATGGCCGCCGCATCCTTGCCGAACAATTGGGTGACCACCGGGTTGATGCGGGTCACGGCACCGCTTTCGTCAATCAGCAGCATGCCTACCTGGGCCGCCTCAAAAATGGTCTGCAAGTTGGCCCGTTCGCTTTCGAGTTCATCAATTTTTTTGGTAAGTTTGAGCGTTATACGTTCAGCATGGGCGGCGGCAAACTCTTTTTCGTTAAGCTGATGCGCCGGGGTGGGAATTTTAACTTCACCCGACTGCTCCAGAACCTGGCGAATACCCCCCAAAAGCGTATGCAGCATCACGGGTTTAACCAGATAAAGAGCAGCTCCGAGTGACCGGAGCATTTCCTCATCCTCAACCTCGGTATATTGGGCCGTGTAAAAGATAAAGGGAATGGCTTTAAGCTTTTCGTCTGTTTTTACTTCGCGGCACAACTGGAAGCCGTCCATCCGCGGCATCAGGACGTCCGAGATGATCAAGTCGAACGCTGCCAACCGGAGTTTCTCCAAGGCTTCTATCCCATCTCGAGCGCTAACAACTTTGTAGTCATTTTTGATTAAGAGAGTTTCCAGAAAATCCCGTTCTCTCTGGAAATCCTCAACAATCAGGATGTGTTTGCCTTGAAGATTCATATGAATACCGGGACTAAAAATATGGTTTGTTCCTCGCAATCATTTCCAAAAATATATTTTGGGGATCAACCTTCTCATCGTCGGAGACTTTCGGAGAAACTTCGCCCCGGAAGATCCGTTCCCTGTATTCAGCGGCAACTTTCAACTGTTCGTTGACAGCATCGAGTATTTCATGGATATTCAAAATGATCTGCTGGAAATCACCCTGATGTTTCGAGGCATCAGCGCGAATGGCAAAGTCTTTGTCCACGACGGCCTTGGAGAGCATAGAGGTATCGGCAACAAGCGCCTGGATATTATTCTCCAGAAGGGCCAACCATCCGTGAATCTGATCTCTATCCGATAAATTAGGTATTTTCGCTGTCAGATCTCCATGCGCGATCCTGGTAACACAGGCTACCAACTCACCCAAGAAAGCATGCAAACCATTAATGGTCTCCTTCATTCGCTCATGATCACCCTTGCAGGCAATCTCAAACTTTTCGCGGAGATTTCCATCGCAGATCAAACCTATGATACGATTGCCCTCAGTGACCGGAAGCGTCACGGCATCAAGCAGTTCGTTAACGCCCCGCACGATTTCGGCATAGGCGCCCCGAAACTCTTCCGGACGGCCACGTTCGGAAAGCACCCCTTCTTGAGAAGCATTGGCTAACCGATTAATTTCATTTCGCAGATTGTTCAATGATGCGATACCGGTATTCATGCTGATTGCAACGATATCCTGTTCGGACCTTATGGGAAGCTGAACGGTCAGGTCACCGGCAGCAACTTTTTGCGCTACCTTTCCCTGCTCGGCCGTCGTTTCAATAGAGGAATTAATCGTATCGTTTAAACCTTTAATGATATCAGTGAACTCATGGTTAACCTTTTCAGGATCACCCCGCATCGAAGAATTTCCACCGGCGCAGGCTTTAACGACTCTCCTGACCTCCTCTTTCAGTCCCGCGATGATATCGGTCACATCCCTGGTGAATCGAATTCCGATGGCTATGGCCAGAACGATGGAGAGAACCATCACAGCGATCAACATTCCTTTTAAAAGAGCGAAAGTACTTTCACCTTTCTGGATCGCTGATTGCGCTTCTTTGTTCAGCTCCGACCCGGTAATGCCGGGCAAAGTGATCCTGGCGATTTCATCGCGAGATTGATTAACCTGGCTCATGCCAACAATGCCAACCATGCCTGTAATCAAGACAGCAAGGGCCATCAGGGCCAGGACAAACCTAATTTTTGCCCCCATCTTCATGTTCTGAACCATCTCTCTTCCTCCTTTCATCATGAATTCATACAATCTTGTGCAGTTCCGATCACAGCACCGGCTTCAACGTCCCTGCCACAGCCACGTCTCCCACAGGTTTCGCGAATTAAACGGTATGTGGATTCCATCTGCAAATTATCAATTATCACGATCTCCAATATAAATCTACGACGACAGCAAAACTTCTTTCGCTTGACAGATGAAAACAGCTTCTATAGATAACAGCGAATCAATTGAACTGACGCCGAACTTGCTGGAAAGAAGGGAAAGAGATTGAAAGCAGAAATCATTGCGGTTGGAACGGAGCTTTTGCTGGGGCAGATCGTGGACACCAATTCGGCCTTTATGGCCCAGCAGATGACGACAATCGGCCTGGATTTGCACTATAAATCCACTGTCGGCGACAACCTCGAGCGAATCAAGTCCACGCTGCGAAATGCACTCGGTCGGTCGGATTTTATCATTACAACGGGTGGCATCGGGCCGACCCTTGACGATCTGACTCGCGAAGCCGTAGCCGAAGTCCTGGGAAAACCGCTTGTTTTTAATCAGGTTCTCTTCGATCAGATTAGCGAATTTTTCACCCGCATGGGCCGGACCGCGAGCCCCAACAATCGCAAGCAGGCCTTCATTCCCGAGGGGGCGATCCCGATTGAGAACCCGGTTGGAACCGCACCGGGATTCATCGCCGAACAGGATGGCAAAGCGATTATCATCGTTCCCGGAGTCCCCCATGAGATGCGTTATTTCATGGAACATGCCGTTCTTCCATATTTGCGAAACAAATTGGGCATCCGGGAGGTCATTGTTTCACGCGTTCTCAAACTTTTCGGAATCGGCGAAAGCCTCGTGGACGACCGGCTCAAGGATCTGATCGAGCGGGGAACCAATCCCACGATCGGACTTCTCGCCCATACCCAGATTGGCGAGATCCACATTCGTTTGACGGCCAAAGAGAGCGAGAGATCCCGGGCCGAAGCCTTGAACGCCTCCCTCGAGGCGGAGATTCGCGAACGCCTGCAGGAGTTTATTTTTGGGGTCGATGAGGAGAGCTACGAAGGGGTTTTGGGAGGCCTGCTCCTGAAAGCCGGACTGACGCTCTCTGTGGCTGAAACGGCTTTCGGCAGTTCCATCATCCAGACACTGAAATTGATGGAAGGGTGCCCGGAATTTTTCCGACTGGGTGTGACGGTTGTAAGCCCGGAGATGGCGCAAAAGCTGTTGACCATACCGACATCGTTCCAGCAGGAAGGGGGTTATCCCGACATGGCCAAGGCATTGGCCGAAGGGGTCCGTCGCCTTGCCGGATCGGATCTTGGTTTGGGAATCGCCGGTCATGCTGCCGCAGGGAAAGGTCAGGATCATGTGGTCCATATCGCGCTGGCCCATTCTGGCGGTACCGATTGCATCGAGCAACGATGGCCGCAGGCGATGCGTTTCATTGAAAACCGCATGACCAAAACGGCGCTGGCCCAGGTCAGAAAGTATATATCGAACAGGAGCGCTGATCCCGCATGAAGCAGAAAATCGGTTTTGTCGGTCTCGGTTTGATGGGGCGGGGGATGGTGCGGAACCTCCTCTCCGCCGGATTTCCCGTGGTCGGCTACGATATCGACAACGAAAAAATGGAGGCCCTCGCCGGCAAGGGATTTCAAAAGGCCGCCTCTCCCGAAGCCCTTCCCCGGATGGTTGATGTGATCATCCTGTCGCTCCCGAATTCCCATGTTGTAAATGATGTCGTCGGGAATTCCCTGAAACTGTTTGAGATGGAAACAAAAGGGCTGATCCTGATCGATACGACCACCGCCGATCCGGTCATGTCCGGGGAGCTGGCTCTCCGGTTGAAGAAACACGGGATCGAGATGCTCGATGCCACGATCAGCGGAACGAGTAAAATGTGTGCAGAAAAGGATGTAACCTTCATGGTCGGTGGCCATGAGGATACGTTCAAGGAATGTGAACAGATTCTTACCGTTTTGGGCAGAAACAATTTTTACATGGGCGGGAACGGCAGCGGGGCGTCGGCAAAGCTGGTCGTTAATCTGGTGCTCGGACTGAATCGCATGGTGCTGGCCGAGGGACTATGTCTCGCCAGGAAGGCGGGGATGGACCCCCAGCGAACACTGGAGTTGTTGAAAGAATCGGCGGCCTATTCCAAAGCGATGGACCAGAAGGGGCAAAAAATGGTTGATAAGGACCTGCTTGTTCCCGAAGGCAAGCTCGCCTTTCATCTGAAAGATGTCCGACTGATGCTCGATCTGGGACACCGGGTGAACGCACCGCTCATTCTCAGCAGTCTGCACGCCCAGGCGCTGGAAACAGAGGTCGCCAAAGGGAGGGGGGAATGGGACAATGCAGATATCATCTCTTTTTATGAGGATCTGGCAAACATTCCGTCTTCAAATTCCAATTGAACAAACGTAAATTCCCATCGCAATTCGATGGAGACAACCAAGGAGGATTCATCATGGGTGAGAAGTATGTCGTGCCTTTGAAAGAGGCCATTACAGGAGTATTGCACGGTAGGGCGGGAACATTTCGCATTCTGATCGATGAAGAGATCAGCGGCGCCAAACATTTTTCATTGCTCGTCAACACCATGAACGCCGGGGTCATTGGCTCTGAGCACAAGCATGATGTGGAACATTGCTGGTATATTCTTTCCGGACGGGGAACCATGTTCATGGCGGGGAAGGTGTTCCCGCTTGAACCTGAAATGGCTGTTTTTGCACCTGCCCAAATGTTGCATAAAATCGTTGTCGGTCCTGATGAGGATCTCACATATATCGTCATCTATTCGCCTCCGGGACCCGAGCAACAGCTCAAGAAACTCGGCGAACATGCCTTCGACGCCCCCAAATAGGGTTGTTGCGGTACGGTTTCCCACATTAACAACGGACAAGACCATACGCGAGGAGAAGACAATGGCTGAATATGTAAAACTGAATGAACTTTCGAACCTTCTGGTTGTGCCGCCAAAGACCGGGCATTTCAACGATGTTGTCACCGACACCGTTTATGAAAAAGGACTTGCGATCAACTTCGGCATCAATGAGCAGGTCTGTGGGTCAAAGCGTATCGCCATGGGAAGAACGGTGATCCCACCGCATACCGCCAACGAAAGGCATGTACATATGAGCGCGGAAGCGGCGATGTATGTGATATCAGGTACGATGATTCTCTTTATTGGACCGGAGGCGAAGATTGTCAAATGCCCTCCGGGGACCTTCGTCTTTGCGCCGGAGGGGGTTATTCACGGCGTGGCGAACGCGAGCCGGAAGGAAGAGGTGGTTCTGGTGTTCGCGTATGGCGGGGTTCCTTCCAAGGAAGCAGCGAAGATCGTCTTCATCGATGATTCTGGAAATGAGTATCCCCCCAAGGACTGGGATCGGGAGGAATAAGCGATGGCGGAAGGAAAAAAGAAGTACCGGTTTTTATTCATCCAGCCATTCGAGCTCTCCACCGGCGGCAAATTTGCGGACAAGTACCACTCCGCCGAGCTGACGAAAGAGAAACGCCTCCGGATGGAGTACCTCAACATCCGACCTCTCCTGGAGGACGTGGAGTGGGATTTCCACGGAGGGCCAAAACCCCCTTACGGAGATTGGGCGGTCGAGACCCGCGAGGAGTTTGCCCACGTGGCGGCCGCCCGTCTGCCAATTGTCCGTGAAGCCTGCGAGAGCGGAAAGTACAACGCCATCGTCCTGCTCGGCGGCGGCGAACCGGGGTTCATGGAATCCCGGGAGATTGCCAGGGGGTATGGCATCCCGGTTACGGCCTGCGCCTTCTCCCAGATGCACATCGCCTCCATGCTTGGTAACAAGTTCAGCGTCATCGATTTTACCGAG
>Ga0247840_10006575_pt1 | contig 16634 bp, 15 predicted proteins | sample LaCruzMarch2015__FD_192404 | JGI IMG/M metagenome (GOLD analysis project Ga0247840, IMG submission 192404) | Freshwater microbial communities from meromictic Lake La Cruz, Castile-La Mancha, Spain - LaCruzMarch2015_17m | ecosystem: Environmental > Aquatic > Freshwater > Lake | place: Spain... | reverse complement strand
CTGGATCCCGTGTTCGCCCTCATCCGCGAATGCGAGGACGGGCGGGATGTGGGCCTCCTCCTGAAGGGGCACGTCTGCCACGGCGGGTTCGCCCGGTTGAATTGACCCGGATGAACATCGCCTTCCGCGTTGACGCCTCCAGCCGGATCGGCACCGGCCACTTCATGCGGTGCCTCACCCTCGCGGACGCGCTGAAGGAACGCGGAGGCACCTCGCGATTCCTCTCCCGGAATCTGCCGGACCACCTGCGCGGGTTGCTGGATTCCAGAGGACACACTCTCCTCGCACTCGGCTCAGGTGACGGCATCGCGGATGGCGGCCTGGCACACTCCGCATGGCTCGGGACCTCGCAGCAGGCGGACGCCCAGGCATGCATCGAAGCCCTTCACGATCTGCCCTGCGACTGGCTCGTCGTCGACCACTACGCGCTCGACGAACGCTGGGAAACCCCGCTCCGCCAGCGGGCGAAAAACATTTTCGTCATCGATGACATCGCCGATCGCAATCACGACTGTGACCTCCTGCTGGATCAGAATCTCTACTCTGAAAGCTCGGCTCGCTATGAGGGAAGAACGCCAAAGGGTTGCCGGATATTGTTGGGTCCTCGCCATGCGCTGCTGCGGGGAGAGTTTGCTTCTCAGCGGCAGGTAACATCGGCTCGTGCGGGAACAGTTCAGCGCCTGCTGGTTTTTTTCGGAGGCATCGATGAGCGCAATTTTACCGGAAAGACGTTGGAAGCCCTCTCCTTGATTGCCCGACAACATCTCAAGGTTGATGTGGTCATTGGGGCACTTCATCCTTTTCGGGATGAAATTCAGTCGGCCTGCTCGTCCCTCGGCTTTTCCTGCCATGTGGAAACGAGCCGGATCGCCGAGCTCATGGCCGCTGCGGATTTGTCGGTCGGAGCGGGAGGAACAGCGGTCTGGGAACGGATGAGCTTGGGGCTGCCGACATTCGCGATTCCGACAGCTGGCAACCAGATCCGTCAGCTTCAGGATCTCGCAATTCTCGGTTTGGTTTACTCGCCGCAGATCGGGAACCCCGGCCCCGACTCAATCCGTGCACACGTGATGGGCCTTCTGGAGAATCCGGCTCTCATTCAAGCGCTTTCCCGTGCCGCTCTAAGGACGGTTGATGGGCGCGGAGTCGAGAGAGTTTTGGGCTGTTTGGAGGGGAGAGAAATATCCATCCGGGAGGCGAAGCCCGGGGATTCGAAGGACATTTTTTCTTGGAGAAATGACCCCCGTGTGCGCATGGCATCCATTAAGCAAGCCCCGATTTTGTGGCCGGACCACGAAGCGTGGTTCGCGCGAACGCTCGCCTCGCCGGACCACATCCTACTTCTTGGTTGCCGTGGAGACGATCCCCTCGGCGTGGTGAGATTTGACGTGATCAACGGAGTGGCCGAGGTCTCTATCTATCGCGTGCCCGGTGTTGGGGGGGCGAACTTGGGGAGTGCGCTCCTCGGCCATGCGGAAGCCTGGCTTCTCGGGCACCGAAATGATGTGACTTCCTTCGAGGCGGCTGTGCGCCAGGGCAATCAGGCATCAATTTCCATGTTCCTTGATGCCGGTTATGTCATGTCCCAAACACGGTTTGCCAAGGCAGCAACCCCTGTCCTTTGATTCCATGATCCTATCCCATCGCGAGATTGGAGCCGGGCAAGCACCGTTTGTCATCGCCGAGATGTCCGGCAACCACAACCAGTCGCTCGAAAGGGCGCTGGAGATTGTCGAAGCTGCGGCGCGTGCGGGCGCTCACGCGATCAAGATCCAGACGTATACGCCCGACACGATGACGATCGATCTCGACGAGCGCGAATTCCACATCGGGGATCCCGGCAGCCTTTGGGCGGGCGAGTCGCTCTACAACCTCTACCAGAAGGCCCATACGCCGTGGGAGTGGCACGCCTCGATCTTTGCGCGCGCCCGGAAACTGGGGATCATCCCGTTCAGCTCACCGTTCGACGAGACGGCTGTCGCGTTCCTCGAAGAGCTGGAGGCTCCCTGCTACAAGATCGCCTCGTTTGAAAATACGGACATCCCGCTGATCCGGCGCGTGGCTTCCACGGGCAAGCCGCTCATCATCTCGACTGGGATGGCAACCATGGCCGAACTCGAAGAAACGGTGCAGGAAGCGCGACAGGCCGGGTGCCGGGACCTCATTCTTTTGAAGTGCACGAGCACGTATCCTTCCGAGCCCCTGAACTCGAATCTTCTGACAATCCCGCATATGAGGGAACATTTCGGATGCGAGGTCGGGGTCTCCGACCATACGATGGGAATCGGAGTCTCTGTCGCCGCCGTCGCGCTTGGAGCCACGGTGATCGAAAAACATTTTACCCTCAGCCGGGCGGATGGAGGCGTGGACAGCGCGTTTTCGATGGAGCCCGCAGAGATGGCGCAGCTCGTTGTGGAAACAAAACGCGCATGGCAGGCCCTCGGGGAAACGGGCTACGGACCGACCGAGGCGGAGAAGAAATCCCTTCAATACCGCCGCTCCCTCTACGTGGTGAAAGACATGAAAGCAGGCGATATCTTCACCGCAGAAAATGTGCGGGCGATCCGCCCCGGCCTCGGCTTGCCACCGAAATTTCTGGATGCGACACTTGGAAAAAAAGCCGCACGGGACATCGGGCGGGGCACGGCTCTTTCATGGGAGCATCTTGGCTAGACGATGACCGGCGTGATCCAGGAAATTGTCGAGGTCGCAAGCGGCCTGAGCGGGGAGAAAGTCCTTCTGTCCACCGAATCGCCCGAGGTGTGGAAAGCAACGCTCGTCGCCTGCGACTATGTGCCGGTGGCCTACACTTATGAGAGCATGGCCTATCAATTGTCCTACCTGCGGAGCGGGGGTGTGGACTGCGGCGATGGCTCGCTGATCTGGCACTGGAATGGGGTGCCGTGCGGAGTTTGGCCATTGAGCTTCACGGTTGTCGGGGAGGAGACGAGCCTGCATTCCCATGGCACGCCGATCCTGCCGCCTCTGTTCGTCGCCGGAACTCCGGCCTCGGTTTGCAAACGGCTGTGCCGGGCGGGCCTGGACCTGGCGGAACGCATCGCCGGAACATCAGGAAGCCGCGTGCTGTCTGCGTCCAGCACATTTCTAGATCATGCCGGACTCGGCGACTGGCATGATGAATGGATGCGCCGCGGTGCCGGGTGTCAGGTCTCGCACCAGCTCTTTCTCGACCTCCGCCCGGAGCTGGCGGAGATCAAGTCCGGATTCCGGAAAAGCTACAAATCCCTTCTGAACTCCGGCCGGCGGGAGTGGGGGGTGAGCGTTCTCGACACGCCAGATCTGGCGATTTGGGAGGAGTTCGCCCAGCTTCACCTCGATGTCTCCGGACGAAAAACCCGTACCGATGAAACCTGGGCTCTCCAGATTCGACAGATCGCGGTCGGGGAGGCGCTGCTCGTCGTTCTGCGCGATGCGCAAGAAAAAATGGTCGGAGGCGGTTTTTTTCAATATTCCCGCGACGAGGCCCTATATGCTGTGGCAGCTTACGACCGGGCGCTTTTCCAGAAGCCGCTCGGCCATGTGGTGCAGGCGACGGCGATCGAGGAATTCCGGCGGCGGAACATCCGCTGGCTCAAGCTCGGACGGCGGTTTTACCCCGGGGACATACCAGCTCCGACGGAAAAAGAACGCTCGATCAGCGATTTCAAGAGCGGCTTCGCATCCCACCTGTTCCCGGAATTTACCCTCACCCGAAAGTTGTCCCATGAGTAGCAGCGCCCATGAAACTGCGCAGAAGGTGTTTGATCAACAGTATCAAAGCCTCGGCCTCAACGCTCAGCGGATCTATCCGAATGAGGCCTTGGTCCAGTTTGTGGGAAGCAACTATTTCCGGATTCCAAGGTCGGCGAGGAAGAACATAAAAATCCTCGAGGTCGGTTGCGGGTCCGGAGCCAACCTCTTGATGATGGCGAAGGAGGGGTTCGAGGTTCATGGGTTGGACAACAGCACCAAGAACTTGGAGGTGGCTGCGGAGCACCTGCGCGACAAATGGGGCATGTCTGCCCAGTTGAAAAAGGGTTCGTTTCTGGAGTTGCCTTATCCAGACGGGATGTTTGATGTCGTGGTTGATGTGGTGAGTCTATATCATCTGAGAATGGAGGAATCACTAACGGCACATCGCAAAAATCGTCGCGTGCTGAAATCGCAGGCCAGATTTTTCAGTTGCCGGCATTCCGACAAAAAATCCGGTGGATACGGTCAATGTCCTGACCGTAACTTTGCATATTTCGACAGACATTTTCTAAATGAATGACTCCGTAACTATAGTTATTCCGACGCACTGCAGGCATGGCTACTTGAAGCGATGCGTTGACTGGTTCAGCAAGGGCGGATACCCCATCGTCGTCGTCGATAGCACATTGACGCCTTGGGATGTTCCTTCAGAACTATGCAATGTTAAATATATTTATGTTCCTGGCGGATTCGAAGTCTATTTAAAGAAATTTCTGCTGGCGTTAAACCAGGTCAAAACTCCTTATGTGGCGTTTTGTGGGGATGATGATTTCATTTTACCATCGGGATTGGATCAAAGTGTTGATTTTTTGAAAAGTAACGATGATTACTCGTTCTGCCAGGGATACAGTTACATGTTTCAGGAAATCTGTCATAAATATATCTTGTGGCCGATGCATTATGATTATCATGATGATCCATCGCCATCATGGCTGGACAGGGTCTGCAGTCCAAAAAGCACCGTCTATTACGGAGTTAATAGAACATCGGTCATAGGAAAGGCGCTTCGCTTTATGGTCGAATCAGATTTTCTCACTTCTGTGAATCACGTTGCAGAAATTGACTTTGTTCTGACTACAACGGCTGCAAAACATGGGAAATTTAAGCGCCTTCGTGTTCCGTTTGGAATTAGAGAATATAGTTTAACTCCACTCGTGCTTTCTAGAGGAGACATGTTGTTCGATCCTAAGTTTCCAGAATATAATCGAAAGCTTGTTGAGTATCTATCTGTAGATGCCACTGTCTCAAAAATAGAGCATAAACGTTTATTATCCCTGATAATTGAGAGCTTCGCATCACAGGCGCTATTTGACTTAAAAACCCAGCAATCTAAACTTCGGAAACTAGTCGATGTGCTTCCTGAAAAATGTCAATCGTTTTGCGAATTATCTTTAAGGATTAAAAACTCGTGCCAGTCATTTCTGCGGCCGGGATATTTGCCGGCATTGAGCGTGTTTCGTGAACCCGGATATCATGAAGCCATGAGACACATGAGAGCCTCCGCTCAGTGAGATTAAATAAAGACATTCTTTCTCATTGCCCATGAACCACGCTGAAACATCACAAACAATCTTCGACTCTCAGTATCATTTGCTTGGCCTCAAGGCCCAGCGCCTTTATCCCAATGAGAGTCTGGTGCAGTTTCTCGGAAGCAACTATTTCCATCTCCCGATTGATGAGAGGGGCAAGATCAAGATTCTGGAAATCGGAAGCGGCTCCGGGGCGAACCTTTGGATGATGGCCAAAGAGGGGTTTCATGTGTTTGGCATGGACAGCAGCGCCAAAGCACTGGAGCTTGCGCAGCTTCACCTTCAGGAGAAGTGGGGCGTCTCAGCCTCTTTGAAAATGGGCTCCTTTCTGGATTTGCCTTATGACACCGGATCCTTTGATGCCCTCGTGGATGTTGTGAGCCTTCAGCATATCGGCCTGGAAGATTCCCGGTTGGCTCTGCGCGAGGTGGCCCGGGTTCTGCGCCCGGGAGGGAGGTTTTTTAGTTTCCGCCTCTCGGATCATTCGGTCATGTTCGGCAAAGCCAGGGATTTGGAACGCGTCGATTGCTGCACCCTCGCCAATATCTCCGACCCCTCGCTCCCTTTGGCAAATACCGGGCCGATCGCATTCTGGTCCCCCTCTCTGGCACGGATGCTTTATGAGGAAGCCGGACTTTCCATTCAGAGCGTATCCCGCGTGACGAGGACCTACTCTGACGGGGCGGTGGTGGAGTATCTGGCGGCCGAGGCAACGAATGAAGCAGCCGCTTCAAACAGCGGATGACCAGGCTTCCAGCCGGGGCCATATTTGGCCCTCTCGCAGCCGCCTATCTGTTCCTCCGCAGGATGGAAAAAGCTGGCTTCCCTCAAAACAAACTCCAATGAAAGCTGTCATCCTAGCAGGCGGTCTCGGCTCGCGCATCAGCGAGGAGACGAATCTCAAGCCGAAACCGATGGTGGATTCTGGCAGCCGATGGATACGCTCCGCGAGAAGAACCATCTTGAAGAACTGTGGGCGTCGGGCCGGGCGCCCTGGAAGATCTGGGCGTAGGGGAAGGGGATGGAGGATGGCTGATGGAGGATGGCTGATGGAGGATGGCTGATGGAGGTTGATTGATGGAGGATGGCTGATGGAGGATGGCTGATGGAGGATGGCTGATGGAGGATGGCTGAAACAATTCCCGTGAAATTAACTAAAATGAACTCATCAATGAACAATCAACGATCAACAGCTACGCCATCAATTTTATTGCCCCATGAGAAGCTGGAGGTTTGGCATGTTTCGAAGTTCCTGGCCAAACGTGTCTATCAAATAACGGCTGGATTTCCAAAGGAGGAGCAGTTTGGTTTGGTTGACCAGATGCGGCGGGCAGGCGTGTCAGTGATGTCCAATCTGGCAGAAGGCTGCGGCCGGACAAGCGCTCGCGATCAAGCGCATTTTTCGCAAATGGCTTTTGGTTCATTACTGGAGCTGGATGCTCAGTTCCAACTTGCCCTCGATTTGACTTTCTTGGCTGAACGCGACTATCAGGAAACTCGCGCCTCCATTATCGAACTCGTCAAGCGAATCTCAGCCCTTCGCTCCGCACAGCTCAAACGCACTGAGCAATGATCGCACCCATCAACCATCCCCAATCAGCCATCAACCACCGACCATCAACTATCAACCATCAGCCATCAACCAGCACTTTTTTTCGTAGAAAAAAAGTGCTTGTCACCGGTCACACCGGGTTTAAGGGAAGCTGGCTGAGCCTCTGGCTCCAATCTCTTGGCGCGGAGGTCTTCGGCGTGGCTTTGGCTCCGCTCGGGAGCCCGAATCTTTACGAGACGGCCAGTATTGGTCGCGGAATGGAATCCTGCATTCTGGATATCCGCGATGCCAATGGGCTGCGAGCCCATTTGAATGATGTCCAACCGGAGTGTGTTTTCCATCTCGCCGCGCAGCCCCTCGTCCGGCATTCCTACACCGATCCGGTTGGCACCTTTGCCACCAATATTTTGGGGACGGCTCATTTGCTTGACGCGGTGCGCTCTGCTCCCTCCGTCCGTGCTGCCGTCATTATCACCACCGACAAAGTCTATCAAAACCGTGAGTGGACCCGCCCATACCGTGAAAGTGATGCGCTGGGCGGACATGATCCTTACAGCGCCAGCAAGGCCGCCGCAGAGATCATCACCGCCTCAATGCGCGACAGTTTTTTAATAGAGTCCGGCGTCCGCGTCGCCACCGCCCGCGCCGGCAATGTCATCGGAGGTGGCGACTGGGCCACCGACCGCCTGATCCCGGACTGCCTGCGTGCATTTTCAGAAAATGTCCCTGTGCGTCTCCGCTTCCCGGATGCCGTGCGTCCGTGGCAGCATGTCCTCGAACCTCTCGCCGGCTACCTATTGCTTGCCGCACATCTGTTAAGCGATACCGGCTCGGAATACGAGAAAGCCTGGAACTTCGGTCCCAATCCATCCGACACCGCCTGCGTCGGTGATGTCGCCGATCGCCTTGCCTCACTCTGGGGCGATTCCGCCAAAGTTGTCCGTGAAACCGGCGGCGACCACCCACATGAGGCCGGTCTGCTGAGGCTCGACAGTTCAGCCGCCCGGCACTGTCTTGGCTGGAAACCGCTATGGGATCTTGAAACCGCGCTCCAGCATACTGTTGACTGGCACCGCGCATGGCTGCGCGGCGACAACATGCACGACTATACCCTCCTCCAGATCGAAGCCTATCAAGCTTCCTGTTCCCTTTGAGCGACCGTTTCGACATCTTCCAGACACCGGTGGATGGGCTTATGGTCATCCAGAGGAAGCCGATTCAAGACGAGCGCGGATATCTTGAGCGCGTGTTTTGCACCGCTGCGCTGGCATCGTTGCTCCAGGCGCGCTCCATTCGCCAAATCAACCGCACGCTGACCCTGCGCTGTGGCACAGTGCGCGGCATGCATTTTCAAAATCCTCCCTGCGCCGAGATGAAATTTGTCTCCTGCCTGCGCGGCGAAGTCTTTGACGTGGCGGTCGATCTTCGCCCGGACTCTCCCACCCGCCTCCAGTGGCATGCCGAGGTTTTGAGCGCCGAAAACTGCAAAACACTCGCAATCCCAGAAGGGTTCGCCCATGGTTTTCAGACGCTGACCGATGATTGCGAAATGCTTTACTTCCATACCGCAGACTACCGCCGGGAATCCGAGGGCGGGCTCAACCCGCTCGATCCCGCGCTGGGAATCACATGGCCGCTCGCGATTTCAGACATTTCTTCCCGCGACTCCGCCCAACCCATGCTGAAGCCATGAATTGCCGACACTGCCAGTCTCCCATCCGCCTCACGCTGATCGATCTCGGATCCGCGCCGCCCTCGAACGCCTACCTGACACACGTCACCCTGCGGAGGCCGGAAAAATGGTTTCCGCTCAAAGTCGTCGTCTGCGAATCCTGCTGGCTCGTCCAAGCCGAAGCTTACTCGCGGGCTGCCGAGCTTTTCAACGAGGAATACGCCTACTTCAGCTCGTTTTCCTCCCAGTGGCTCAGGCACGCCGAAACCTACGTGTGCGATATGGCCGAGCGCTTCGGCCTTGACCGAGAAAGCATGGTTGTCGAGATCGCTTCAAACGACGGCTACCTTCTCCAGTATGTGAAAGACCGTGGCATACGGTGCCTCGGCATCGAGCCCACCGCCAGCACAGCTGCCGCCTCCCGTCTCAAAGGCATCGATACGATTGAGGAATTCTTCGGGGTTGATCTCGCTGCCCGCCTCGCCGCAGACGGCCAACAGGCCGATCTCATGGTCGCCAACAACGTGCTCGCCCATGTCCCGAATATCAACGATTTTGCAAAAGGCTTCGCAGTGTTGCTGAAATCCCATGGCGTTGCGACCTTCGAGTTCCCCCACCTCCTCAACCTCATCGAACACGCGCAGTTCGACACGATCTATCACGAGCATTTCTCCTACCTCTCGCTCAATGCTGTCAATACCATCTTCGCTGCCAACGGGCTCAGCGTGTTCGACGTGGAGGAACACCCGACCCACGGGGGAAGCCTTCGCGTCCTCGCTCAGCGCGCCGATGCCGGAAGGCATCCGCAGACAGACCGCCTTAGCGATCTGCTGGAAAAGGAACTCCGGGCGGGCATGCGCGGCAAAGCCTTCCATGCGGGCTTTCAGGCCAAGGCGGAAAAAGTCAAAGACGACTTCCTCGCCTTTCTCATCGACGCGCGTCGCGCCGGAAAAAAGGTCGCCGCCTACGGCGCTGCCGCCAAGGGCAACACTCTCCTCAACTTCGCGGGTGTGCGCCCGGATCTGCTGCCATATGTCGTCGATAAGAATCCCGCGAAGCAAGGCAAGTTCATGCCGGGCAGCCGCATCCCGATCGTGGACGAAGCTCGTCTCCACAAAGAAAAACCTGACTATATCGTCGTTCTCCCCTGGAACCTTGCAGCAGAAATCACCGAACAGCTCAACTATGTCCGGGCGTGGGGCGGCAAGTTTGTCACGGCTGTTCCATCGCTCGCTGTCAGCTGAAGCCGCGAATCCCTTGCGGAAAGCCCTCAAACACCAGCGCCAGTCGGAACTGGCCCCAGTCGCCTCAGGTCTGCAATTCGCCCAAAAGAATATATCACCATGAAAAACTTCATCCCTTCCCATCTGCAAATCGAAACAGTCAACCGCCAGTGCAACGCCCGTTGTCCCATGTGCACGATCAAGTTTGTGCCCGATCACGAGGCCGTTGCCGAAGATATCGAGTCGCACACGGGGTGGTCCCGTCCGGCGGAAATCATGCCGCTCGAGCGGTTCGGGAAGATCATTGATAAGATGAAGAAATATGCCAGGGAGATAAAATACATAAGCCTGCATGGATGCGGGGAGCCCCTGTTAGACAAATCTCTCGCGGAGAAGGTCCGTTACGCGCGCATGGCTGGCTTCCGAAACGTCGGCTTCACCTCGAACTGCAGCGCGCTGACCCCGGCGACCTCTGAGAGGCTGCTGTCAGCGGGGTTAACTTGCCTCATCCCCTCCATCGATGGATTTACGGCGGAAACGCACGAAAAGATCCGCCCCCGCACAGACTTTGAACAAATCGTCGACAACGTCAACCAGTTCATTGCGATCAGAAACCGGCTCGGCAGTGTGTGCAAGTTGGTGGTGCGGATGGTGAGGCAGCAAGACAACCAGGCGGAATGGCCCGATTACCGGGCCTATTGGGAGTCGAGGCTAGACGCCTCCAAGGGAGATCAATGCGTGGGGTTCGAAATCCATAATACGGGCGGCAAAGTCGAAAACTACGAGAATAAGCGACTGACGAAAGATGCCGAATCGACGGCGGCGTTCCTTTCGGAAAGCCGGATGCCTCCGGTCGCCCCGGAGGAGTTGTATCGAATGAACTTCGTTCCTGAGTCTGATCATGTTTGCATCGAGCAGGGCGATCTGGAACGGGTTTTTCTCTGTCCGGATCTTTTTTCCCGGCTGAGCATTTTCGCGTCGGGGCGCATCGCCCTCTGCAGCGCAGATCAGGCCGAATACCATCCCATCGGGAACATTTTGGATTTTGATGATCCTGCGGACGCCTTTAATTCCGAGGTGTTCAACGGCTATCGGACACGGTGGATGGCCCGGAACGTCGGTAACGACAAGAATTGTTTTAACTGCACGGTCGCGGTCTCAAGGTTCCACAAGCATGCGAAAACATGACCGGGAAAGTGCTTCATATCACGCCGCATCTGAACGGCGGGTTGGGCAAGGTGCTCTTGTCCACACTGAAGTATTTCAACCGAGGTGCGTCAACTCATGAGGTATTGGTTTATGGGCCATCGAATCTGCTCCCTGAGGAATTCACCCCTCATCGCGATAGCATTTCTTTTGAGCCAAACATCGAAGGCATTCGCGGCCGACTGCAGCCATTCGAGCTGATACAAATCGAGTATTGGAATCATCCACTCATCTATAAGCTTCTATGTTCCGGCGTTCTGGATAAGGCCAGAGTGATCGGGTGCGCCCACATTCAGGGCGAGAGTCCCCCGCAGCTGATCACTAACGAAAGCATTCGCTATTTTGATAAATTGTTGTTGACGGGAATCAGTTCCGAGAAAATTCTCCAAGAATCAAAGCTGGATTCCAGGAAGCTTCGGGAAATCCGCTTTCCACTGGATTTATCGGGCTCCCGATTCAATGAGAGATCTCGGAATGCCACAAGTTCCCGCGTGGTGTTGGGGTATGTGGGCACGCTTTCCTATGCGAAGCTGCACAAGTGCTTTTTGAGAATGTGCTCGGAGCTAGATCGCAACATCAAACTGGTCATCGTGGGAAGGGACGAGGATGGGCGTCTCGAACAGGAAGCCAAAAATGACTACCCGAAATTGGCGGCGGAGTTCCTCGGTTTCCGAACGGACATTTCGGACATCTTGCAGACGATAGACGTTTTTGTGTATCCCCTGCGAAGGGGGCATTATGGCACTGGTGAATTGGCGCTGGTCGAAGCCCTCCATTCTGGCGCGGCCACCCTAGCCTTCAATAACCCCGGAGAACAGAGGTTGATTGTGGACGGCGTCACCGGCCTTTTGGCCGACGACGAGGCCGATTTTGTTTCAAAACTCACCCGTTTATGCGATGATGCGAGCTTCCGACGGCGGTTGGGCATCAATGCGAATCGTCATATTGTTGAAAGGTATTCGATCGAAAAGTGTTTCGAGGATATTGAAAACTGCTATCGCGATGTCTGCAGGAGCCTTTCGTCCTCCAGCGATATTTCGGAAAGGTCTTATCATTGCCTTGAAGCCGAGTGGGCCGATGACTTTCAGGAGGGCTTTCGCCTTTTTCTGGAGTCGATGCGGGACGCCCGCGAAAGCCACAGGATTTTTTTGGACTATTTCAAAGCTCGGAGCTCTGGCGAAGCGAACCGGGCGGAGCGAGCTGAGGCAGCGATGCTGGACTTCTTCCGTGATAACACTGGTTTTGAACACACCTCGAAGGGCGGTCTCGGACACTATCTTCATGTTTTTCCGGGGGATGAGCATTTAGAGCAGCTGCATCGTTTGGCGCTACGCGCGTTGGGGAGGGCTCATGATGTCGCTATGTGTTCGCGGCCGCATCCGGTGACTAAACTTGCGCGGGTCGTTCAACGCGCTGCATTTGGGGTTCTTTCCGAGGTCTTGCTATGAAAATCGCATTGACGGGAGCAACCGGATTTCTGGGTCGCCATGTGATCAACTATTTGCTCAAGCGAGGAGAAAAGCCGAAGATACTGTTACGCCCGGATTCTGAACTGCCCGAAAGTTATCGTGAGCTTTCCATTGCAAGATTCGATATCGCAAATCCTCCGGCGGACGCCTTCGAGCGGCTGGGAACTCCCGATGTCCTCCTTCACCTGGCCTGGGGAGGTCTGCCAAACTATAAATCCATTCACCACTTTGAGACAGAGCTTCCCGCCCAGTTTCGATTTTTGCGCCTGCTCGTTGATGCCGGCCTGCCTCACCTGCTGGTCAGCGGAACTTGCTTGGAATACGGGATGCAGTCGGGATGCCTTGACGAAACGGCCGAGACAGCCCCTGCCAACCCTTACGGATTTGCCAAGGATGCGCTTCGCGGGGAGTTGCAATATTTGGCAAAAACCGCCGGGTTTGACCTGACATGGGCGCGGCTGTTTTACCTCTACGGAGAAGGGCAGGCCTCCTCCTCGCTTTACGTGCAAATTTGCGCCGCCGCGGAGCGCGGAGATAAAGTCTTCGATATGTCGGGAGGGGAGCAGCTCCGCGATTATCTGCCCGCCGAAAAGGCCGCGCGCCATTTGGTCGAATTGGCCTTGGGAAGCGCCCGCCCTGGAACGGTCAATGTCTGCTCGGGCCACCCGGTTTCCGTCCGTCGCCTGGTCGAGGGTTGGATCGCGCAAAATCATTGGAGCATCGAGCTAAATCTGGGGGTCTTCCCGTATCCCGATTACGAACCCCTGGCGTTCTGGGGAAGCCGGAAAAAGCTCGACGAGGCCCTGCAATTCAATGGCAGGCAGATATAGGAACCCGCCGGAATTTCAGCTCAGCCTGATTAGCAATCATGGGTGTGTCCCGGAGCCCTTAACGGATCCGTGGAATCCGGGCTCTGTATCCCGGCGGCACATTGTTGTTAAGCTCCAAATACGAGAATCATTATGAAAAAAACATTTAACGATGAAGTGAAGGATCGCCTGGAGGCGAACGGCGTGGACGCGACCCTCAAAGCAGCGGGGGCAGCATTTATCGATGCCTCCACCATCCCGAAATATTCCTATAACTTTTCCTGGCTCGGCCGGCCGATCATCCAATATCCGCAAGATATTGTGGCCGTGCAGGAACTCATCTGGCAGGTGCAGCCGGACCTCATTATCGAGACGGGCATCGCGCATGGAGGATCTTTGATTCTTTCCTCCTCGCTGCTCGCGCTCAACGCGATGTGCGGCGGACCACCCGACGCTCTGGTCCTCGGTGTGGACATTGATATCCGCCCACATAACTTCGAGGCGATCAACGCTCACCCTATGGCTCGCAGAATCCGGATGATCCAGGGTTCCAGTATTGCCCCGGAGATTATCGCGCAGGTCAGGGAGGTGGCCTCCGGATTCCGCCGTGTTCTGGTCTGCCTGGATAGTAACCATACGCACGAGCATACGTTAGCCGAACTGGATGCTTACGCGCCGCTGACTTCCGTCGGCAGCTATTGTGTGGTCTTCGACACGATCATCGAGGATTTGCCAGCGGAGAAGTTTCCAGACCGGCCGTGGGGACCGGGGAACAATCCGAAGACGGCCGTCAGAGAATACCTCAAAACACATCCGGAGTTCGAGGTCGACAAGGCGATTGATAACAAACTTCTGATCTCCGTGGCGCCCGATGGATATCTGAAAAGAATCCGGTAAGATTCGAGTTTTGGCTTCGGGATTATCGCGGACAGCCAGTGTAGTCCGCCAAGCAGATGACATATTATCCACATCATGCGACAGGGCTTGCTGTAGAGACCCTTGTGTCAAGGGGCAGTGGTGAGCCGACAGGCGGTTGGCACAACCGCCTCAACAACATAACCTGCAATCCGTTGGGCGAACTACACTAGAAAAATCCGGAGCGCAGGAAATTCCAAAAACCGGATAAGCATCCATGAAAATTCTTTTTGTTCTCGGGACCCGTCCGGAAGCCATCAAGTTGGCGCCGCTGATCCTGGCGGCGCGTTCCCTTCCGGGCGTTGAAGCGATCACCTGCAACACCGGCCAGCATCGCGAAATGTCGTCCTCGGCGCTGGCGCTTTTCGACATACGTGCCGACATCGACCTCGAAATCATGCGGGTGAGGCAGTCCCTCGCAGATATCACCTGCGGCATCCTCACCGCGCTTCCCGCGCATCTGGAGCGTCTGCGCCCGGACTGGCTGGTCGCCCAAGGAGATACCACCACCACCTTCGCGGCATCCCTGGCCGCATTTTATCACAAAGTGCCGGTCGCCCATATTGAGGCCGGCCTGAGAACCGGGAATATCCTCGCGCCCTGGCCGGAGGAGATGAACCGGCACCTTGTGTCAAAACTTGCGGCCCTTCACTTTTCGCCGACATCCTCCGCCGCCGCGAATCTTGTTGCCGAGGGCGTCGCGCCAGAAAATATTCACGTGACCGGAAACACCGGAATTGATGCTTTGAAGTGGCTTGTGCGGCGCCTGGACGCCGATCCGGCGCTGCGGGAACTGGCGAAAAAGGAGCAAGTCGCAGCCGGCATACCGGATCGAATAGCATGCGGGCAAGGGCCGTATGTTCTGATCACCGCCCATCGCCGCGAAAGCTTCGGATCGGGGTTTGAGTCAATTTGCGATGCGATCAGCGAACTCGCCGGGTTCTTTCCCGATCGCAGCTTCGTCTATCCCGTCCATCCGAATCCTGCGGTGCGCGATACCGTGTTCGCGAAACTGGACTTAAAAAAACACCCGAACATCTTTCTCGTCGAACCGGTCTGCTATCTTGCCTTCGTGGATCTCATGGCCCGCGCCGAGCTGATCATGACAGACTCGGGAGGGGTCCAGGAAGAAGCTCCCAGCCTGGGCAAGCGGGTCATCGTGATGCGGGAAAGCACCGAGCGGACCGAGGGCTTGGACACACCATACATCCGTCTCGCTGGCTCAAGCCGGGAAGTGATCGTCACCCAGGCCCGCGCCGCCCTGTCCGGATCATGGGGAAAGCCGGAGAACGGATCGGACATTTACGGCGACGGCCTCGCTTCCCCTCGCATCCTCAAGGCCCTCCTGCTCCAGCACGACGCGGTGGAGTGACCGGGCCGGGAGAAAAATACACCACGGAGGATCAGATGGCCGCAGATAGCACAGTGGAAACCCTATCTGACCAGATACAAATCCTGGCGATTTCCTACGCCCTGCCTCCGAGTCTTTTCCCGCAGTCGATCCAAATCGGGCGTCTCCTCTATCATTGCCGTGCACCCGTCGGAGCGGTCTCCGGAAAGGTGGGAAACGACGTGCGGGGGATGGAATGCTATCCGGATTTCACCGGGAAAATGCTTTTCCGTTTGCAGGTGGAACACCGCCCGGCGTTTTCACCGAAACTCCACCGGATCGCCAGAAAGTTCCTGCCGCTCTACGGTCGGGCGCCGGACGAGTTCCGGAGCTGGATTCCTCGTGCGGAGGCCGCAGCGCGGGAACAGCTCGCGAAATCTCCCTCCGCGAAGTGGCAGATTGTCAGCTTTGGGGAGCCGATGTCCGACCATCTGGTGGGGCTGCGGCTGAAAGAAAAAACCGGCCTCCCGTGGGTCGCCCATTTCAGTGATCCGTGGGTCGACAACCCATTTCGGAAGCTGTTTTTTTTCTCCAATGTGTTCAACCGGCGGATGGAAGCAGCCGTCGTGCGCGGCGCGGACAAATTGATCTTCACATCCGGAGAAACATTGTCGCTGGTAATGGGCAAGTATCCTTCCGGCCTATCAAAAAAAGCCCATGTGCTGCCCCACAGTTACGACCCGGCAATCTACCCGGAGACCCGCCCGCCACAACGGCGTGAAATTGTTGTCCGGTATTTAGGTTCCTTCTATGGCAACCGCACGCCATTCCCTCTTCTGGAGGCCCTGCAAAAGCTGCATCTGACGTCCCCGGAACTGCTCGACGGTGTGAGGTTTGAATTTATCGGGGGCATCCCGCGGCGGATGATGAGGCATCGTTTGATCAAAATGCTGCCGTCCCGCCTGATCGGGTTTTTGCCCCCGGTGAGCTACAAGGAATCCCTGCGACTGATGAAAGAGGCGGACCTGCTTATCGTGATCGACGCTCCTGCGGCACTCAGCGTATTTCTGCCCAGCAAGCTGGTTGATTATCTTGGAGCCGGGGTTCCGATTCTCGGGATTGTTCCAAAAGGCAGTTCCGCCTCGCTGATCCAACGGATGGGCGGCAGCGTGGCAG
>Ga0247840_10006572_pt1 | contig 16639 bp, 14 predicted proteins | sample LaCruzMarch2015__FD_192404 | JGI IMG/M metagenome (GOLD analysis project Ga0247840, IMG submission 192404) | Freshwater microbial communities from meromictic Lake La Cruz, Castile-La Mancha, Spain - LaCruzMarch2015_17m | ecosystem: Environmental > Aquatic > Freshwater > Lake | place: Spain... | reverse complement strand
GCAGAAGATTTCTTTACTAATAACTTAACGATAGCGAGAAATGGTAACACTATCGAAGAGAGCGCTGATGATCTCTTAGTTGACATCGGCCACATTTCTATTGAGTTAGCTTATGATGGCGGTACTTGGAGAGTTAATACTAATCTTGGAGCCAAAGGTGATAAAGGTATTGAAGGCTCAATAGGAACAAAAGGCGAAAAGGGTGATAATAGTGATGTAGGAGCCAAAGGCGATAAAGGAGATACTGGAGCATCTGGGTCAAAAGGCGACAAAGGTGACGATGGCTCAAAAGGCGAGAAAGGATTAGATGGTATTATAGGTTCTAATGGTGACAAAGGTGAAAAAGGCGACTCTGGCTCTAAAGGCGACAAAGGTGATACCGGATCAAAAGGTGATAAAGGTATAGATGGTATTATTGGTTCTAATGGCGACAAAGGCGATAAAGGCGACACCGGAACATCAGGTGCTAAGGGCGATAAAGGAGACTTGGGCGCTAAAGGTGATCAGGGAGCTTTTGGAGGTGCTGCATTTGACTTCTTCTATTCTACATCAACATCCAATACTGAACCAGGAGATGGATACCTTCGATTCAATAATGCAACACTATCATCCGCTACGTTACTCTTTATTGATCAGCAGGACGGAAGCGGCGCTAACACCTACAATTACTTACAAACAATAGATGACTCAACGTCAACTATAAAAGGAACATTTACTGTTACTGAGACTGCTAATACAGATAACTTTATTTACTTCTCTATTAATGGTACTCATTCTCACTACTCTCACTATTTTGAAATACCTGTTGCATATCAAACTGGAGTAGGATCTTTCAGTGACAACACTGCTGTAACCATCACGTTTGCTAGAACCGGTGACGCAGGAGACAAAGGTCAAAAAGGTTCTTCTGGCGATAAAGGCGATGCTGGTTCTAAAGGAGATAAAGGCGATACAGGCTCAAAAGGTGACAAGGGTGATATTGGCGCAGCTGGCGACAAGGGTGATACTGGCTCTAAAGGAGAAGCAGGAGCTACCGGTGCTACAGGATCAAAAGGCGATAAGGGTGACACAGGCGCTACTGGTGCAGCAGGCGATAAAGGCAGCACAGGTGATAAAGGTAGCACTGGTGATAAAGGAGATACAGGAGCTGCAGGCGACAAAGGTCAAAAAGGAGACACTGGTACTAAAGGTGAGACTGGCGCCACAGGAACAAATGGTGATAAGGGCGATAAAGGAAGTACAGGAGATGCTGGTATCTCAGGCTCAAAAGGAGATAAAGGCGATACAGGCTCAAAAGGTGACAAAGGTGATGTAGAAGCACAGGGTAATAAAGGTGATAAAGGCGATACAGGTACTACTGGTACCTCCGGCGATAAAGGACAAAAAGGTGAAGAAGGCCCTCTCTCTACTTTTGATATAACCTTTGATACTCTTACGGGTGATAACTCTGCAGTAACTTTTGCTTTATCTACAACACCTTCAAATGAAAATCATACATTAGTTATTATTGATGGTGTAACTCAGCTTAAGAGTGCGTACTCTTTAACAGGTGCTAACTTAGTATTTTCTTCCGCTCCTGCCAACAATGCATCTATCGATGTAATGACATTTACAGGTGGTGCTAAAGGTGAGAAAGGTGAAATTGGTAATACTGGCTCTAAAGGCGACACCGGCGATAAAGGACAGAAGGGTGATGTAGAAGCGGTAGGTTCCAAAGGTGAAAAAGGTGACACTGGGTCTAAAGGTGATATTGGAACAGCAGGAGATAAAGGCACTACTGGAGATAAAGGAGAAAAAGGTACAGCTGGTGACGCCGGTGCAAAAGGCGATAAAGGTGATGCGGGAACTACTGGCGACAAAGGCTCTACCGGTACCACGGGTGATAAAGGCGACAAGGGCGAAAAAGGATTAGATGGTATTATTGGTTCTAACGGCGATAAGGGCGAGAAAGGTAATGCAGGAGATAAGGGCGAAAAAGGATTAGATGGTATTATTGGTTCTAACGGCGATAAGGGCGAGAAAGGTGAAGTAGGCCCATACAATTCCTTTGACATGACAATAGATACATTTACTGGTGATGGAAGCAATACTATATTCTCTCTTTCAACAACACCGGTAAATGCTAATCACACCCTAGTCATAGTTAGTACGGTGGTTCAGGAAAGAACAGCCTACTCTCTAACAGGGGCCAACCTAACATTTACAGCAGCACCAAGCAATGGAGAGATAATTGAAGTTACAACATTTGCTGGAGGAGCCAAAGGTCAAAAAGGTGAATCTGGTCTTACAACAGGAAAGGCAATAGCGATGGCTATTGTATTTGGAGGTTAATTTAAATGGCAAACCCTAATATAGTAAACGTATCTACCATCTACGGGAAGACTTCTGTAGCCAACGTTTCTACTAGTGCAGCGGCAATAGTTACTAACTCAGCCAACAGCGGCTCAATCTATAAGATTAATTCTTTAGTGGTATCTAACATAGATGGAACAACAACTGCCGACGTTACTGTTGACTTATATAGAAGCTCAATTGCATACAATCTTATTTCTACGGTCGCTGTTCCAGCTGATGCTGCATTTGTTGCAATAGACAAAAACGCACCTATCTATTTGGAAGAGGGTGATGCTCTTAGAGTTACGGCAAGTGCAAACGGAGACCTCCAAGCAGTATGCTCATATGAGGATATATCTTGATAAACGGAAATCTTAAAGGAAAAACTATTACAGTCTCCCAGGCTGTAGCATCCGGCATCTTTACCCGCGATGAAGTTTTCCTTTATAAAGTATCTAATACGTTTCCAATTTCTTATTCAAACCGTGATGATTATTTTAATTATGTTACTATTTTATTAAGCGGGGACGCAAATACATTCGTACGTGATGCTTCTAATAACTCTTTTAATATTACTGTAAACGGTGATACAAGACTTTCAGCGTTTACTCCTTATGGCATAAGCTGGAGTAACTTCTTTGATGGAAACGACACTCTAACAACACCTTCAAATACGGCGTTCACCTACGGTACATCAGATTTTACTATTGAAGGGTGGGTATATTTAACAGCAGGAGTTGGTGGTGGCGGCTACTCATATTTATTCGGTCAAGGAGCAAGCTCAGGGTCAACAGCCACTCTTGGCCTTTATATTCAAGATGGAGTCTTTAAGGTATGGAACGGATCGGCTGTAATAGTGGGATCAGTTTCTTTTACATTAAATTCCTGGACTCATTTTGCAATTAGTAGATCAGGAACTACTCTTCGTTTGTTTATCAATGGGGTTTTAAGCGGATCGGCAACAAATAGTAGTAATATAACTACAGGATCAACCACAGGAGTAAGCATAGGTCGTTGGTCTGAAATTAGTGATACAAATTATATTGCAGGATATGTTTCAAACTTTAGGGTAGTTAAAGGATCTGCTGTCTATACTAGTGCGTTTACTCCGCCCACATCACCACTAACAGCTATATCTAATACCGTTCTACTAACCTGTCAATCTAACCGCCTCATTGATAACTCTACTAATGCTTTTACTATAACTAAAAATGGTGATGTAGCAATTAGTGCATTCGGCCCATTTACAGAAACAGATGTAACAACAGGGTCAGGCTATTTTGATGGAACTGGCGACTACTTGACGATACAAGGTAATTCTAATTTTGTTTTTGGAACTGGTAATTTTACTTTAGAAGCTTGGATATACCCTACAGCTTCGCAAGCACAATATGCTGCTATACTTGCAAATTACGCTACGGATGGATGGTTTTTAGCTTATAGTACCAGTAACATTATTCAATTTTCTAATTTTAATGTCGTTGCTCTTGCTTCCAGTACAGCCGTACCTCTTAACGCCTGGACACACATCGCTGTTGCGCGAAACGGTACGTCTTTAAAAATGTTTTTTAATGGAGTGGAAGTAGCTAGTAACACTAGTTCAACTACGTATGGTATAGCTAACACTACATATGTTGGATTTAATGGAACGAGTCATTATATAAATGGGTACATTGCAGACACAAGAGCTACAAAAGGTACCGCATTGTACACCACTACATTTACCCCTCCAACATCTTCCCTTACCGCGGAAGCCAACACCCAGCTTCTCACTCTACAGAATCGCATTGGACATAACAATCATCAGTTTGTAAATGAAGGGGAACCAAAATATTTAATTACTCGTACCGGCAATGTAACACAAGGCTCTTTCTCACCATTTAGTCAAACCGGGTGGTCAAATTATTTCGATGGTACTGGAGATTATTTAAACGTATCATATTTGGCTTCTAACTTTGGTACCGGAGATTTTACAGTAGAGGTATATGTTTATCTAACGAGATTTGACAACGATGGTAATACTATATTAGATACAAGATCAGGAGCAACAGCTAATCCGTTCTTTTTTGGTATTACATCAGCCGGATTGGTATATTACTACACCGGTACGGTATATAGTTCATCTACGGCAGTTCCTTTAAATACATGGGTCCATTTAGCTATTTGTAGATCTGGAACTACACTCAAGATCTTTCAAAACGGTGTAGAAACTTTATCAAGAACAGATAGTTCTAATCTAACGGGAACTAGCACAGGCTCCGTAACTATCGGCAGAGCTGTACAAGGGATCGCGCACATAAACGGCTATCTTTCTAATTTAAGAATAGTAAAAGGAACAGCTTACTATACTACAGCTTTTACTCCTCCAACAGAACCTCTAACCGCTATCTCAGGAACATCGCTGCTGACTTGTCAATCAAATCGTTTTGTGGATAATTCTACTAATGCATTTACTATTACTAGAAATGGAGACTCCTCTGTTCAAGCTTTCAGCCCCTTTGGTACTAACACTCCTTATTTAGAATCAACTGTTGGAGGAAGCGCTTATTTTGATGGCACAGCAGACAACCTTTCTATTGCAGGGAGCACCGCTCTTGCAACTACGGGTGATCTAACGCTAGAGGCATGGGCGTACCTTAATAGTGCATCAAATTATGCTGGTATTTTTAGTATGAGAAACAGCACTAACGCTGATGGTTTAGCTATTAATATTCTTAACACCGGGTACATTGATTTTTCTTTAGATGGATCTTCACCAGGAGAATATACCGGCACATTAGTACCGCTTAAACAGTGGTTCCATATTGCTTTAGTTAGATCAGGTAGCAGCACCAATAATGTAAGTTGCTATCTTAACGGAACTAGAGTAGGTCAGTTTACTTCTAATTTTACTTCCAACGGAGCAAGCAACGTTGCAATTATTGGAAGGTATTATGCCGATGGAGCTAATCAATATAATCTAAACGGGTTTATTTCTAGCTTAAGATACGTAGTAGGTTCAGCTCTTTATTCCGGAACTACACTAACAGTTCCTACAGCTCCCCTCACTGACATAAAAGGCACTCAAGTTCTTTTAAACTTTAATAAAATGGGAATTCTTAATTCAACATCAAAGAATTCATTTGAAACTGCAGGAGATGCGAGAATAATAACTTCTACCAAGAAGTTTGGAACAGGATCAATGTATTTTGATGGAACTGGCGACTACTTAACCACTTATACAAACCCAGATCATTCTTTTGGAACAGGTAATTTCACAATAGAATGCTGGGTATACAGGCTTGATACACCTGCAAGAGGAGTAGTTCAAATTTCTAGTACTGCAGGAGGACTTAGCACCTCCGATCTTGGTCTTGCAATTGGCAGTGATACTGGTAGCGTTTGGAGAATATATTGCAACGGTACAGGATACAATTCAACAGTAACTTATTCTACTAATACTTGGTACCACGTTGCATTAGTTAGAAACAGTGGAACAACAAGATTGTATGTAGATGGAACATCAGTTATATCTCAATCCGATACAACTAATTATACCGGTGGTAATATTTGTATAGGAGGGTTTTACAGTACATCATTCTTAATGTACGGATACATAGATGATTTCCGAGTAACTAGAGGTATTGCTCGGTATACTGCAACTTTTATTCCTCCACCCATAGCACATCCTACCGCTTCTGCTACTTCTTAATAAATATTTTATTTAACATAAAAGTAAATAACTATGACAATCTCACTTTCTAATTTAAATGCAGGATTCTATGCCGGAGATAAAGGCAGCACCGGAGGAGCTGGAAGCAAAGGCGACAAAGGCGACTCCGGTCAGAAAGGTGAATTAGGATCCAAAGGCGATAAAGGCGATGTAGAAGCTCAAGGTAACAAAGGAGAAAAAGGTGATCTAGGCTCCAAAGGCGAGCAAGGAGCTTTTGGAGGAGCATCGTTTGAATTTATATACACCAATTTAACATCTAATACTGAACCAGGAAATGGCTTACTTAGATTTAATAACGCCTCTCTATCGTCCGCTACCTTACTTTTTATTGATCAAGAATACCTATGGCTACCTACAGGCTATAGATGATTCTACTTCTTCAGTTAAAGGTACATTTACTATAACTGAAGTAGCAAATAATGATAACTTTGCCTACTTTAGTATTACAGGTACCCATGGTCACTACACCCATTACTTTGAACTACCAATTATATTTCTAACTGGACCAGCTTCATTTAGTAATAACACTCCAGTTGCAATTACGTTTGCAAGAACTGGTGATGCTGGAGATAAAGGTACTACTGGAGAGAAAGGTCAAAAAGGAGAAGAAGCAACCCTTGCACAAGCCATTGGTACTTCTGCTAACGTACAATTTGGTTCTCTTGGGGTAGGTACAGCAGCATCCGGAACCACTGGAGAGATTAGAGCAACAAATAACATTACTGCATATTATTCTTCTGATCAAAAATTTAAAGAAAACGTCCAGCAAATAGAAAACGCACTTGAAAAAGTAATGTCAATTGGCGGTAAGACTTTTGATTGGACAGAAGAATATATAAGTCAGCATGGCGGTGAAGATGGATACTTCGTTAGAAAAAAAGACTTTGGAGTAATTGCTCAAGATGTGGAAAAGGTTTTTCCAATAGCCGTCAGACTGAGAGAAGATAAAACTCTTGCAGTAGACTACGATAAATTGGTAGCGCTGGCATTTGCAGCTATTGTTGAGTTAAAATATGAGATAGAAAAAATTAGGAAATAATATGGCATTACAATCATCAGGTCCTATATCTTTAAACGATATTAATACAGAGTTTTCTCTAGGATTTAATTTAAACTCTTATCGTAACGCTGTCTATTATACGTCATCAGCCGGCCCCTTCAATTTTCCTACTACTAACATTTCTTTTAATAATTTCTATGGCACTGACAACGCAAGTGCAAGTGTTTTAGTTGTTAATGTGTTTACTACTACAACTTCCTGGACAGCTCCTGCTGGAACAACATCTGTAGATTATCTTGTTGTTGCTGGTGGTGGAGGGGGAGGTTTTGTACCTGGAGCAGGCGGCGGTGCAGGGGGGTTTGTTTTAGGAAGCGGATTGGCTGTTACCCCAGGTCAAACATATACTGTAACAGTTGGAGGAGGCGGTGGAAGAGATGGAGGAGGAGGTAGTCCATCAATCTTTTCTTCTATTACTGCTGTAGGAGGAGGGGGAGGAGCAACCCCTGGACCCTCGGCTGCCCCCGGAGGGTCCGGAGGATCCGGTGGCGGGGCGACCAGAAGATTTTCTAACTCTCCAGCAGTTGGCGGTGGTGCAGGAACACCAGGTCAAGGAAATGGTGGAGGGAATTGTAACGCCAATAGACCTTCTGGCTCTCCTAATTATGCAGCTGGAGGAGGCGGAGGAGGAGCAGGAGGCGGAGGAGGCACCGGTGTTTCCGCATTTTCTGGCGCCTCTGGTGGAGGTGGAGGACCTGGTGCCGGTACAACTATCTCTGGATCATATGCTGAATACGCTGGAGGAGGCGGAGGCGGAAGAACATTGTCTAGCCAAAACAACTTTACAGGAGTAGCGGGAGGAGGCTCAGGAGGAGGAGGCTCAGCGGGCCGCCCAGGAGGCGCTGGAGCTCCAAGCACTGGAGGAGGTGGAGGGGGAGGCGCTGCTGTCAGCCCAGGTACACCAGGGGGCCCGGGTGGGTCAGGAATCGTTATTCTCAAATATTATTCGTAATAAAGGTGAAAAAATGGATTATAAAATTTACAGATTACATGGGCTTGATTCTGCAATGCATTTTCTTCGCCCTGGTGCCGCATGGGAAATAACCAACTCAAAGTTCACTAGATGGGAAGACCCCCGGCCATGTCCAGAATGGTCCGAGGTAATGCAAACCATGGAAAAATTAAAAGCTTTAGAAGACTCAATTAATACCGTTTGGCTTCCAGAGCAGATTGAATCTATTAAAAATAATTCAGAAAATCGACAACAAACTAGAGTTAATGACATTGTAGCTAAACAAAAGTACTTTAGTGATTTGGTGAAAGAGCGGGAAGGTAAGAATGATTTATAATTTGTTCCCTATCCCGATAGGGAGATATGAATTAGGAAGAGATGTTTCAGTTAAAGAGCTTTCCTTTATAAAAAACCAATCAGTTCGCTCTAATGAAGGTAACAAAACTAGTACGTGCTCATCGCTATTAGAAAATAAAGAACTTACTCTAATTCGTGATTTTATTGAAACAAAAATTTCAGAATATTTTACTGAAGTTTATAAACCAAAACACTTAGTTAATTTAAAAATAACGCAGTCATGGGCTAATTATACAACACCTGGTGAGTTTCATCACAAACATCGACATCCTAATTCTTTTATATCAGGTGTCTTTTACATGCAAAGTGATCCTCTTAAAGATAGAATATATTTTTATAAGGACACCTATCAACAACTGTTTATACCAAGCGCTGAATTCAATGAATGGAATTCTGAGTCGTGGTGGTATGATACAAAACCAGGCGATTTGATTATTTTTCCTTCTAGCCTGTCTCATTTGGTTGATAATGTTACTTCTCAACATACACGAATAAGCCTTTCCTTCAATACCTTTCCTATTGGTTGTGTAGGAGATAAATTTGAATTAACAAGTGTTCGTTTTGATGAATTTGATACGGAATACGGAAAAAAGTAAATGACCCCTCAAAATTTGACTGATTATGTTGCTGTCTACGAAAATGCTATTCCAATGGATGTATGCAAAAAAATTATGGATAATTTAAATTTTTTAAATTGGCAAACTCATGCATATAGTAATTATTCTTTAAACCAAGAAATTAGTTTTGAAGACGATCTTTATGTTAGCTCGGATGAAATTCCAGAATCAGAATATTTAAAACAAAAGGTATGGGATACTTTAAGTGATTATTTTAAAAATAAAATTTCATTTGCAGAGGAATGGTATGATGGTTGGTACGGATTTACTCCTTTAAGATTTAATAAATACACTCCGAATACACGAATGAGGATACATTGTGATCATATTCAAAGTATGTTTGATGGTGATAGAAAAGGTATTCCTACATTAACAGTGTTAGGTACGCTAAACAAAGATTACGAAGGTGGTGAATTTGTACTATTTCAAGATCATGAAGTAGCGCTTCCAGAAGGTTCTTTAATAATTTTTCCCAGCAATTTTTTATTTCCTCACGAGGTTAAAAAAATTAAAAAAGGTAATCGATTTTCTTTTGTAACGTGGGTTTGGTAGGAGAAATAAATGGCTCATTTCGCAGAATTAGACAATAATAATAAAGTGATTCGCGTTTTAGTTATTTCTAATAATGATACAATTAATAATGACGGCATTGAAGACGAGAGTGTGGGTGTAAGTTTTTGTAAAAATTTGTTCGGAGGCGGTAACTGGATTCAAACTTCTTACAACGCTAATTTTAGAAAAAATTATGCAAGAATAGGTGATACTTATGACCATGTCCGAGATGCATTTATTTCACCTAAACCTAATTATGGTGAAAACGAATGGACTTTTAATGAAACAACGTGCCGGTGGGAAGAAGTCTTATAATAACTCTATTATTGTGTTACTATAAATACTCTATAAAGGAGTTATTATGGCCGTTCCAGCCTCAAGATCAGAATTCAGAGAATATTGCCTCAGATCACTCGGTAAACCCGTTATAGAAATTAACGTGGATGACGATCAGGTAGAAGACAGAATCGATCAAGCTTTAAAATACTATTGGGACTATCATTTTGATGGTACCGAGCGAATATATTACAAGCACCAAATAACAGATTCTGATAAAGCAAATCAATACATTACTCTTCCAGATAACATTATAGGTGCTGTTAGAATTTTTGCCATAGGCGATCCAGCAGTTAGCGGTGGAGATCTTTTTAATATCCGCTACCAGATCGCACTCAACGATCTCTACACTCTCACTTCAGTTTCCATGGTTCCGTATTTTATGGTAATGGAGCACCTTGCCCTTATTACCGAACTTTTAGTAGGGCAACAACCCATACGCTATAACAGACATAGAAACAGACTTCATGTAGATATGGACTGGAACAAAATGGACACTGGAAGTTTTCTTTTAATAGAAGCTTATCAGGTGGTTGATCCGGACACATTTACAGACGTGTGGGGAGACAGATGGCTTTATCTCTACGCAACAGCCCTTATTAAAAGGCAATGGGGTAATAATCTTAAAAAATTTGGTAATATGCAGCTTCCAGGCGGGGTTGTATTCAATGGGCAACAAGTTTACGATGAAGCTGATGCCGAAATAAAAGAATTAGAGCGTGATATGGTCACTAATCTTTCTCTCCCGGCTATGGACATGATAGGTTAAATGGCAACTAACTTTTATTTTAATAACTTTCAAGCCTCACAAGAGCAGCTTTTAATTGAAAATCTTATTATAGAGTCAATTAAAATCTACGGCATGGATATGGTCTATATGCCTAGAACAAGAATAGCTTTTGATAACGTTTACGGTGAAGACCCTCTCTCGGAATTCAACGACCAGTACGGCGTTGAAATGTACATTAAAAACGTTGACGGGTTTGGAGGAGACGGAGATTTTCTATCTAAATTTAACATAGAGATAAAAGACAGAGTTACCTTTACGGTTGCAAGAAGAGCATGGAACGATGAGGTAGGAGCTAATCACCTGTTAGATAGACCACAAGAGGGTGATCTTATTTACTTTCCTCTCAACAAAAAAATATTTGAAATTAAATTTGTGGAGCACGAAGCCATATTTTACCAGCTTGGCTCTTTGCAAACATACGATGTTGTCTGCGAGCTATTTTCTTACAGCAATGAAAGATTTAATACTGGTATTGAAGAAATTGATACCATGTACGAAAAATACGCATCAAGTACTACGCCAAAAGGCCTTCTCACGGATGATTTTATAGGTATGCCTTACTACCTTACTGATGAGTATGGATATAAACTTGTTTTAGAGGCATTTGATATAGATGTTACTGATGTTGCGTCTGACAACGAAGAAATTCAAACAGAAGCATTAGACTTTGTTGACTTCACAGAAATAGATCCTTTCAGTGAAGGTAGGTTTTAATGTTTAATCAAACATTCTACCATAAAACACTGAGAAAAAACGTTATCCTCTTCGGTACGCTGTTCAACGACATTTATATTAACAGAGTAAACAATAGTGGTGTGACCATTGATACGTTAAAGGTCCCCATTAGCTATGGACCTAAAGAAAAGACTTTAGCTAGGGTTAATCAAGATCCAGATTTGAATAAACCTTTTCAAACTGTCCTCCCGAGAATGGCTTTTGAAATGACAGGGATGAGCTATGACAATCAAAGAAAACTCCCTACCATTAGAAGACATCAAGCAAAAGAAGTAATAGTTGCAGGAAAAAAAGATACATTAAAATATATCTATAACCCCGTTCCTTATAACATAAGCTTTTCTCTCTACATTATGGTAAGAAACGCTGAAGATGGAACCAGGATAGTGGAACAAATTCTTCCTTATTTTGCTCCTGAGTGGACTGCTACGGTTAATTTAATAGACGAGATGGACATTGCACTAGATATTCCAACCATTATTAATAACGTAGGCATTACAGACACATACGAGGGTAGTGTGCAAGAGTCTAGAACAATAATTTGGACTCTTAATTTTACAATGAAGACTTATTTGTTTGGTCCGATTAAACGTCAGTCTATTATTAAGATTGCTAACGTTAATTTCTTCGATGCTACAACAGGTTTTGACGCAGATCTAAATGCAATCGTCAACATAAATACTAAACCAGGGATGCTTGCTAACGGTTCTCCTACAACAAATGCCCAAGCATCAGTTACACCTTATGACATAGATCCAGAAGATAACTATGATTTCATTATAACAAAGACTGACTTGTATGAACGATAAGATAGCAACTGCTCTAGATGTAGTACCACTAGAAAAAAATTTAAATCCCACAAGCAGCCCTATTAGAGTAGAGTCTACGGATAAGGTTAATGTTGATTTTGAATATGCCCGAGGCAACTTAATTAATATTATCGAAAAGGGAAATGAAGCGCTAGATGGAATGTTAGAGGTTGCTCAAATGTCCCAGCACCCGAGAAGTTTTGAAGTTGTTGCTGAACTTATTAAGACTATGGCAGAGACAAATAAAGATCTTTTAGAATTATCCAAACGTAAAAAAGATCTAGACGAGTCAGATGCTAAATCTCCTCAAACAATTAATAATAATCTCTTTGTAGGTTCTACTTCTGAACTTACAAAACTAATTAAACAACAGAATGAGCAAAAGTGACTTCTATCACGGTAATAGGAATCTAAAACGCAGCTACATTACTCACGAATGGACAGCCCATCAGATCCAAGAGTTTGTAAAGTGTGCTCGCGACCCTGAATATTTCATAGAAAATTACGTTAAGATTGTCCATGTTGATCATGGAGTAATTCCTTTTATTCCTTATGACTTTCAACGCGACATTATAAAATTATCTTTCGCTGAGCGGTTTGTTATTTGTAAAATGCCCCGACAGGTCGGAAAAACTACTGTTGTAGTAGGAATCATTCTTCATCACGCTCTTTTCAATGAAAATTATTCTATAGCACTCCTAGCTCATAAAGAAGAGCAGGCAATTGAGATTCTTTCTAGAATTCAACTTGCGTATGAAAACCTTCCAACGTGGATGCAGCAAGGAGTAGTAGAATGGTCCAAAACATCAGTAGAATTAGAAAATGGATCTAAAATAAAAGCGTCATCAACCGCCTCTGCTTCTATTCGAGGTACTTCTCAAAATTTAGTATACCTTGATGAGTTTGCATTCGTACCTAATAATATACAAGAATCATTTTTCTCATCTGTCTATCCTACCATTTCTTCTGGTACCACAACTAAAGTTATTATCACATCTACCCCTAACGGATTAAATCTATTCTACAAACTATGGGCTGATAGTGAAAATGGAAGAAATTCTTACAAACGCATCGATGTGCATTGGAGTCAGGTTCCCGGCAGAGATGAGAAATGGAAAGAAGAAACAATTCGGAACACTTCCGAAGATCAATTCAGACAAGAGTATGAGTGTGAATTTTTAGGATCGTCATCTACGTTAATTAGCGGTCCAAAGCTTAAAAGATTAGTTTATCAGGATCCTATTAAGTCTGACGAGCATTTAAAAATTCATACAGAACCTGATCCTTCAAGAGTCTACACAATGGTAGTAGATACAGCAAGAGGGAAAGAAGGTGATTATTCTGCATTTAAGATCTTTGACAATACTGAGTTTCCATATCGTGACGTAGTTTCTTATAGAAACAAAGAAATTGACCCAGTAGTTTATCCATCAGTTGTTTACAGACTAGCAAAAGAGTATAATAATTGCTTTGTTCTTGTGGAAACAAACGACATTGGTCAGCAAGTTGCTGATATTCTTATGCATGATTTTGAATATGATAACATGATGTTTACAACCAATAGAAATTTTGAAGGCGTTAGACTATCTGGAGGACACAGTGGGGTTTCTCACGCAGGTGTTAGAACCACAAAATCAGTAAAGAAAGTTGGATGTAGTAATTTTAAGTCTCTAATTGAAAACGACAAACTCATTATAAATGACTACGATACGATTCAAGAAATGTATCGATTTATTCATAAAAATAATTCTTATGAAGCGGAAGAAGGAAACGATGACTTAGTAATGTGCTGTGTTTTATTTTCCTGGCTCACTGATCAGCTCTATTTTAAAGAATTGACAGATTTAAGCTTTCGAAGACGGCTTCAGGAAGATAACGAAAAAAGAATTGAGGCCGAGCTCTTACCATTTGGATTTATGGATGATAAAAATGAGCTTCAACAACCTGCTCTTGAAATAGAAGAGGTTACACTTGAAGAAAATATGTCGTTTAATAGATGGATGTCTACGTAAATCCTGAAATTATAAATATAGAGACAAGTATTTTGTACATAATTTTTAAGGGAGAGTGACATGCCATTTCAAGTTAGTCCAGGCGTAAACGTATCTGAAATTGACCTGACTACGGTAGTACCAGCGGTTTCCACCACAGAAGGTGCGCTAGCTGGTATTTTCCGTTGGGGACCGGTCAGCACAAGAGTACTAGTAGATTCAGAGTCTACTCTTGTTACCAGATTCGGCAAGCCTACCAACCTAAACGCAGAGACATTTTTTACAGCTGCAAATTTCCTATCTTATGGAAACAAGCTGTATACTGTAAGAACTGCTAATACAACAGATGCAACAGGAGTAAACGGAGTACTTTCCGCTTATGCTAACGTTGGTGCTGTTACAACAAACACAAATCTTATTATTAAAAGCGATGCTGATATTGATAACGAAACTGTTCTCAGCAATATCGCTGGTGAAACAAACGTAAGATACATCGCAAGATACCCAGGAGCATTGGGCAACTCGTTGAAAATTTCTGTTTGTGATACATCGGAAGCGTATTTTGCGAATGTTCAACTTACAGACGGCAATGCTAATATAAGCTCGAACGGATCAATTACAAACATTAGTGTTTCTTCTGGAGCAAATCAATTTTCAATTACTGTTGGCCCAAGCGGTACAGGTGTGATTGGGGAAGCTGTAGATCGCTTAACCGCTGTTAAAGCAAAATTAACAGTAGGAGATTTAGTCGAGCTCGGTAATTCAACAATTGGAACCCAGCTAGTTAAAGTTACTTCTATTGGAAGCGTTACCAATACAGCATCAATCGCAACACTTCTAGTTAATACAGAAGCAAAATATACACTGTTGAGCATTAACGGAACAGGTTCTGCAAACGTTAATTCTATCACTGCAGGATATCTTAAGAGATATTGGGAGTATGCTAATGTAGTAGATGCTGCCCCAGGTCCATCTGATTATCAAGCTAGCTACGGTGGAACTCCAGGTGCAATTGACGAAGTCCACGTTGTTGTAGTGGATGAGAACGGTCAGTTTACAGGAATTCCTGGTGCTGTTCTAGAAGTTTATGAGGGATTATCTCGAGCTTCAGATGCCAAGTCTGCCGACGGTGCTTCTAAATTTGTTAAGGAAGTTATTAACTCGCAGTCACGCTATGTGTACTATAACACAAACAGATCTGCAGGCTACACCAACACAGCTATTAACATTACCAATACCCTATCAAACACTTCTCCAATGACAATGTCATTTGTAGGAGGTTCAGACGGGCATTCCGAAGCAAACGTTACATTTAACGTTATTGCAGCAGGGTACGATATGTTTAAATCATCAGAAGATATTGACATATCGCTGGTACTTCAAGGTAAAGCAACAGGTACTAATGATGGAGCTCAACTCGGCTCATACATCATTAATAACGTTGTTGAGTCAAGAAAAGATTGCGTAGCCTTCTTGTCGCCAAGTCGTGCTGCGGTTGTTGCTAAATCAGATGGTTCTGAAGTAGATAATTCTATCACATTTAGAAATAATCTTCCAAGTACTTCCTACGCTGTACTCGATTCAGGATACAAATATCAATACGATAAATTTAACGATGTCTACAGATACATCCCCCTCAACGGTGATGTAGCTGGTCTATGCGTTAGAACGGATGATACAAGAGATCCGTGGTTCTCGCCAGCAGGATTTAATAGAGGTAACATTAAGAATGTTATCAAGCTTGCTTACAATCCTAACAGAGCACAAAGAGATCAACTGTATAAGAACGGTATTAACCCTGTAGTCACATTCCCAGGAGAAGGTACGGTTCTGTTTGGAGACAAGACATTATTGTCCAAACCCAGCGCATTTGATAGAATTAATGTTCGTAGACTATTCAACATCCTTGAGAAAGCAATCTCTACAGCAGCTAAATTTACACTGTTTGAGTTTAATGACGAATTTACTCGTTCACAGTTTAAGAACCTTGTAGAGCCTTTCCTTCGTGATGTTCAAGGTCGCCGCGGTATTTACGACTTTAAGGTTGTTTGTGATGAAACAAACAACACATCTGAAGTTATTGACCGTAACGAGTTTGTTGGTGATATTTACATCAAACCAGCCAAGTCTATTAACTACATTCAGCTTAATTTCGTAGCCGTTAGATCAGGTGTTGAGTTCTCAGAAATCGTCGGACAGTTTTAATAAATAAAAAAGACAAGGAGAACTAAACATGGCATTTAATGTAAATGAAATAAGAAGTCAGCTAACATTTGGTGGTGCTCGTAACTCCCTGTTCCAGGTTCAGTTTAATAACCCTGGCAACAGCGTAGGCGACATTAAAGTACCTTTTATGGTACGAGCATCTCAGATCCCTGCTTCTACCCTTGGTACAAT
>Ga0247840_10006567_pt1 | contig 16654 bp, 37 predicted proteins | sample LaCruzMarch2015__FD_192404 | JGI IMG/M metagenome (GOLD analysis project Ga0247840, IMG submission 192404) | Freshwater microbial communities from meromictic Lake La Cruz, Castile-La Mancha, Spain - LaCruzMarch2015_17m | ecosystem: Environmental > Aquatic > Freshwater > Lake | place: Spain... | reverse complement strand
TTTTAAAGCTTGCGTATAGTAATAGTTTTTTAAATACCCGGTACTTTGCTGGGTAGCTCAGAGGTAGAGCGGTGCACTGTTAATGCATTGGTCGCAGGTTCGATCCCTGCCCCAGCAGATAATAATAGTAATAAGATAATAATAATTTCGTTTCTATTAGAGTTTCGTTGCTCTATTAGAACAGTTGCTCTATTAGAACAGTTGCTCTATTAGAAAGATGGCTCCACAGGGCATCTGTTTCGCTAAAGGAACCGCTTTGCCGGGGCATTTGCAATAACAAGGGCAATGATAAGATAAAATAAGATAAGGTAAGATAAGATAGTATAAGATAAGATAAGATAAGATAAGGTAAGATAAGATAAGATAGTATAAGATAAGATAAGATAGTATAAGATAAGATAAGATAAGATAAGATAGTATTATGCAAAGCATCTGCCAATGGATTGTTATAGTTTACTATGTGTTGTTGCAGTTGATTGTGGCATCGCTCATATGGACATTGGGTGTGGGCATGCTGTTTTCATTATACATTTTGTTAAGAATTAAAAATTTTATATTTAACAAAGAACATTAGCATATGATTGAACAACTATTTGTATTGCTTGTCAAATCTTTATGATCAATGAGCAAACAACAAATAGTAATAGTAATAGCATACAACTGGGTCAGGATTTGCCTGTATTATCAGATGATATTATTGAAAGATATCAAAAAGCATTCAAAAAGGGTCGGCGCCATTTCCTGGACAAGATAGTGCTGCACAACATGAAGCTGGTGATTTATCTGGCTCATCAATATCATCCGCCGGTTGGTTATGATTATAATGATCTGATCATGGCCGGAACACCTGGGTTATATGTGGCGGCTCGCCGCTGGAAGAACGGCAAAGGAGCCAGCTTTGGCACCTATGCCGCCCTGTACATCAAGAATGGCATGCGCCGGTTTATTCAAAAAAACAGCCATGCGGTCAGTGTGCCCTACCGGTTTAATGATGAACTGTCCAGTGCTTACCATGAAAAGCATGAACTGGAGAAGCAGCTGGGTCATGGTGTGAGCAACGATGACAGTCGATTAAGCAAAAGCACGGTCCGCTCTTTGAGCAGGATCTGCAGCCGCGTGGATCTGGATGCTCCGGGCGAAGACGGTGAATGCATGGAAATTCCTGAACAAATTGAAAGTCCAGTTTATGGTGAAGAGGAATATGAGATAATAAACAAATTGTTGAATCAAATGGATCATCGCGTATCCGACATACTGCGGGCCCGTTTTGGTTTTGAAAAAGATCGAGATCACTTGCCCACATTGGATGAGTTGGGCAAAGAATGGCACATCACGCGCGAACGGGTGCGGCAGCTGGAGAACAAAGGATTGTTTGAACTGAAGCGGCGTTTGAAAATGCTCAAAAGCAAATACAATCTGCAGTTGATTTAGTTGCAGCATAATTTTATGGAGCCGCTCATCACCCAGGCAATATCAACCGGCAGCATCGCGCTGCGCAATTTTGCCCGGACCAAAAATTCAACTCGTGTTTCTAATAGAAAAGTTGCACGGCCCGCAGCATTTTTGCATCAGATTTATAGGGCCCTATAAATGCTTTTTTATAAAATATATAATGTTTTTTTATCAAAATAATACATTATTGCGAAAATATTCCTTTGCATATCAAGTGTTTGCATCTTTTTTGTAAAAAATGTATTGCATATTTAAAATATTCATTTATATAAGAAATATGACTATCACATATCTGGATGAAGTTGCTGGAAAGAAAGCAGCAGATGCTGCTGTTCTGGCCATTTCTGAAAATAATAAAATTGGAGAAGAAGAAGATAATATGAACACAAATACTGAAACACGTCGGGGTCGCAAAAGCGAAGGTAAAACATGCAAGTTGGTCTGCCTGATCACAGGCACCACACGCACTGCTGGCAGCGGTTATCTGGGAACCAAACCTGCAGAATTCAAGAGCCAGTACATCAGCCGTCCCGCGCTCAAATTGCTGCGTCAAGGATTGAACGTGCAGCAGGTGCGCGAACAACTGAGTATCGGAGACGGTCTGCCTGACATTAGCATGGAAGTGCTGCAGAGCGCCATCAACCTGAACGGCAAGCACAAGAAATAATATATATGAAATACACATATAAAAACCGTCAACCTGTCAGTTCTGTTCTGGAACCAGGCATTTACACATTAACCATTCAAGAAGCAAGGTTAACCACTAGCCGAGCCGGTAATGAAATGCTGGAAATAAAGATGCGAGGTTCTGACAATAACTTTGTCTGGGATTACTTGACCTTTACTGAACGTGCCATGTGGAAAATTGATTCTTTCCTGAGTTGTTTTCAAATGCAACCAGGCATGAATGAAACCATTGATTTTGATCAAGAGTTTGTGGACAGCTTGATTGGAGAATCTGGTGATGTGCAAATCAGTGTGGTTGAGTATGAAGGAAAGAAAAAGAATGATGTGGACATGTATCTGTCGCCGCAAAGCAAATCAAGTGTGGAGAAATTGCTTAAAAAAATAGAAGAAAATGAAGATGCGACCAGAACCACCATGATCAGATCAAACAAAAGAAACATGATTGCTCGATAACAATTTATATTATTTTCCGTGAACCATGTTGTTATGTCTTTGCAGCATGTTCCGACCAATAGGACAGTGGTTTCATATCCCAGCGGAAAGTAGTATACTTTATAAAAAGCAAAATATATATCCCAAAAGGGATATGCAAAAAATAACAACATGATGATCAAGGATCAACCTGTCTGAAGGGCAAGTCTATCTATTAGAACGGTTGATCCGGAAAGCACACTTGAACATTTTGAAAAGATTATATATTTTATTTCCCATAGCTTTGTGCAGTTGCAATGGCATGCGCGGTGGATCTGACAGCGACACTGGTCTATATCCAGGCGCTGCGACCGTGGCGGGCAGTACGGTGGTGGGCGCAGGAACTGGCGCTGCCATTGGTGCATTGGCCGGTCCGCCAGGAGCTGCGATAGGAGCAGTGGCTGGAGCGGCTGCAGGTGCAGGCGTTGGACTGGGTGTGAACGCAGCAAACAAACAAAATCAAAGTTACGTGGTGGCGCCGCGCGATCCCGTCAACCGGAAATATGTGATCAACCCGTACAACAAAAATGAAAAACTGTATGTGAAAGATGCAGCCGAAGGAAAAATCATGCGCGATCCAGTGGGTCGCACCTATGTAGTCGGGCCCTAACATGAGCGAGTTTATCGTATTTGTTTTAACCGTGTTGCTCTGCAGCACAGGTCTCAACACATGCCGAGGACTGTGGCCACCCAACATTAGTCCGGTGGTGCCGCACAACATGACATACGTGATGGCGCCCCGGGACACGTTTAACCGTCACTATGTGATCAACCCGTACAATCAGAATGAGAAACTGTATGTGGGCGACGCTGCTGAAGGAACATTAAAAGTAGATCCCATGGGCCGACAATATGTGGTCGGGCCCTAATTCATTTTATATAATATTATGATAAAACAATCATCAAGGAACAACCTGTCTGAGGGTCAAACCTGTCTAATAGAAACGTTGATCCAGCAAGCATGTGAGGAGAAAATACCATGATATCAACAGATGAAGAGATGCAGCTGGAGCTGGAGCAGATGCAGCCGGAGCTGGAGCTGGAGCAGATGGAAAAGAATGTGGGCCGCAGCGTCACATTTGAAACAGATGACGGGAATATTTTACGTGGCAAGATAACCGGTGTCAGCAACACTGAGCATTACACTGTGTTGATTGATTGTAATCTACCTTGGCCATGGTATATAAGAAAAGAAGCAATCAATTTCGTCCAGGACATCTGAACCAAAATAATATAAAATAAAATGAATTTCGATGAAAGTGAAATATTGGTCATGGCACATGCCACACTTGCAGCCCTGCAGTCCCCAGAATTGATGGAGGAGCTGCATATGGAATATGATCTGGGGGACGACACTATCGCAGCCCTGCAGAACAAATGCCGCCGCCTGATTGATAAACACGCGTGAACAAGGGCCGCTCCCGCAGCGCCCGAAAACTGTAACAGTCTTACAGTGCTCTTTTTTTTAGAACACCACCGCATCAGGGTGGTGCCCGGAGTTTTCCCAGGATCTTGCCATCCCTTTTAACTGTCAAAAAGTGACAGATAGAAGCAAGGATATATGAATTCAGGTAACATCGACGGCATCCCCTAAGCAGGATTCAGGATTCAGGTCTGGGAGAATTTCCCACGAGCTCCATCCCCCGACACAATCTTTTTTTATAATATATAAAATCTTTTTGAAATAAATACATCAAGTAATGAAGAAGAAGATTTTGAAAAAAAAGACTTGTAACAAAGAAAAAGATGTGCTTATCTCAAATGAAACAAAACCAAAGGAGGGTAATGGAGTGAGAATAACAAGCAAGTTAAGAAGCAAGCTGAAGAATCTTGTTAATATTGGACAAGGTCTTTGGCGTGTATTCAACAGAAACGGAGATGCTTATTATTGTAAAGATCCTATTCTTCTTGCCGATACCATTTATCGCAGGAAGTATAGTGAAGTAAACATACAAAACCTCAATGGCCAATACATCAAACAATATTTGATAACGGGCAGAAAAGAAAAAACAAAAGAGAAAGCAAAGGAGTAAGCAAAGAATAAAATGAAAAAAATAAAAAAGAATAATCCCAGTCGTAAAATAATCAGCGAATTCATCGAGGAATATTATCCAGATGAAGCAAACAAAATATTACTGGCAGATGGATTTGATGGTGCATTCATTGGAATTGGTAGTGCGTTTAGCGGAAAGAATGTGGCCATCTATGACAGGGCAAAATGCATCAAGATATTGGAGAAGGATATGAGTCCTGATGAAGCAGAAGAGTTTTTCAGCTACAACACCGAAGGTGCATATGTGGGAGAATACACTCCTATCTTTATGAATAAGGTGAACTCATAAAGGGTATTAGCTGTTTTAATAACTCACCCCCATCCATAAAATATATAATTATTTTCTTGTATCATTTCTAAAATCTGTCATTCTGCAACCCATGAGCAACACAACAACAGCAACGACACCTAACAGCGGGGCGGTGATGAACCTCTCGCACAACGAAACCAATCTGACAAAGGTCAGCGAGATAGTTATTCCCGACCTTTTCAACCGCCGATTAAAAACTGGCAATGAAACTCTGGATAAGATTTTCGGGGGCGATGGTCTGCTACCCAGCACAGTTTTTACACTTGCGGCGGGTGCTGGTCTTGGCAAGACTACCTTCCTATTGCAGATGTTAAATTGCATGACCAAGGTGGGAATTAAAACTGCCTATATCTCTGGCGAAGAAAGCAGGGAAATGTTGGCATACACTTGTCGGCGTTTGGGTTTGAAAGATGTGAACATCGCCATTCAAACTGATGTGGACAAAGTAATTGAAATGATGAGCCAAGTGGATGTGATGGTGGTGGACAGCTTTCAATGTCTGACCACCGCAAGAAAGATGAATGGCAGGGAGAAAGAAAGTTACTGCTTGCATGAACTTATCAAGAGTAGCAAAAAGACAGAGTGCGTTCTTGGTTTGATTCTTCACGTGACCAAGAGCAACAACTATCGGGGTTCAACTCTGATTCCTCACGCCGTGGACGCAAACTATATGATGCGGAGTAGCGTGACCGATGAAGATGTGCGGGTGATATACAGCACCAAGAATCGTTATGGCAAGCTATACAATGTGGAACTTCGTCTTGGACATAACGGATTCGATTTGGACAATGCAATTCGGGTGAATGATGGAACTGCCCCGAATCCGATTGACCCTCGCAAAGTGCGTTGGCAAGAAGATTTGAAAAAGGTTCTATCGCTGACCGAGCCAATGACGCAAACCGATGTGACCAATGCGGTGGATGGAAATGTTCAGCGAGGTTACCTCATCATTCGCCAACTCATCCGAGAGGGCAAAGTGATGAAGGAAGGGCGGGGAGAGGAAGCAGTATATAAACTTACGGAAGCTGGCAAAACAAGTCTTGCCCAAGCCCTAGAACAAACCGATACTGCTGATAATGCAGAAGGTGAAGATGCTGGTGAAGAAGGTGGTGCTCAAACGGAGGGCGGGGTTTAACCCCCCGCTCTCCTTTAAGGAGGATTAGATGAAGTTTAATCTTTGGCAAACTGCAGATATGCAAGAACCGGTGCAGTTAATTCAAGCGGATACTATTGAACAAGCATTAATGATGGCTTTAGAATCTTGTGGTTATCATTTAACAAATGCTGAATTCGAGGATGAACTTCCGGTGGTTAAGTTTAGGGTTGAACCAAGATGAAAGAAAATATAAAATATAAAAAGTTATTAGACGAAGGTGTGGATATACTTGCCGAGTTGATGAGTCAAGCTGATGACGATACTCCTCATGAATATCGCACCCGACACTTTGATGAAAGCTTGATGGCTGCTCACGACTTCATTAAAAAATATAGGCAGGAAACCAAATGAAAGTTAATTATGTTGCAAGAATGTGGTTTGAAATGGAGACACCTATCGGAACTTTTGATAATATACCGGTGGATGAATTGCTAAACATGGCACAGAAAAGGATTGACTATTTGCGAAATCATCCACAGGATGCAGTCGAGGCATTTGATTATGAGGATAGCTATACAACAGAAGAGGAGATTGCATGAAAAGAGCAACTGAAGTATTAGAACAAATACTGAAAGACTATCAGCAATTGGTCATGCATGGTGATAATGATTTGTGGCAAGAAAGACTGATGGCAAACATGATGGATGCCCAGCAAGCATTGTTGAATGAAAAGATGCGAGGCAGATATTTGGCTGAACAATATGAGTTTGATTTTAGAAAATAATTGACAATCAATAAGGAAAGGTATATAAGGTTAAGAATATGGTAGATCGAGTGAACATGAAGGTGACTGAACGAGAAAGACAAAGTGGCGAATCATTTGCCCGCTTTCTTAAAAAGTTTAGTGGCAAAGTGCAGGAAGAATGTGTGATTGAAGAAGCCCGAATGAGATCAAAGAAGATGAAGCCCAAAGCATTTGCTCAAGCCAAACAGCAATTAAAATTGAAGATGTGGGGCAGTTATACATGGAAGCCCCCATTCAAACATCAGACTCGAATAGAAAAGACGGCGTAGAGCTTTGCCTCCGTCGTCTAACTGGTTAAGACCCACGATTTATATTCGTGAAGCTCTAGATTAGGGCGTAATATTGGTTCGAATCCAATCGGAGGTATTTTGGGCAAATAGCTCAATGGTTAGAGCAGAGCACTCATAATGCTTTGGTTGGGGGTTCAAGTCCCTCTTTGCCCACAATCATTTATTTTTAAAAAAATAGAATATATAATAATCATGGGCAGATACCGAAGTGGCCAAACGGGGAAGACTGTAAATCTTCTGGCTCACGCCTTCAGTGGTTCGAATCCACTTCTGCCCATTTTATATTCTTGACATTTTAAAAATAAATGACCAAGCTAGCAACATGAAAAACAGATTAAGCAAAACATTTGAAAAACAACTGCTCTCAGAATTTGATAAAGAAACCATTGATAGTGTAAATCATTTTCTAAATGATATTGAAAAGATGTATAACACAATCAAATTGATGAGATACATTGAAGATCCCAAGAAGCTGGATGATGATTGGAATGCAGAATGGGGAACCAAACCAGATGCTTGATGTTACAGAGATGAAAGAGCGAGCCACCCGAAAAGTGTGGATGGTGCTGGAGGAACTCAACGAGGAATACAATGCCGAGTTTGATTTTCCCAAAATAGAATGGGTGATTTGTGGCAGCACTGCAGGAAAAGCATGGCTGGGTCAATGGCGTATTCAGTTGAATGAACAATTGTGCAAAGAGAACATGGAGGATTTCATGAATGATACCATTCCTCATGAAGTGGCTCATTTAGTTGCTTATAAAGTATTTGGCGATGATGGCCATGGTCAGGGATGGAAGAGTGTAATGATGGCACTGGGATTGAATCCAAGCAGGTGCCACAACTATGATACCAGCAAAGTTGACGGCAAACGAAGCCGAAACAGCATGTTTCGATAAAAAAATATAAAAAATAATTAAAATAATTGATTTATCCATAACCCATGAGATACATATGGTTGTGGACAAAAAGAAAATCAAACACAAGATGGTGATTAAAGAATCTATACCAAGTGATGAGGAATTGTTGTTGGAGAATGCAGGTGATGTGGGTTTGAATTGGCGAGAAGTTCTTAAAGAATTATTTAAATAAAAAAGATTATATATTTTATTTTGGCAAGAATTGTTGTTTTGAATGTGGTCGAGGTAAATACTTTTATGATTAATGAACTACTAAAATGGTTAATGCCCATACCTTTCGCAATCCTACTATCCAGCTGTGCCACCAACAATGGCGGAGGTGGATCCAATTCAACTGGCGGAACAACAGTCCAACAAAAGATTGAGCAGGCACTTCCTTATGTGAAACCTGCAGTCAGTCTTGCCTGCACTGCAGTCCTGTCTGGTGCCGTCAGCCCCGAAGACCGAGTGACCAAAGCCAAAATGATTCATGATGTGGCCAATGTGATTCGCAGTTTGAGCAGTGGATCTGTTCCTTCTGCAGATGATTTGGATGAAGCTGTGGCTAATTTTCTTCCAGAGAAAACACATTGGACAAACTTCGCTGCCAGTCTTAGCGATGTGTATCGCGATCTTTATGGCAAGATTCAAGATGATCCTGCACTGGCCCTCAAGGTTCTTAACGCGATTGCAGATGGTTGCGTAAGCGCCACCTCCAGTTACGTAAGATAATGGACGAGTTTGGTGATATTGTAGACAGCATCTACAAAACATATTTCACAAAATTCTGGGGACAAGAAAGCTTCGAAGAGGTCAAAACAAGAAGAAACGGGTTCAAACAAAACCAAATCATATTTGATTATCTTACCGATCACGGATACAAATACGATTTGATACACCGCACCTATACAGATCCATATGGTAAACCTGTTCTGAATCCGGATTTTGTTTTCCTGAATTTAAAAAACAAAGACGCAGTTCCCTGGCAAACCCCGGATGAAAAAAAATAAAATAACATTAAAAACAAAGAGCAGTGAGATTATGATCAAATGGTTTCACCCGTTTGAAATTGTGGTTCGCCGAGATTACGGGGAGTATGATGGTTGCAGTTACGGACTGGATCTGGATCTGCGCTGCGTGTGCACGTATCACACATATGAATATGGTCGCATTTTCACTCTGAGAATTCTGGGATTTGGTTTTGAATTTTCATCTTTGGAAATCTAAAAATATTTGTTGACGCTTGGTCGCCAGCTGATACAAACATACTATGCCAAGACCATGCCTGCGTTGTAAATATCGTCCCAAACCCAAAGCAACATTTAAACTTAAACTTCCAAAAAAATTAAAAAAATGATTTGAAAAAAGATAACTATTATTTGTGGAGAATTTCACAGATAAAGAAAAAGATTTGTTGATTCACATTGGTTATTTGGTTCTGGATGATGCTCATTTAAGTTCTCGTGTGCTTGAGGAATTGTTTGATACTTTCGATATTGAGTCGGATAGCACATCAGATACTTTGCTGGAAAAATTGACAGATCTGGTTTGATTCACTTGATTTCTTTTACCCATACCTTAACATGCTTTCAGTTCTTTCTCCTGTTCAATTACCCAAGGTAATTGGCTCAGAACGTGTAGTTCGTGTTGCGGTTGTGTTGTTTGTTCCAAAACAGAGTCAGACAATGTCTGGCAGGAGAAAGAACTATTTTATTAAAATATATTCTTGACATTTTGTCAAAATCTTGGCAGGGTATTTTGCATGATGACAAACCTACAAGAACGATATATTGATGACCCCAAGGCACATCTGATCAAAGCTGTGCTGGAAAGGGCAGTGCTAGACCTAACAGAACCCAATGACCAAGTAACTGATGATGATGTATATACAGCTAAAAAGCTCATCAGTAGTTGTGTGTTGGATGAAATGATTGAGAGTAGTAATCTTGATCTGTGTGCCAATCTTGTGCGAATCAAACTACGCATACCCAGAAACAAGTCTGCTGATCATGATTATGGAGCAGGAGTTAATTAACATGAAAATCAATAATATAGAAATATCGGCAAAGCATTTTGGTTATGATGGATGTCACAAAATCTATCTGATTGAAACAGAGGAACAATATAGGGAAGCTCAATCGAGTGAGTATACCGTTCTTCATATATCAAAATTAAAGAAGACTTTTGAGGATAGTTGTGGTCTTCGGTTCATATCAAACTGGGCATTAAACAAACAATATGTAGATCAATGTGAAGAAGCGAGGTTCTCATGAGCTTTATTGTTAGCAAAAAAGATATGCTGAATACTGTTGGCTATATCAATGGCCAAAGAATACACTTCAAGATGCCCGTGGAATTTGATCAGTTGATCAACAATACAGATGGAATATCATATATAAATTCCCTTGTGGACGATTTTGTTGAGGATGGTTATCTTCTGCAAGACTTGAATTACTTTCCTGAAAAGCTGGAAGGTGAAACCATTATCATAAGCGTGGATGCACTTACTGATGAATGGTTGGAAGGAGATTCATAACAATGAGGGCTGGCAGATACAGCGTATTCGAAAAGCTTTATCAACCAGTAACAAAGCAGGATGGAAGCATGTTGTTTGAAACATATGGGTATGATCTAGAGGAGGTGATAGATACAAACTATAATCACATATGGACACTACTGGATTGTGATGGCAAGTTGAGGATAGGTGCGGGTTATCATATTGTTAACCGAATGAACTATATCATCACAAAGCATCCTTGGATCAGCAACGAGTTGTGCTTTGCCTATTGATACCTGTCCAAGAACATCTTCTAAATAATTTGCGGTCTGACCAAAAATTCATCTATCCTGTCTATTAGACAAGTTTGCCCTTGGCGTGTGTTTGTACGTTATTTTCTAAAACGTATGAAAATTTCGTAAATGAATAATATTGCAAACAATAATATTGATATTGGAATAACAAAAGTTAATCCAACTGCCAGAATTATGGATAATATATTTTCAATCATTAGGAGGATTTAGGAATGGATTTATACTTTCCAAAAATTTGTTAACCTTTTCCATTTCTTCTGGTGTCACTTCATCATCTTTGTCGCCTTTGTTCACATTCATGCTGCCCAGATAAAGCTTATTCTCTGGCAATTCATTAAAGTCAGGCAAATCCCATGGATTGATGTTCATGCAATTACATTATCATCTGTGGCAAAATTATCAATATTTTGTAAAATACAAAACAATTAATATAAAAACAACAAGGCGATTTGTGAAACATATCCCTTTTGTGCCATTTTTCAAAAAACGGGCTGTTTTTAGAGTTTTTAGATATGTTTTTGGACAGCGTGGACGGTGACTTATATTGCAGGGGGAGTTTTTTTGTTGGCAGCAATTACATTATCAATATTTTGTAAAATACAAAACAATTAATATAAAAACAAAAACAACACCAATCAATTCAATCATTTTTCGTGATTAGACCGATTCATGATCAAACCAAATGCCACACTAACAAAAGTACTGGTCAAGTAACCCACCAATGCATATCCAACAATAGTCATTAGCATATAAGATTATTTATCCTTTCTTTTTTCTAAATAACATATTTTTTAAAAGTGTCAACAAAAAAGTTGAATAAAACTTCTTATTATATGAACTAATACAGCATATAAGAGTTGCTTATAAACATAAGATGAACGAATTATTTACAAAATAATCTCGACATTTTGAAAAGAATTAGATAGAACCTTTTTCGTGATGAGAAAAAACCAAGAGGTCAATGAACCGAAGGTGGATTCAATTCACGAACCGAGGATAAAAAAAATGACAGCAGGAAAAAAAGCAGGTGCAACTCGTATTTATAACATCAATCTCAACCAAAAGTATGGATTCAAAAACCCAGTATTGAATCGGGGTATGTTCGAGAATTATATCAATTCACATAAATCAAGTCCATTCACACTTACACTACTCAAGAATCCTTTATTGTCCGACGAGGAAATGTCGAAACTAACAGGAAAAAGTGTGGGAACAATTCGGCGTTTTCTTCCCACCGCAATTCAAAGTGTGATAAAAGGAAAACCTTGTATTGGAAATTACAAATTAAACATTCCAGAATTATTGAAACTGCGAAACAAACAACGGAATAATGGAAAAGAAACACGAGGAAGAAAACCTTGTAAAAAACTCACAACTTTTAACGGGAAGATAAAAAAATATATTCACGCAAGATTATTGAGTTTAATGCTTGACGAAAGAAGTCCAAAATCAGGAAAGGTTGCCACCCTACCTTTCAATTTTGTGCTGGAAGAAAAAATTATAAAATATAAGAAACTAAATGAACTGATGTTTAACGGATACGAATATGGAAAAGACCCGATTCAAAAAATTAAAAGTCGTATTCAATTCAAACGCCAAACAAAAATATTAAAAAATAATAAGAGTTTGGCAGAGCGAGTGGTGATGTATAATCACGATATCAATGATGCACTATTAAAGGAGAGAGAATCCGATACTTATTCTCATATTCTCACTGATTATTGTGGAACTTACAGCACCAACAAAGAAACCATTCGTCACATTTTGGAAAAAGATTTGGTCAAAGTGGGTGGACTGGTTTGGATTACTCTTTGCGGGAGGGCAAAAAGGGGAGATAGTCCCAAGAAAGATTTGCCCAATCTGATAAAAAAATCAGGAGGAAATCGTTACAAAGTTCACACGATCGAGGGAGAAAAATTGTTTCCCTATTTTACCAGTCAAGCGATGTTCACCACCATCCTGCGAAGAATCAAATAATATATAATTTTGTTATTGACATTTTGAAAATAATTCAATAGAAAGGAAATATGAAAAAGAAAAAACAAGATGTGAGAGTTGAATTGCCCGAACCTGATGAAACACCAGAACGCAAAACACTTTTTGATTTTCTCAAAGCATTGGGAATCCAAGTGTTGAAGGTTCATTATAGTGGTAGCGGAGATAGTGGTCAGACCGATGATATGACCACCATACCTGCAAAGCTATCTAAATTGTTGGATGAACAATTAAACCAGAAAGAAACATTACGCAGTTATCTGGAAACTTTCACTTGGGAAAAGATTGAAGATGAAGAAAGTGGATTCTACAACAATGAAGGTGGATATGGTGAAATCCTATTTGATGTGGCTGAACGCACCATCAAAATGGAACATTTTAACTATATTCAAGAAACTGTATATAGCGAACACGAATTGTAAAGGAGAATACAATGGCTCATCCATATCATCACGCAGTAAGTAGTGTAAGAAAATACGGGGGCAAACCCGAAGATTATCAAGCCATCCATGATTGGTTTGATGAAAGCAAAAAGATGTATGCAGATTTCCGTCATCGTGCTCTTCGTCATCATGCTGAAGGAATCTTCACTTGCGAAAAAATCTTTGGCACAACAATCACCAATAGCGATGGTCGCAAAGTGCCAGTTCGATTCATTGGCGAACAGCATGTGCTGGAAGATATGGGACGCATACCCACGATTCAAGATTGGTTCTGCCATATCAAACCTGAAAGATGGATGGGTCAACCTCCAACCAAGCTGGAAAAAGAATTGGAAAAAAAATAAAAATTGGTTATTGACATATGAAAAAAGATTTAGTAGAGTCGCCCAAGTTCAAAGCAAAGGAAAGCAAAGGCAGAGGCGATAGCCAAACCAGAGCAGACCAAAGCAGAGAACAGAAAAGAAGGTAGAAGTGAATAAAGTTGCAATCGAAGGTGGGATTGATGTTCCCCCGCAAATGCCGATCATTCCCCACGATGGGAATGGAAACAACGAAAACCTAACCAATGTGGAATTGCTAGCTCTTGTCAAAGGTAGCACACGAGAGATAAGCGATTTGATCAATGATAGCGTTCCTGCGGGAAACTATAACATTGATTTCACCTTGCGGGTGCAGGGTGGGATTCGCAAAGGAAACCCGCAAGAACAAATGGTGGTGGCGGAAATCCCTTGGGCAACCATTGTTTATCACCTTGCCCAAGAAGTGAGTCCCAAAGCGTTGGAGCGATCAATTGGTCGGGCTTTGGACGAAGACCACAGCAAGGTTAAAAACTTCAAATCCGAGTGCGAGAAGATCGTGACGGATTTGAAAGGAACAACCAAGCGGGTCATTCGTGGCAAAGTGACCACCGCATTGACTTTCACTAAAGTCTAAATGGAAATGAGATGAGGGGAAGTTACTAACCCTCATTTTATATAATATAATATATATGAGATATGTTCTGTTTGATCAGGGAAATGATGAATGCACGATTGTCACCGAAGAAGGTGGAGTTGCGTGTGCCCACGATAATGGTGACCATATAGTGTCAGAATATTATCAAGACGCTTTGAGCAGGGGAGATTTGGAATGTTTGTATCAGGATGAAACCATTTGGGACATACTGGGTCAGGGAAAATTATATAGCAATGATTGGGATGGTGACAGGAAAGATTATCCACTTAAAACAAAAATTGATGATGAAGTGGTGCGGGATTTGCGGGATTGGTTGTGTCCTGATGAAAATGATTTTACCGAATATCGAATGAAGTGGGATGATGATTATGCATTCTTAAAAACATTTTTAAAATAATGCTTGACATTTTGGAAATAATTCTCTAGCACAAATCTATGCCAAATCATACAACAAATCTACTGACCATCGTGGGGGAAAAACATATCCGAGCATTGTTGAAACCTTTTCTTTCACAAGAAAAAACAACAACCAATGTGAATGGATTGGTGCTTCCGATGGAAAACGAAAATGAATTGCAAGACACTATTTTCTTGGATTTGAACAAGATTGTTCCAATGCCCAAAGAGATAGAGGAGATTACACTATATAGTGATGTTAATTTTATTATGCAGAAACGCACTCCTGAACAAAAAAAGAAAGATGATGCAAAAGAAAAACGATTAAAAAACAAATGTATCAAGTTGTATGGTGTGAATGGATGGTATGATTGGTGTGTGAAATACTGGAGCACCAAGTGGAACACATATGAAACACGCTGGGGTGGTGTGGACAAAGATGATAACGAGCAGTTGTTTTTTCAAACAGCTTGGTGTCCTCCTGCAAATGCATTACAAGAATTAGCCGTAAAACTGGATAAGATTGTTCGGGTCACTTATATGGATGAAGGATACGGATTCTTTGGCACTTATCATTTTTATCCAGATGGTGAAGTTGATGATGAATGTTATACCGAGCACAAAGATGTTCCTGATGCAATTTGTGAAGAATTGGGAATCAATACATATGAAGAGGATAAAAGAGAAAATGATGAGGCAGATGAAGACTCTCGTATGTGTAGGGAGAATGCATAATAGCCCGAAAGGGATATGCCCATTTTTTTATTGACATTTGTGAAATAATATCATAGAAAGGAAATATGAAAACAGATTATAAAGGTTACGAAATACTGATAGAGCAGGATGAACACCCCATCAATCCAAGAATGGAAAACTTTAATCTGGGACAAATGATTTGTCATCACAAAAGATATTTTTTGGGCGACAAACACAACAAAAGCACAGATGAAGTATGTGATATGTTGGATGGCAAACAAAAAGATATTGTTGTTCTTCCTCTTTACCTTTATGACCATAGCGGTATTACCATGAATACTACTGGCTTTAGTTGCCCTTGGGATAGTGGAATGGTGGGTTGCATCAGTGCCGATTATGTTAATATCCGCAGTTGGTATGGTGTGAAAAAGGTTACAAAAAAATTGATTGCTAAAGTGAAACTTCATCTGTTGCAAGAAGTAAAATGTTATGACAATTATATTAGTGGAAATGCATATTCTTTCAAAATATATAAAGATAATGAAGAGATGGAAGGTTGCGGAGGTTATCCTTACGAGGATGCATTGAATGAAGCAAAAGCCATCGTGGACAACATGCATAGCCATAAAAAGATGGTAACAGCATGACCTACGAAATATATTCAAATAGTGAACAAGCAGAGTTTAGTGAACCGCGTTTCACTATTGAATCAAACAATCTTTTGAATGCATACAGGGATGCTTTGCATGAATTGGGATATTCATTGTTTAAAGAAACAAAGAAAGAAAAAGAATAATATGTTTCCAATCGAACCTGTATCTGAATCAGAACCTTTTGAGTTTACTCATGATGCTCAAAAATACAAAGCTATTGTGAGATACTATTCTGATGCTAGTTGTGATGTTGAACTGGATTCTATAGATGCAAAAGCAAATGATAAAGCTTGGCAAGTAGCAGAACTCCTAGACTTGATTGAATAATACCATCATTGATAAAATAAAAAAACCTGTCTATTAGACAAACCTCACTGAAGGTCAAGTTTGTTCCCAACACACTTTTGAACTTGTTCATCACTTGATGATAAATATCAACAAATGCAAGTGGCTTATTCTTAAAGACTTGCAAAATCGACATTACCGGAAAATAACTGCTTGATGGTTAAGGAGTTGCAGATGTTGAATCTGTTGAATCCTTATTCTGCAAATCATTATAATTAGAATTAGAATTAAAATTAGAATTAGAATTAAAATAGTTACAGATATTGATATATGGAACATCAACATTGCCAGACATGGA
>Ga0247840_10006564_pt1 | contig 16660 bp, 16 predicted proteins | sample LaCruzMarch2015__FD_192404 | JGI IMG/M metagenome (GOLD analysis project Ga0247840, IMG submission 192404) | Freshwater microbial communities from meromictic Lake La Cruz, Castile-La Mancha, Spain - LaCruzMarch2015_17m | ecosystem: Environmental > Aquatic > Freshwater > Lake | place: Spain... | reverse complement strand
CTCGCCGCAGGTGAGCGCCCGTGACCCGAGTCCTTGTCAGGACCGCGCATCTGGCGGGCAGCGCCAGGGCCCCATGGCGAAGGCTCATGCAAGACCTTCTCCGTTCCTTCCTATAATCTCTTGCCGCAGCGAGGCGCCAACGTATGACCTCCCACCACGTTCCTGACAAACAGGCCCCAGCAACCCTACAGGAGCTTTCTCCTATCTCCTGGACCGAGCTTATCGATCCCTTGGATGCGGACGTCTCCCGCGTTGCGAGCATGGCTGGATTCGACGAGAAATTCATCTACGACGCCCTGGACCTTCACGAGCGGCCGCGCATCGAAGTGGACGACGAGACCACGCTGCTCGTCATCCGCGCTCCGCACGCCCTCATCGTGGACGGGGCAATGCGCTACTCCACCATCCCCATTGGCGTATTGTTGAGCCAGAGCACTCTCGTCGTGGTCTGCAAGCTCAAAGACGGCCCGTTGGTGGACATTCTTCGCAAGAGCAAATTCAAAACGCAACGGCCCAGGGCGGAAAGCGCCATTTGCTCTATTGTAAAAGATATCGCCCTGTTGTTCATGCACTACCTAAAAGACATTTCAGCAAAAATTCAGGAAGTGGAGCGCGAATTGGCGGACTCCCCCTCCAACGACGACCTAACGCTCTTGCTCAACCTTCAAAAGTCAGTGACGTATTTTCATGCCGCACTTAAAACGAATGATTTCATTATTGATAGAATTATCAGAAAAGGTCTCTCCGTAGGGTGTAGCACAAAGCTTGCTTTTACTGAAGACGAAATTGATACGTTAGACGATGCTTTGACGGATTTTAGGCAGGGGATATACATGTCGAAGATATTCAATGAAGTTCTCGACTCTATCTCAAATGTCTATTCTTCAATTATTTCAAACAACTTGAACCAGGTGATGAAAATCTTGACGTCTTTTACGGTCATCCTCATGATTCCCACGCTCATCACCAGCACGTACGGCATGAACATTCCGCTTCCCTTTCAGGGGCAGGAAAAAGCCTTCCTGTTGGTCGCAGTCGCTACGGTTTGTTTGACTGTCGCCGTCGTCCTGCTGTTGAAGAAAAGAAAGATCCTCTAGCGGGGCGTCACTGTCTGTCTTCCGGCGGCAGGTCGGCGTCGCTGCCGTGGCTTGGCTCTCGCGATACCGCGCCAGTGTCCCTTCGCCGACCTGACGGAAAGAAATTTCGCGCAGCCTGCCGATTTCGCGCAAGACCGCGGGAATCTCCGTTGCGCGCGCCCAGACGGTCTTGAAGCCGCCCGCGCGGATGAGCGTTCTGTCTAGCGGCAGGCGGTCTATCTCCAGGTCCAGCTGGTGCGTGTTTTCTGGAGGAGCGACGGGCGCGGCCCAGTTCGGGGCTGCGCGGTCGGGGCGTAGGGCGTCTCGTTTAGTGGTTGGCGCGTGCTGTAGCATTCTTGCGATGGCCTAAGCGCGAAGCATCTTGACGTTCGCGAGCACTTCGCCGCTACAGACGTTAGGGCGAAGGTCAAGTGTGGAATGAGCGCCAGCGTTTTCACTGTGCGCCGGAGTTGGAGCGGATCTTTCGTACAACGAGAAAAACGTATGATACTTCTTGTCTATCAGGTACTCATCCAGATTGTGCTTCGACCAATGGTTACCGACGTTGCGCAGTAAACTTTTGCAGAGAGCACCCAGCAATTCGCTTCGGTAAAAGGGCTTGGAGACGTAGTCGCTCGCGCCGATCGAAAGAAAACGTTCCTTGTCGCCTTTCATGGCGTCGGCTGAGACGACGATCAGCGGCGTGGATTGATTGGGGTTTGGGAATGACCGTATGTAGGGGATCAACTCATCGCCGCGGACCTCCGGCATCCTGATGTCGACGAAGGCGGCGTCGTATTTCATTTTGAGCAGCATATTGACGCCCTCTCGTCCGTCGTAGGCGATATCGTACCTGTTTCCAAAAGATTTCACTGTGCTGCTGAGAAGGAGGCTGTGCGTTTCGTTGTCTTCGATGATAAGAATCCTCATTGTCGTTCTCCGTCGTCGCTCAGGTTGAAGTCGTGCAGGCTAAAAGCCCGCATTGATGGTAGAGGCGACTCTGCCAGAAATACTGAGCGGATGGTGAAAGCAGGATGAGAATTGCATTAGATTTTTGTTGTTGCGGGTTACAATTGGAGACTTGTCGGTCGTGAGGACGTGAGCATGAGCGCGAGCTCCTCCATTTTCTGCTTGATGCCGTCTCGTATTTCTCGAATAGAGGAGACTTTTTCGGCGTGGTCGCCGGCGACGGCGGCCGGATCAAAAAAAGGAAAATGCAGACGATGCGTGAGGCCTGGGAAAATAGGGCAGTTGGCGTCCTCTCCTTCTGAACAGACGGTGACCACGTAGTTGAAGATTTTTCCCGCCTTAAAGAGTTCGAAAACGCTCTGGGGTTTCTTGTCGGACAAATCGAATCCTTCCTCGGCCATGACTTCGACCACGAGGGGATTGATGGACCTTGGTTCGAATCCTGCACTTTCCACGTGGAAGTTCTCCCCGCCGTAATGCTGCAAATAGGCTTCGGCCATCTGGCTTCGGCCGCTGTTATGCACACAGATCATGAGTACTTTGATCATATAGACTCCTTAATAGAGTTATCCGAGCCGTTCGCGATAGTCCTGGATCGCCTGGCCACGCGAAACGCCGCCGACGATCAGGGATTTTCGGATGGCCATGTCTTCCCAGGCCGGTTGCAGGCCGATTTCGCGCGCTCTCTTGCTCGGATCCTGGTACGCGGGAGGCAGGGCCTTTTCGCTCATGTGGCAATCGTCGCCCATAAGCACGAGCAAGGGGCGCTCGCCGCGGCGCTGCGTTCTGTTCTGACGCTGAAGGACGTTGATGAGAAATTCTGTATACTGGCTCGATTGGGGATTCCAGACTTCGACCCCGTCCACGTCGTAGTCCGCAAGCAGGATGGGCCAGAATTGCTCGGGGTGAGGAATGACCACGCCGGCGCCCAGCGAGCGCGCCTCCTCGATGACCTCGGACGCGCGGTAGAAATATTTCAGCGAGAAGTTGGCCTTGACGCCTTCCTTGAGCGCCCTGAGGTAGGCCTGCGCGCGGCCAATGTACCGCTGTCCGTGCAGTTCCTTGAGCGATTCGAAGAAATTGCGCACCAGCTTGTTTTTGATCATGTCGTCAGCCAGCTCGGTCCAGCGTTGGTCGATGAGCAGCCGAAGTTTGCGACCGTAGATGCAGCAAAATTCGACCAGATCCTCGTCCGCGCCGGTTTCGGCGGCGGCCTTGAGCCGCTGTCCTTCCTGGATTTCGTCGGTTATCGCGTCCAGGAATTCGAAGAGCTGCGTGGCGCGGTATTTGAGGGTATGGGCGCACATGGACCGGAGCTTGTCGGCCTTGTCCGTGAGTTTGTCCGCCTTGAAGTGGAGGAGCAGTTGCACCTTGCGTTTGAACCCGTGCGAATAGCAATCGATCTCGACGCCGGCGTACTCCCCATAGCTCATGAGCTCGTTGTGCTGCGTGGGGATGATCAGTGACTCCTGCATGTTGGGATAGAGCGCGGCGAGCCGCGCGGCGATCAGCTCCATGGGGATGAATTCCGGATGCCAATGCACGGCCAGAACTCTGGCTTGGCGCGGATATATTTGCGGTGGGGACACAATCTGCGTGCGCTGCTCGGCGTCCAACCGTGTGTCGATAAGGCGGGAAAAACGCAGCGCGTCGTCTTCGGTGATATCGGGGGGAATGGCGGCGATATCAACCTGGACGCCATGGAGCAGGGGGTCGAGCTTGAGCATATGCATTTTGAGCTTGGTGGGCATTGCGCGTTCTTCCTGCATAAGGGACTATGGTTATTTGTGCTTGGCGTGGCAGACACGTTTGATTTCGGAGAGCTCCACGGCCGCGCCCCAGGCAGCGGAGGCGTCGCTCAGGGCTACTGAATGCCGGAGCAGGGACAGAGCGCCCTGGAACGACGCGTAGCTTTCATCACCCTTGCCGGGAAAGCTCACCATCAGGCTGCTGTCCATGGTGAAGGATTCGATGATCGACATCTTTGGCAGTCGTCCCATGGACAAGGACTCGTGGATGGCCTTGAAGTCGCGTTTCATGCGTTTCTTGATCGTTTTGTACGAGGCGCTGGCCGACGTTGCGCTTCGCTCTTCCTCGCCTGTGGGTGTTGACGCTTCGTTGCCGTCGCTTATTTTGTCCACAGGTCCGTCACTCTGGAATACGGCCTTCAGCTTGAGCCTGTACTGCTGTCCCTCTGGCTCGACAGAGACGTTGACCTTGAGGAGGGCGGCGAGGTCGTATCTAACGCCGTCGATCGAGACAGCGCCCTGTTCGATGTCGTCTGCAAATGTATGAAGGACGGCGGCCAACTGATCCGCCACAACGAGCGTTTCACTTTTGCTCTTGATGCTTGTCATTGATGCTTTTCCTTTGATTTTGAGACAAGGACGCGCCAACCCGCGGGATGCTATCTGCGATCCATGCGTGGGGGACCCTGCGGGTTGGCGGTCCGTGGCCGCCTCAGGTTTTGCCGGAGGCGCGTTGAAATCGTTACGCCGGCGCGTTCGTTTTGGTCTTGGCGGCTGTCGCGCAGCCCTTGGCGTCGGCCGCGGTCCCAGACGCGCAGGGAGCGGCGGGAGCAGCGGGGGGGGCGGGCGCGGTCTCTTGCGAGGAAATCGTCAACGGATCTTCGGCTGGGGCGGGAATCGTCCAGGACAGCTCCAACCCGAACTTGGCCTTGCCTTTCTTCAACTTGGCCTCGACTTCCACGTCCACGAACTCCGGAAGCGTCAGAACCAGGCTCTCACAGCCTTTTTCCACGACGATTTTGCCTTCCTTGAAGCCTTTGACCAGCCCTTCAAGGTAGCCGACCACATTGCTGACAGCCATCACTTCTTCAACCATGAGCTTGTTTTCCATGACCTGTTCTCCTGTGTTATGTTAGGGATAAGAGGATCGGCGCAAGCAGCCGATCGTCGATATCCGTTGCGGGACCGTAGCCTATGAGGGGGCAGTCGATGACTTCGACGCCCAATTGCCGGATGAGCTCCTCGTCGATGCGGCCTTGGTAGCGGCCGCGCTTCTTGTCGATCAAGACGAAGTTCAAGACGTCGGATGTGGCGATGCGACCGGGCGCGTCGGCCTTGAGATGCTGCAAGAGGATCTCGATCTGCTCCATGAGGCCGATCCCGCAACATTCCGGGTCCACGCCGGTCGAAGGGATGAAAACCTTGGGGCAAGAAGTTTCGCTGATGGCCGCGCCCACGCCGGTGGGCAGCAAATTGGCGATTAGGCTCGAATAGAAGCTGCCCATGGGGTAGCAGATCAGCTCGGCGCTGTGGATAAGCGCAGCCATCTTCTCCCGGATATGGATCTGGGCCGCGACGCCGCCCGCATGATCTTCGGCCAGAAATACGCGCTCGATTTTGGACGCCAAGGGCGGGACTTCCTTGCCCGTGAGCAAGTGCTGGCCAACGACGCGCTCCCCGTTTTCGAGGTTGGCGACAAGGTGCAGATTCTTGTTCAGCACGGGCCGGACCACGCCGCGGACCTGGACCAGGTTGGAAAAGGTGAAGATGACCGGGTCCAGATGCCCACGGTAGGCGAGGTACCCGCCGACGAGCACGAGGTTGCCGATGCTGGCGCCGCGGAGGTCGAAGTCCGGCGGCATGCTCTCACAAAAAATCTGCAACTGGTTGCGGACGATCTTGCGCATGGGGTCGGGAATTTTGGCCACCAGCGGGTGCTCGCCGCGCACCATGTGCATGAACTCGTCGAAAAGGGCGTCCGCGGTCTCTTCCTTGGGGAAACGGCGCGCGAACAGCGCGAATATTTCGGGGTTGCCGTGGAAACTCAGGTCTGCCAGGGCCATGAGACGGTTGCGGATGTCGCCCACGGCCGGCATCTGGAAGGCCTGGCGCAGCTTGGCCGAACTGCCGCCCGAGTCGAAGGGGGTTATGACGTGGATGGAGTTGTGCGTGTAGTTGATGATGCGCTTGCTCAACGCGCGCAGGGCGGTCCCGCCGCTGAAGAACAAGACTTTTGGTCCGAGCTCCGGGCTTTTCTCCAGCCGCTTCAGGACGACCTTGTTGGGAATTTCCACTTCCCGCGTGACGCGCGTTCTGAGCATCATTGCCTCCGGCCTTGCAGCAGGGTCAGGCAGAAGTCCGCCGCAACGTCGAAATCCACGCCGCCAGTGATCTCGTACAGCCCGCAGCCTGAAAGAAGCTTCTGGTACTGTTCGAGGGACGGTTCAGCGTGGGGCCGCCCATTTTCAGGAACGTAAAACAGCCCGGTGGATTTCATGAACGCGGGCAAGAGGTCCGGCCGTTTCCAGGGGTCGACCTTCTCGATCAAAGTCGGGATGGGCTCACGGCGCCAGTTCAAGATGACCAACCCGTTCATGGGCGCCGAGAGGATGAACCGCCCTTCGCCGAAACACTGGTCGAGGTACACGTCGTACTTCTGTTCGAGGTCCCAGAGCGCGTCGAGCGGCATTTCTTCGAGTTCTTTGCGCTCCTCGTCCGGGATGACGCCGGAGAGATCGGGATTGTTCAACGCGGTGCCGGGATTGATGCGCGGGAGCTTGGCCACGCCGCTCATGACCAGCCCGTAGTACCCGCCTTGCACCAGCAGCCGGTCGTTGCTGACGAACAGCGCGCCGCGGCTGAGCAGATGCAGGGCGAGCGTGGACTTGCCCGCGCCGGAAAAACCGGCTAGGGCGAGGCCGCGCAGGGTTTGTCCCGAACTGCTGGCCACGGCGGCCGAGTGCCCAAGCATGCAGCCGCGGTTGATCTTGTATTCGATGTAGCGGTTGTTGATGAAGTTGACGATCTGGTTGGCGTTGGCCACGCAGGGGCCCACGGCTAGGTTCCGCCCCTGTCCGAAAAGAAAGACCATGCCGGTGAGGCGCTTGCGCACGATGCGGCCGCCTGGCACATCGGCGTACTCTTCCTTGATCTTGGTCTTGCCAGGATCGGGCTCTTTGGTTACGAGCTGGTAAGGGACTTCGCGCTCCGCGGTTTCCATGGCGGTCACCAGAATATCAACAGACCGCTTCGCGACCACGAAGATCCCGAAATAAGCCTGCAATAGCTCCACGAGCGGCGCCGAATTGGAACGGACCTCGACGGTGCAGTCGCCAAAGTCGAGGTGCAAGGAGAGATCCGCAACCAGATCGCGGGTGAAATGCGTCTCCAGACTACTCAAAATAAATTTATGCAAGCTCATTGCGCTATCCTCCTTAACGCGTAGTCTACGAACAGGCGCGCAGGATCGATGTCCCGCGCCTCAGTAACGCCTCGGAAACCGCCAAAGGCCGACACTTCGAACACGTAGGGGCCCTGCTCGGTCATGGCCACGTCCACGCAAGTGAAGTCCAGGCCGAACAGCGCTTGCGCCTTGTGCGCCAGGTCGATGATATCCTGAGGCGGATCAAAGGGCGCGTACTTGCCGCCCGACGCTGTGGTCGTGTTCCAGGCGCCTGCTTCCTGGCGCCGCGCGTAGGTGGTCAGATACTTTCCGCCCAGGAAAACGACCCCCAGGTCCATCCCATTCAAGGGGATAGTCTTCTGCAAATAGATGAGCTGGTGTTCCTCGCGGTAGGCTTCGAGCTGGCCGCGCGCGCCGTTGCCGTTCTTGAGGATGAACATGCCCCGGGCCTTGGTCGAGTAGAGCGGCTTGACAATGGCTTCCCCGTAGGATTCAAGCGCGTCCAACGCCAGGTCCACGTCCTCGGTGACGGTCGTGGGCGGCATGGGAATGCCCGCCTGCCGCAAGGTCACCGTGCAGCTCAAGCGATCGAGCACGCGCAGGATGCGCAGCGGATCGGAAAAGACGCGCACCCCGCGTTCGGCCAGAAACCTGAGGATTTCCAGACGGTCGAGCAGGTTCGGGGAGTACGTGACGCCGACCTTTTTCACCAGCAGGCAATCCAACGCGGCCAAGTCCACGCCTTGATAGCGCGCCGTCCCTGACTCCAGATCCAGCGAGACCCGCTCCATATCGATGAGCAGCCGCTCGCCGCCGGTCCGCTCGGCCACACAATCCGCGAGCAGTTCCGACGACCAGCCTCCCGCAACGCCCACGACTCCAATCTTGATCATGTCATTCTTTCCTGTTTGCTAATGTTAGAGGAAGAACCGCTCAATAAAACAGCACAGACGTTGGCAACGCGAACGCTTCAGGCGCCTTGCCCTCGTGTTGCAGGACTCTTTCCAGAAGGTACCTGGAGCGAGAGAACATCTCGCGCGCAAAGGGGCGATTCAACTCGAACCGGGTGGAGGTGGCGAAGGAGCGCGACAGCGCCAAGGCCAGCCGAAAGTCAAAGGTCGCGTCCTGCTTGTCGAGTGCGAACTCGCAAGCAAAATGATAAAATTCTTCGATCACGTTGTTCAATCGCTCGCGCAGACGCCTATCAAAGACGGGCATCCTGAAATTCGAAATCAGGAACACCGAGACGTCCTGCACGTAGTCGAATTCCTTAGAGCGATACACATCGATGAAATGCACGCACTGTTGCCCGTGGTTGTAAATGAGGTTGCTGGCGTTGAAGTCCCCGTGGATGAAGACTCGGAACGGAGCAGGCGCGTTCTGCTCCACGTCGAGGCACGTCAGCAGAAGCTCGTCGGTGGACGGGATGCTTAAGCCGCCAATGCCGCGGCGCGGCATGGCGAATCCCGGATGGATCTGAAAGATGGAGTCCATGCGGGCGCGTATCTGCTCGATGTAATTGGTCTGGAAAGCGCCTGGCTGCAGTGTCTCGTCCCAGACGTGCTTGACGGTCTGCGTGAGGATGAACAAGGCGTTCTGCAGCAACTCTTCGTCGGCAGAGAGGATGAGTTCGTCGAAATTGCATCCGGGCAGGAACTCCACCAGCAGTGAGGCCTTATCCGCCTCCTGGTTGTAGCTGAAGACGTTGGCCACCAGACCGGGAAAAATCTCGGCCCAGCGGCTCAGGTTGTCCCGCTCGGTCGCGATTTTGGGCGGCGCGCCTTCCTTGTAGATGCAGCCGAAGGCCTCGGCGCAGGCCGCCTGGCTGGGATCCTGGCTGACTTTCTGGTCCACCTTGCCGATGCGGCAGCCCGAGCGCGTGCCCAGGATGGACTTGAAGTCGATGTCCTTCACCCCGCCCGCGAAGCCCGTCTTGGTCAAGGTCTGCTGCAAGGCCTCGAATTGCTCGATTTTGATGCGCTCGCCGAGGATGACGAACATCAAGGCCTCGCCGATGTTCAGCAACGAATCGCCGATACGCTCCAGGTAGCGGAAGATGAACAGAATGGTGATGAGATTCTGGATATTCTGCCCGGTCCGCAACTCGTCCATAATCCTGTCGAAAATGGTTTTGTACATGTTGTCGAGCGCGTGTTCGGACTTGCAAATCGCCAGCGCGCCGGTCAGGCTTGCGCTGTCCAGCACGCCCAGTATCTTCGCAATGCAGGACTCGATTTCCGCAAACATCTGCTCGTAGTTGTAGCCATGCAGGAAGGAATGGTCGGTGAGGTAGCCGGTCTGGCGCACGATGTTGCCGCAGAAATCCGCGATGCGTTCGAGATTCACGCTCATGACCTGAATGCCGCGGATGCGGTTGAGCAGCGCGTCGCCCACGAGCTTGCGGCTGTCGGTGTGGATCTGCGAGTAGCACTTGTTCTCGATGATGACCTTGAGGCTATCGATGTAATCGTCGCGCGAGATGATCTTGTCGTACAACTCGTGCGTAGGGTCCTTCAGGAAGACGAGCGAGGAGCGAACCTGCTTCTGCACTTCCGCCGTCAGGAACTTGAAATTTTCTTCTAGACCTTCAAATGTGATCATAGTGTATCCAGAACGCCGGGCATGGTGTTTCGAGTTGTTGGTTATAGCTCACATTGCTCAGGAGCTTATGGAGATTTCCTGGCTTCGGCTCTTCATTTCCCGTTTCGTATCGGCCCAGGCGATACGGATGCTGATTTTGCTGTCCACGCCTTTGCGCTTGGCCTTGACGGAGAAGTTGAGCAACGCGCCAGGATGCATCACGATTTCCTCGTTGCCGCTGTTTAGGATGATGCGTTTGTTGTCGAAACATTCCATGAGCGCCTTGAAAAAATCTCTGATGCTCTGGGAGTCCTGAATGGACTCAAATTCGAATTTTCCTTCTTCGGACATGGCTCGCTCCTTGTATTCTTTATAAATCGCTGTATCTCTGCTTTACGTATTTTCATTTGACAATAAAGATGAGGCTCTTTGCTATATTTGTGCAAAAATCAGCAACGCGTTCGAAATGTTTTGCAGCCATGATATGGAACACGCCGCATTCGACAATGCGCGATTCTTCGACCATGTTGCTGATCATGCGCGTGAGCACTTTGTAGTGCAGCGCGTCCGCCTCCTGGTCCAGGGAGCAGACCGCCTCGGCCAAGCTGGTGTTCGAGTCCGCGTAGGACACGATGGAGTCAGCGAGCATCCGGTGGCAGAGCGAGGCCAAAGTGCGCATGTTCTGGTCCAGGGGCAGCAGCGGTTTCATGCTTAACGATACTGTGCGCTGCGCCAAGTTTACGGCCTCGTCGCCGATGCGCTCCAGTTGGATGGAGATGCGCATGCTGCCGACGATCAGACGCAGATCGCGCGCCATGGGCTGGGTGAGCGCCAAAAGCTCCAGGGAGTACCTGACGAGATCGCACTCGGTCATATCGATGGCGTCGTCGTCCTGAATCACGAGCTCGGCCTGCTCCCAATCGTTCTCCATGAACGCTTCTGTGGCCTTGCTAAAAGCCAGATGCGTGAGACCGGCCATGGTCAGGACTTTTTTTCGCAGGTTGTCGAGCTTGCTCGTGATATGCGCACGTTGTTCCATCCTTGCCCCCGCTGGTGGGTAGTTGAAGCCTTGGACTTTTCGCTCATCCGGCCGATGCAGCATGCGCTTGGGATATATTTCCCTGCTCCTTAAAAATTCACAGCGCCCCAGATATCGTCATGGGACGCAAAATAGGACAGTTTCGTTAGCGCCTTGTTACGGAAAAATTTTCTCTTGGTTAAAAAATGGATCGGGCGAGATAAAGAGGGGGCGATGCTTTTTTGTGAGGATGGATTCAATTAAAGGCGAAGCAGCGGATGATGTAAATATTATCCTTTCGTAACATTCTCCTTACATTTCTAGCTCACAGTGCGTTGCCAAGGATTCGCGCTTCCCCTGGCATGTGGGGTGGTGCGCATAACTGCATAGACGCGGCGCGAGCCGAAAGAAGTAGGATGTTCTGATGACACTTAAAATAAAGATGATTGCCTTCAGTCTGCTGGTCAGCTTGGCGCCGCTACTGCTTATCTGTGGGTACGCCATAACCTTGGCTTCGGAGAGCTTGACGCGACAAGTCTTTGGGCAGTTGGAGTCGGTCCGCGACATGAAAAGTGCGGCGGCCGCGGCCCTGTTCGATAAATGGCGCAAAGAAGCGACCATATACAGCCAGGTCAAGGAGGTGCACAACGCGCTGGTCATGCTGCGCGACGCGTACATGGGCAATTCCGCGCCCGGCCAGAAACTCGATATTGAAAACCCCGACTACAAAAGCCTGACGGACTTCGTAGGCCCTGTCTTCGAGCCGTTTATCAAGGTGCTGGGCTATGAGGACGCGCTGCTCATCGACGATTACGGCAAGGTGCTCTTCTCCCTGGGCCGCGGCTCGGAAATGGGCGAGGACGTGAACACGGGGCGGCTCAAGAACAGCAATCTGGCCAAAGCGTGGCGCGCCGCCATCAAAGGCGCGGTCACGCTCGTCGATTTCGAACCCTTTCCAGACCTGGGCGCCGCGCCTGTGGCTTTTGTGGCCGCCCCGGTCTTTGACAACGCCGGCCAGCCCGAAGGCGTGGCCGTGCTGCGTTTGCCCAAGGCCGAACTGGGACGCCTCATGGATATCCGCAGCGGCATGGGCAAAACTGGCGAATCGCTGCTCGTGGGGCCGGACAGGCTCATGCGTTCGAATTTTTTTCGCGCGCCAACCAAGCACTCCCTGGAAGCGTCGTTCGCGCAGCCCTCGCTCGGCGCCCTTGCGACCGCGCCTGTAACAGACGCGTTGGCCGGAAACAGCGGCGTCATGCTCGCGCCGAATCACCTTGGCGACGAATCGCTCGCTGCCTTCGCCCCGCTCGTCTTCGGCGATGTGCGCTGGGCTCTGGTCGCAGAAATGGACAGCTCCGAAGCGCTCGTAGCAGTGAAACGGCTCAAAGAGGCCGCCGGCGTCACGGTTGGCTTGGCCATAGTCGCCATCGTTCTGGCCACCATTCTCTTTCTGCAGCGCAGCCTCTTTCGACCCCTGGAAGCCATCCGCACGCATCTGGCCTACGTCCAGGGTGGCAGCCTCAATACTATGGTGCGCGGCCCGTTTCGGGCTGAACTTGCCGAAATGGCTGAAGGCGTGTGCCGCATGGTCGTGGAGCTCAAGAACAAGCTCGGCTACAGCTCCAGCATCCTGAAATCCATCACCGTGCCCTGTCTGGTCGCCGGTGTGGACGGAAACGTCACCTATATCAATCAGGCGCTGCTCAATCTCCTGGAGCTCGATGACGCGGCCGAGCGCTATCTGGGGCGCAACGCCGCCGATCTCTTTTACGGGCACAGCAGCGGACCACGCGCGCCCCTGGGCTGCTCCAAACGCGGCGGCAACATCTGCGGGCTGGAAATCGATGGATACAGCCGTAAAGGAACCCCGTTCCACGTCCGACTCGACGCTGCGTCTCTCTTCGACTTGGACGGCGCCTCGATCGGCGTCTTCAACATCTTCGTAGACGTGACCCCCATCAAATGCAGCGAGCTGGAAATCCGCAGCCAGCGCGACCTGATCGCCAAAGCCGCGGCCGAAGCGGACCAGATTTCGCTGCACGTCTCGCAGAGTTCGGCGGAGCTGGCCGCGCAAGTCGCCTTGACCAGTCGCGGCGCGATCCACCAATCCGAGCGCATTACCGAGACCGGCGCCTCGCTCGACGCAATCAACCAGAATCTCCTGGCCGTGTCCAAGAGCGCGTTGGAGGCGGTCGAAGGCACGAACGCAGCCATGCGCAAGGCCAAGGAAGGCGCCGCGGTCGCCACGGACTCCATCGCGGCCATCGCCCGCGTGCGCGATGTGTCTCAGGAGCTGCGCACCAGCATGCACGCGCTCGGCGACCAGGCTGCAGCCATCGACAAGGTCATCGGCGCCATCAGCGAAATCGCCGACCAGACCAACCTCCTGGCCCTGAACGCGGCCATCGAGGCGGCAAGGGCCGGAGACGCGGGCCGCGGCTTCGCCGTGGTCGCCGACGAGGTCCGCAAACTTGCGGAAAAAACGCAGGAGGCCACGCGCGACGTGACCGCCAGCGTCAAAAACATTCAAGGCATGGTCAAGGCTAACGTCCAAGGCGCCGAGTCGGCCTTTGTCGCTATCGAGGACGCGCGCGGCTTGGCGGACAAATCAGGCGAAGCCCTGCGCGCCATCGTCGACTACGCGTCCGGCGCGGCCGAACAGGTGCGCGGCATCGCTGCGGCCGTAGAGCAACAAGCGCAATCGCAGGGTCGCATCGCCACCGCCGTAAGCGAGGTCAAACGCATCGCGGACGAGACCACGGACGGCATGTCCTCCTCATCCCAAGCCATCAAGTATTTGGCCGAGCAAGCCGGCGACCTAAAACTATTGATCCAGTCCATGACAGGGCAAGCAAGCCCCAAGTAACCCGTCAACCCGACAAAAATACAGGGGAATCAACATGAGTAATAAACTTACCGTGGAAGGCGTTATGGAGCTGCGTGAAGTCATCGTTCGACTGGAGGACGTCGTGGCCGGCATGAAAAAAGGCCTGGTGCATATTCGCGTAGACAAGGACGCCGTGACGCTCTCACCCTCCTCGATCGTGGCCTTCGAGCTCAAGGCCAAACAGAAAGGGGATAAAGAGTCTTTCAGTCTCAAAATCAACTGGAGACGGCAGACGCTGTAGCGCTAGGCCCCCAGCGACCGAGATATATCCCTCCGGTCGAGATGACATGTCTGCGGCGCCGCGCGTTAGGCGCCTGTCGTTTCGACGGAGGGAAAAATCTCCTCCCAGCTGTTATCTACATGTATTTCTCGTAGCAAACAGTATACGCAGTGCGCACGCCGCTCCACTTCAGCTTGATTGCTAAATAGTCTTTATCCTCACTGTCGATGGCGTCCTTGAACACAGCGCAGAGGTTTATGAACGCAGCGTAGTCGTCAGGGGCGCCTTGGATATGCTCGGACATCTCTTTGGCGTCGTTCAGAAACGAGTCTACCGCCTCTGATGGGGGCAATATGTGCCGCTCCAGACTTTGTTGTATATACTTTGCAGATGTTTTGAGCCGTTTTTTAAGCTCCTTGAACGAGGGGGTCTCGTCGCCTGTTTTTACCTTGATTTTCAGCTCGTAGATTTTCTCCTGCCGTTTGATCTCCAGAGTGAATTTCGAAAACTGCTTCAATCCCATGGGGAAATCCTTGAGTGCCGTGGGCAGATGCGCGTCCTTGAGCCCAGCGCCTAAGGATTTTAAGAAGCCGGAAATATCGCGTTCGTCGAGCATGACTTCGATCTTTTTTATCTGGGCGCTCATGTTTTCCTCCTGAATATGTGTGGAAATGATTCGCTCCCTTATACGCTAGACGTCTTTCTCCCGCCATAGTGCTGCAAAAATTTAACCAAAACATAACAGAACAGTCGTGTCGCGGCGGCTATAGTATTCTGTCGTTGCGCTGTCTATTTATTTGCTATTATAATACTCTCCTAATGCTGGTCAAACACTCCTGGCCTACTATCAGTCGCAGTTAGCGCGCTCGTTGAGCTACTTTGTGTAGACAGTACAGCAGGAGGCGTTATGGCGATCAAGGGAGTGATATTTGATGTCAACGGAACGCTTATCGATATCGAGACCGATGAGCATTGTAAAAGAGTATACCGCTCGATCAGTCGCTATTTGAGCTACCAAGGAATCCATCACTCGCGTTCAGAAATCAAGGACGAGTATTTTAGGATCATGCGCGAGCAACGCAAGGCGAGCAGTGAACGCCACCCTGAATATGACGCGGTGGAGGTCTGGCGTGAGCTGCTGCGGAGAAAGTGGAATGCGTCACCTGGGCTTTGCCCCACCAAGATGGAGCAGATGCCCGTATTTTTGGCCGATATGTTCCGGGGTGTTTCGCGCCGGCGTCTCAAGCTTTATCCAGGGGTGCGTCGCGTCTTGGACGAGTTGCGCCACCGCTGCCGGTTGGCTGTCATTTCAGACGGGCAGCGGGCCTGGGCTCTGCCCGAGATGCGCACCGTCGGCATAGACGCGTATTTCGATCCCATTGTCGTTTCTGGGGATTACGGTTTCAGAAAGCCTGACCCGAGACTGTTTGAACAAGCGCTCGTGAAGATGGGGCTTGCGCCCTGGGAAGTGTTGTATGTGGGCAACGACATGTATCGCGACATCTACGGCCCGAAACAGCTTGGGATAAAAACCGTCTTTTTCTCGTCCAACCAGGGCAGAAAGCACATGGACGGCGTTGCGCCCGATTATATCATTTACAATTTCGAAGAGCTGCACAACGCTATCAACTTTTTGGGGGGGAATTAGCCGTCAGCTCGAAGACGAGGACGCGTCATAGATGCGCGCGCGGTGGTATGCGACCGTGGAACCAGCCGCAAGCGCGGTAATAGCGCATGTCGCCGGCCCACAGCCAGGACCATTCGCGATCACGGGCGAAGCGGCGAGCGACAGCCCAAGGATTCTTGAACGCGTCGACGAGCGGGCCAAAGAGGTGTGAGAGATCGCGAAAACATTCCCAGTCGCATTGTCTGCAGAGCTGTTTAAAATCTGTCGGGAGTTGCGCCGCGCGGAGCGGAAAGCCAAGGGTTTCCTGGCCGCGGATCATGCTGAGCAGGGCGCTGCGCGGGGTGAAGATGCGCAGCTTGGGGCGGAAAAATGTCACGGCGTCGAAAAGCGCGCGGTAGAGCGGGGGTTTTTCTTCGTGGCTGAAGGCGATGCCGTCGATGTCGGCCGCGGCCTGAAGCATGGGATAGCAGAGGTTGACCGTGGTGAAGCCCAATTCCAGGACATGCGCGAAGTAGAGCAGGAAGGCGCGGTGCGCGCGCTCGTAAAAGGCGTCTGGAGCAGCAGCGCGCAGACGTAGTTCTTCGTCCAAGATGTTGCGGTTGATGCACAGATTGGCCGCCGGGTAGAGCCCATGCTCATGGAAGAGAGGCAAGCCCTTGCGCAGTCCCTTGACCACGCCGGGAAGGCCGCGACGCGTCTCGTGCGTGCGAGGCTCGGCGGAATCCAGGCTGATCCGCAGATTGGTGCAGCCGCTCTCGACGAGCAAGGATGCGTATTTCGCCACCTTGGCGCCAAAACCAGGCCGCTCTGAGTCCTGGAAGAAGAACCCGTTGGTGCCGGCGCCCACCGAGTAAATCCCGACGCTGCGCGCGTGGCGGATGCACGCGGCGATCTCCTCCGCGTAGAGCAAGGGCTCGCCGCCGGTGAACGAGACGGCCATGACGCCGCGGCTGGCGAGCTTGTCTAGCAGTGGTTTGACCCTCTCTGGCGTGAGTTTGGAGCGGGGGAACTTGCTCGTCGCACTCATGCCGCAGTGCGTGCAGGTCGCGTTGCAGGCGTCAGTGTACTGGATGACGACCTGGCCAGGGACGCGGCCTGCGGCCAGCTTTTTCAGCGTCGACCACCAGGGGAT
>Ga0247840_10006561_pt1 | contig 16664 bp, 18 predicted proteins | sample LaCruzMarch2015__FD_192404 | JGI IMG/M metagenome (GOLD analysis project Ga0247840, IMG submission 192404) | Freshwater microbial communities from meromictic Lake La Cruz, Castile-La Mancha, Spain - LaCruzMarch2015_17m | ecosystem: Environmental > Aquatic > Freshwater > Lake | place: Spain... | reverse complement strand
GATGTTAGTAGTGTTCCTAATTATCTTCCAAACTATCAATACACTAGATTAGATTACGTTAAAGAAACTGGTAATAATAGCAATCGCGGCAAATTGTATTATTCAGTTGTTACAGGCAATAGCGGCAATGCTTTAAATAGTACTAATTTTTGGAGTCCAGTATCAGATTTTGTTGAGAGTGGAACTTTTTTTAGCACAGATGAAAATTATGGATTTAGAGCTCTTTATGATGATCCTAACCTTGGAGATTTTATTATCAATTTACCAGCTTTAACCTCTTCAAGAATTCAACAACCAACTTTCACTTCTACTCTTACTGCATTAGGAACTTTTACTTTAAATAATGTAAAAAATATAAAAATAGAAGATGGCTATAGTAATGTGATAATTGGCAACAGTTTCAGCTATAACACTATTGGCAACAGTTTCTACTCTAACACTATTGGCAACAGTTTCAGCTCTAACACTATTGGCAACAGTTTCAGCTCTAACACTATTAGCAACGGTTTCAACTCTAACACTATTGGCAACGATTTCAGCTATAACACTATTGGCAACAGTTTCTACTCTAACACTATTAGCAACGGTTTCAGCTCTAACACTATTGGCAACAGTTTCAGCTATAACACTATTGGCAACAGTTTCTACTCTAACACTATTGGCAACGGTTTCTACTATAACACTATTGGCAACGGTTTCTACTATAACACTATTGGCAACAGTTTCAGCTATAACACTATTGGCAACAGTTTCTACTCTAACACTATTGGCAACGATTTCTACTCTAACACTATTAGCAACGGTTTCAGCTCTAACACTATTGGCAACGATTTCTACTCTAACACTATTGGCAACAGTTTCAGCTCTAACACTATTGGCAACGGTTTCTACTCTAACACTATTGGCAACGATTTCTACTCTAACACTATTGGCAACGATTTCAGCTATAACACATCTGAAAATTATTTTAATAATGTTGATTTTTCAACCTCAACTCATGTATATAACTCTTACAACACAACACTATTTCAAAATTCAGCAAACTCCATGAGATTAAGATATTTCAACAGTAGTGACCAACTAGTAGTAACTGATCCAACAGCATAAAACTTATGAAAAATATATTTAATTGCATTAAAAATAACTTCAAATTACATAGTGTAATACAAGATAAGAAAACTCAATTAGAAAACCAATAACATGCCAACAACAACTCATCTAACTAACCAAGGCAATCAAATTATCTCTGGAGTTAAAACTTTCTCTAATACAGGTTCTTTTAATACTCTTCAAATAACAAATAAAAAACTATCTTCTTATTCTCTTAACTCAACTAACTTTATTTTTGGAGATAATTATTTAAATTTTACTAATAGTTCAAGTAACTTAACAGGAACTTTACCTAGCGGCATAGTTTCTGGTATAAATTACTATGCTAAAAATCTTAATTCTGGAATATTTTTTATATCAGGATCTGGATCAAGAACCATAGATGGATTTTCTACTCTTAATCTTTATAAAAATGAAAGTGTTCAACTTGTGGGTGTAAATACTGTTGGTTACACTGGTTGGGTAACAATTAGTGCTGACGGAGGAATAAGTTAAAATGGCTGATATATTAAATAAATTAAATAGCGCCAATTATGTTACTGTTAAAGTAACAGATAATGCTATAGTTAATGGTAATAATCTTTTAGCAGCTTACGCTCTTGCAAAAACTACAAGTCCAAATGGAACAGCAAAAAGCGCAACTAATAGACTTGCTGTTATTTTACCAGCAGCAAAATATGATCTTGGAAGTCAAAGTTTAATTCTTGATACTCAATATATAGATATAGTTGGCTCTACTTCAGATAGAAGCAAGCATTATATCATAAGTAATGTTGGGGAAGCAAGCAGAGGCACAGTACAACAAACCGCTAATGATGTTAAGTTATATAATCTAACAATAGAAAATAGTAATGTAACTTATGCACAATCTAATGGAAATTCTACAGATCCAGCAGGTTATTTTCCTAGTTCTAATTTAGCTAATGCATATTTAGAAAATATAAAAATTATATGTCCAGATGATGTTAATGATAATACTCATTGTTTTTCTATGCGTATAGGCATTACTTACAGTGGAACTTATATAGACTGTTCTGCTGGAAATTATGCATTTGGAGGAGTTTTAAATTCAGGCTCGACTACTTTAAGTGGAATTTTTACAAATTGCACTGGCGGAAATTATTCATTTGGTGGTAGCAATGGTGGTAATGGTGGAACTTTAAGCGGAACTTTCAAGGATTGCACTGGCGGAGATTATTCATTTGGTGGTGGTGGTGCTACTGGTGGTACTATTAGTGGAACTTTAACAGGCTGCACTGGTGGAACTTTTTCATTTGGTGGTGGTGGTGGTGGTACTGGTGGAACTTTAACCTCAACATCAGTTTTCACAAATTGCACTGGCGGAAATTATTCATTTGGTGGTAGCAATAGTAGTAATGGTGGAACTTTAAGCGGAACTTTCAAGGATTGCACTGGCGGAGATTATTCATTTGGTGGTGGTGGTGGTACTGGTGGTACTATTAGTGGAACTTTAACAGGCTGCACTGGTGGAAGCTGGTCATTTGGTGGTAGCAATAATAGTAATGGTGGAACTTTAACCTCAACATCAGTTTTCACAAATTGCACTGGCGGAAATTATTCATTTGGTGGTAGCAATGGTGGTAATGGTGGAACTTTAAGCGGAACTTTTACTGATTGCACTGGCGGAGACTTTTCATTTGGTAGTGGTGATTTTGGTGGTACTATTAGCGGAACTTTTACAAATTGCACTGGCGGAGATTATTCATTTGGTGGTGGTGGTGCTACTGGTGGTACTATTAGTGGAACTTTAACAGGCTGCACTGGTGGAAGCTGGTCATTTGGTGGTGGTGGTGGTACTGGTGGAACTTTAACCTCAACATCAGTTTTCACAAATTGCACTGGCGGAAATTATTCATTTGGTGGTAGCAATGGTGGTAATGGTGGAACTTTAAGCGGAACTTTCAAGGATTGCACTGGCGGAGATTATTCATTTGGTGGTGGTGGTGGTGGTGGTACTGGTGGAACTTTAACCTCAACATCAGTTTTCACAAATTGCACTGGCGGAAATTATTCATTTGGTGGTAGCAATAGTAGTAATGGTGGAACTTTAAGCGGAACTTTTACTGATTGCACTGGCGGAGATTATTCATTTGGTGGTGGTGGTGGTGGTGGTACTGGTGGAACTTTAACCTCAACATCAGTTTTCACAAATTGCACTGGCGGAAATTATTCATTTGGTGGTAGCAATGGTGGTAATGGTGGAACTTTAAGCGGAACTTTCAAGGATTGCACTGGCGGAGATTATTCATTTGGTGGTGGTTATATTAATGCTGGAACATTGAGCGGAACTTTCAAGGATTGCAAAGGTGGAACTGAGTCTTTCGCTAACTTATAAGGAAAAAATATGGCAACTCAAATATTTCATTTTTCAAACACAGGAGTATCAAGCGGTCAAAGATTTTATCTTAAAGATGATGTTTCTGGTATATTCTTAAGAAATCTTAATATTGATAGTAATTTTCCAGTAGTTGCTTCTAATTTGATTTATAATACTGGTAACCAAACTATAAGTGGAACTAAAACTTTTGTTAATAATATAGATGTTTCTGGTACTGGCATTTTTAATGCTATTGATTTAAATAACATTGATAACCTTTCACTTTCTGGAGTAGATGTAGCTATAAATAGCAGTAGAAATTTATCTGTAACCAATAGTAATGTTACTTTTAGTGGAAACAATATAAACTTTGAAAATCAAAATAATATAAACTTAGCATATCAATTTCCAGCTTGGACAGGAATAAGAAGGTATCCACCAGCAGATTTATTTTCAGTTTCGAGTCAACTTGTTCTTACTGGAACAATAAATTATTTTCCATTTTTAATAAAAAAGAAAGTTGTTAATCCTATAGCCTGCGTTGATATGAGTTTATATTCGACATTTGATCCAAAAATTGTTATAGGTATATACTCTGGACATTATGGTTTTGAAAATGCCAGATTAATTACATCTGGATCAATAACTGGTAATATTCTTAACACTGGAATTTATAGAACCACATTAAATGGAACTTTTGACCAAGGTCCATACATACTTGCTTCTATGTTAGAAACTGGAGCAGGATCTCAATTTAGAATAGTTGGCTCTCATGGATTTAGAGAGCATTTTGGCATAAATACTGGAGTTAATATATTGCACGGATTGAATAGCGCGACTCTTACTAATATTCTGGCTGAAACTGGGCAAGTTAATTTAAAAACAAATATAGGATCAGGAAGTTGGTTCGTTACTGCCGCAAGTGTTGTAAGTCCAGTAGTATTTTTAGAATATTAATTTATTAGATTTTAAATATTTTTTCTTTTATAATAAAGTGTAATATCTTATGAAAACTATGCTATCTAAAATATTTGGAGCAAATTGGAGATCTAGCTCATCTGGCGTTATAGCGGTTGTAGCAGTTACCACAGCAATAGCAATTCACTCTGATCCAACATTAATACATTTTCTTCCAGATATTGCACAACAATACATTAATGGCATAGCAAGATTAGTAGCAGTAGTTTCTGGTATAGTTTTTGCATTAACAGTAAAAGATGCAGCAGTTACTGGCGGAACAGTAGCTCAAACAAGTGAAGCAAAAGATAGAACAAATGGAGAAAACATATGAATAAATTACAATTAGCCGCAGTTGCTCTTTTGAGCGTATTTCTTGGTGCTTGCGCCACAACCAATACTGGAAAAGTTGATGTTGCAACAAGCGTTGAAAATACTCTTCCCTATGTTAAGCCAGCAGTAGTATTAGCTTGTACTGTTGTTCTTGATCAAGCAGTTTCTGGTAACGATAGAATCGAAAAAGCTAAAATGATTAATCATGTTGCCGCTATCGTAGAAACACTAACAGTTGGAACTACTCCAACTCCAGAGCAACTCCAAAAAGCTCTTAATGATTACCTTCCAGCAGAAAAAACTCATTGGGCAAATTATGTTACTGTAATCAAAGATCTTTATGCTCAACAATTTGCTAGACTAGATGGAAATGGTGCTCTTGCAGTAAAGGTACTTAACGCTATTGCATCTGGATGTAAAGATGCCACAGCAAGTTACGTAGAGTAATCATGCCAACTGGAATACTCCAAGCGTTTTTATCTGCTGTATCTGGAATATTCTCAGCAATTAATAACTTGTTCGGAGCAAAGAACACAAAAGAAATGAAAGATCGTCAAGAAGCTCAAAAAGAAGTTGATCATCAAAGTGGAATTGAAAACGCAGTAAAGGATAAAGACCTTGAACAAGCTCGCAAGCATATTAGTTCTTAATTTTTTTCTTGTTGGATGCGCCACTGTGACACCAAATAAAATACAAGATGATAAATCTTCTTATGATGCCACAACACCAAAACAATATGACAAAGATAATGGTGGATTGATTTCTTTTGTTGGCGATGATGCACTTATTACTCGTCAGGCGCGCGAACGATATAATAATTTAATTAAAATGTACAGAATCAAATTCAAAAAAGAAAAAGCAATTGATCTAACTGAAGATTCTGGAATAACTTCTTATAAAGATAATTTTGGCAATGAATTATTTCTTATTAGTAGCGAACATCTTGTTTATTTTGGTGTTATGAATAGTTGGTTAAAAGAAAAAGTTCCAGCAGATAATATACTAGACAAGACAATAGATAAAATAAATAATTAAACAAAATGGGCCTCTTAGCTTTAAAAAGACAAAATCTAACTAATTTACTTCCTTATGCTCTTGATAATATTAGAAATATTTATATATTCAAAGGCGGAGGAGCAAATACAATAGGCACAGTTTTTAATAAAGATGATTTTATAAAAGATGACTTTGCTTCCCTCGCTGATCGATTAAGAATATTTAGTCCTGATCTTACCACTTCAATATATTATTATGTTAGATTTACGGAAAATAGATGGACTAGATCCAATTTTACTAATCCAGATGCAACTAATGTTGTTATTGCAGAAAATTCTCCTATTCAAATATTAACTGATAGTAATCCCTCTTCGAATTTACCAAAATCAATAAATAACGGAGCAATTATACAAAGATATTATCAAGGCAAAACTAGTATTAAAAAACAAAATCTTGGTGGTGGGAAAATGTCACTTTTTTTTGATACTTTGCCATTAAATACACAAAGCATTAAATTAAATTTAGGTTATGAAATTGGCGGTTGTGGAAATGATTTTGTATTAACCCAAAATGGCGTTTGGAGTCAAAATGGTTGTAATTATTATGTAAGGTGGGACAATAAAAATGGAACTTTACCTTATAAATGGAGATTCTTTTATAGTGACGATGGTAGAACAGACTACGCTTCTCATCCAACAGCTGGCCCAGATAGTTTACCCAAAAAAGGCTGGAGCGATGGAATGACTATTTCTGAAAATCAACTTATAACTTTTGGTCAATCGTTAGTACTTAATAATTTACCATTTGATGCAGACGCCAATTGTAATTTTTCAATATTTAATCGAACATGGATTTATTTAGGTGCGCCAAGTTTTAGATATAGAGCAATAGATAATCTTAGTTATCATATAAATACACCACTAACTCCAGATGGATATAACGGAAATGGATCTTATCAAATAAGAAGTTCAGATGAAGTATATTTTACAAACGGGTATAGTAATAGTGATAAATTTCCATCAAACAATTGGCGATCAGCTTCTTATATTATTAATAATTGCCCTCAAATTACAACAACTCCAATATTTTCATTATTATAAAATATGTTAAGTAAAAAATCCTTAGATCTCATTCTTGAATTTGAAGTTGGTGGAGGCGAAAACTATTACAATAAGTTCTTAAAAAATCCAGCATGGCCAGGAGAGCAAAGTGGAGTTACAATTGGTGTTGGTTATGATCTTGGATATGTAAATAAAACAGAATTCACTAACGATTGGAAAGAATTGCCGCAAAAAGATTTCGATAGATTATATAAAGTCGTTGGCATCAAAGGATACAATGCTAAAAATCTTATTAGAGGATTAAAAGATATAACTATTCCTTGGGATCTGTCACTAAAAGTATTTAATAATAAAACAGTAACTAAGTTCTATAATTTAACACGACAAACTTTTCCTAATTTTGATAATCTTCCAGAAGATGCAAAAGGTGGATTAGTTAGTCTTGTGTTCAATAGAGGCAACGCATTACAAGGTGATCGTCGCCGCGAAATGAAATTAATAAGAGGTGGTATGAAATTAGTATCAGTTTATGATCAAAAAGCACTAACTTTTATTGCTAATCAAATAAGAAATATGAAAAGAATATGGATTGGTGGAAGTATAGAAAAAGGCATGAGTCGTCGCCGTGATGCAGAAGCTAAATTAATAGAAGATTCCTTAAAAGTGTAATAGTTATTATGAGGAAGTTAATATTAATATTGCCGCTATTTTTATTAATATCTTGTTCTGAACCAAATTTAGATAGTAGAGAATTACCAACGAAATATCCAGAAACTCCAACTATGGGCTCTGCTGACGATGTATATAAAGAATTATATAAGAAATAATTAAAATTAATTAAATTAATGTGTAATCTTATTAGATAATATTAATTAATATATGAATTACGATCCAGGCAAATATGGCTTTGAATTAAACGCCAAAAGAAAAGGTCCAAAATCAGCAGCACAAACTCCAGCAAAACCATCCGAAAGACGCAAAGGATCAACTCGTAATAAACCTGGCAGTGCAGGAACAAAGAGCGATAAAGCAATTGATTTTTCTAAAAAAGTAGTAGAAGCTCTTAAAAATAAAGTAAAAGAACATAATAGCAAAAGCAAAAAGAAAGTTACTCTTGGTCAATTAAAGAAAGTATTTCGTCGTGGTGCTGGCGCATTTTCTTCTTCTCATAGACCAGGACAATCAAGAGTTTCTTGGGCACTAGCCCGCGTGAATATGTTTCTTAAAATGGTAAGAGGCGGAAAAGTAAAAGATTCTTATAGAAAAGCAGATAGCGATATAGCAAAAGCTTCAAGTAATAATTATATTATAGAAGTTAATTTAGATCCTGATGATGAAGACTTTAATCAAGCAGAAATAGATATTAAAAAATATAATTTAAATGATTTTGATTTTAACTGCGCTGAGGAATTATATCTCGATGATGAGGAAGATGGTGTAATATATGGATTCGACATAGACAAAATATAATTATGAAAAAACAAACAAAATTCTTAACCACATTTGCAAATATTAAAATTAGACCAGTTGTTAGTGAAGAGAAAGATAAGTACCTTTCAGTAGCTTCACTTGAAAAATTAAAGAAATTCTTGCCTGATATTAACACAGAAGATAATATTGATCTTCTTCCTGTTGCTTTTGATGCTTGTGTTGTCAATAGAGTTAATAAAAATGGCGATGTTATAGACGGCGAAACAGCTGCTAAAATTACTAAAAATTTCATTAATAAACCAATTAATGTAGAACACAATAGAAATCAAGTTATTGGATGTATATTATCTGCTAGTTTTAGTAGATTTGGATCTGATGAAAGCTTAAGTTCGGAAGAAGTTAAAGATATGAAACAACCATTTAATATCACTCTTGGTGGTGTTATCTGGAAAGTTGTTAATAAAGAAATAGCAGACCAAATTGAAGAGAGTAATGATCCTACTAGTTCTAATTATATGGCAATAAGTGCTAGTTGGGAATTAGGTTTTAATGATTATAATATTGTTATGCTCGAAGATGACGAGAAAAATATAGAAGATGGTGAATTTGTTACTGATGCTGCAACAATAGAGAAAATGCAAAAGAATCTAAGATCTTTTGGAGGAAGTGGAAAAGTTGGAAATAAAAGTATTTATAGACAAGTTCTAGGTAAAGTTGTCCCATTAGGAGTTGGATTAACACTAAATCCAGCAGCTGATGTACAAGGTGTTGCTGCTCAAACCGAGCAGACGAGCATCAAAACAGAAGAAAATACATCTTCTATCACCATCGTTGAGGAAAATAATACTTCCCAAGACGATAAAATTAATGTAAAAAAGGAGAGGATATATATGAAAATAACCAAAATCGAAGATATTACAGATACGCTTTTGAAGGAAGTAACTGCTTCTAGCATTACTGAATTTATTGGCGAAGAAATTAAAAAGCTCAATGATCAATTTGCTGCAGAAAAAGCTGAGAAAGAAAACGCTCTCAAAGCTGCAACTGAAAAATCAGAAACAGCTTTAGCTGAACAAGAGAATCTTAAGAAGCAACTAGCAGAAGTTAGTGAAAAACTATCCGCTATCGAAGCTCAACAATTAGCTAAAGCTCAAGAAGAAGCTTTTAATATGCGTATGGCCGATTTAGATAATGAATATGATCTCAGTGATGAAGATCGTAAAGTTCTCGCCTCAGATATTAAAGATTTAAATGAAGAAGGCTTCTCTGCTTACAAAGGCAAAATGGCAGTTTTAATGAAAGAAAAGAATAAAGCTGCTAAAAAAGCTCAAATGAAAAAAGAAGAAGAGATGAAAGCCGCAGTAGCTTCTCAAGAAGTAAAAGCTTCTGAAGAAGTTGCTCAAACAATTTCTACAACCCAAGAGGTTGTTGAACAAGCTGTTGATAATGGATCAAAAGCTTCGACTGAAATACCAAATTCAGCTCCAGCCACAGAGCAAACTGTGCGTGAAAAATACGCCAGTGCTTTCGGTTTGGAAGGATTTAGTATCACAAACAAATAAAATAAGGAGATAAAAATATGGCACATGATTTAAGACCATTCAGACAATACAGCGAGCAAGACGTTGTAAATCTCTACGCATATAGTGGAGATAGTACACTAGTTCGTAAAGGACTAGTTGTAAAAATTATGGGTGATGGATTCGCTCCAGACACCACATCAAACGGATACGATGTTAATCAAAGACTAGGTGATGTAGGAGCTGCATATAATAATGTAGTTTCACAACGCTATGGTGCAACACCAAAAGTTGGCGCTACAGCCTCTGGCGACAGAGCTGTTGGACTAACACTAATGGATATCCGTGAAACAGACGAAAATGGTGAGAAACTAGTTTTCAATCCACGCAAAGCAGCCGAAATGGGCGTAGTAATAAGTGGACAAGCAGTACCAATTCTAACAAAAGGAATTGTAATGTACAGTGGCGTAACAGTTACTGATGCAAATGCAACTCCTCACGCTATTGTTGGTGGAACAAATGGCGAATTAATTGCTATAACTCACTCAGCATATTCTGCTATTTCTCATAGCGCAACAAGAGTTGGTCGTTGGCTCGGCAAATCCGTTAATGGTGTAGCCGCTCTAAAAATCGAACTCTAATTCTTAAAGGAGAATATTTAAAATGAAATTAAAATTAAAAAATACACCAGAACAAGTTGAGCTAATTAAAGCTATGGCTAGCCGCGACGGAAACGTTGCAAGAGAGGCTACCGAAGCTTTTGCAGCTTTTATCGGTCCAGTTGTTAGCAAAGTTCTAATGCAAGCTGGAACAGCTAGTGCAGTTTATTCTGACCTACCTTATAACGAAGACGACTCCCCCTCTATTCCTCTTGATTTGTTTTCTAACGAAAACTCAGAAGGTTATACAACCGTTTGGAGTCAAAACGTAGCAGGTGGCCTTCCTTCTTCAGTAGTAGAAGGATTTAGCGAATTGAAAGTTTCTACCTATCGTTTAGATAGCGCAGTTTCTTTCTTAAAACGCTATGCTCGTCGTGGCCGTCTTGACGTAGTTAGTAAAGCTGTAGAGCGCATGACCAACGAAGTTCTCGTAAAACAAGAACGTAACGCTTGGGCAGTAGTTCTAAAAGCTCTTGCTGAAGCTAACACAAATGGCGCTGATCATTTGGTTGAACTCAGTGGAACATCTGGTAAATTCACCCTCGGTGGATTAAACTCATTGCTAACACTCGTAAAAAGAATCAACACTTCTTACGCTGGTGGTTCAACAGTTGATACCTATGGAATGACTGACTTGTTCATCAGTCCAGAAGTTAAGGAAGACATCCGTTCATTTGCTTACAATCAAGTAACAAATCAAAACACCGATCTTCCTGCTGGCGTCCGTGAAGAAATTTATCGCGGCGGTGGCCAACAAGAAATTTATGGAATCGCACTACATGAGCTCGTTGAACTTGGACAAGGCAGAAAATATAACACCTTGTTTGACGTTCTACTCGCTGCTGGTGGCAATAGCGCAATCAGCTTCGACCCAGCTTCAACTGGTGACGAAATCCTAGTTGGTGCAGATCTAAGTAAGGACGCATTTGTACGCCCAGTAGCTCAAAACAGCGAAACAAGCAGTACATTTACCGCTCTTCCAGATGACCAATTCGTATCCAGATCTGAAAAGATCGGATTCTATGGTTCTCTAGAGGAAGGTCGCGTATGTCTTGATGCCCGCGCAATTGCAGGTATCATCCTCCGCGCAAGCTAATATTTAGATTATATTAGAATTGAAAAGCCCGAGGGTTCATCCCCTCGGGTTTTTCTTTTTTATTAGACATATGATTTTTAGAACAGTATAATATGATAAGGAGATAATTATGCCTAAAAAGAAACTAAAATTAGAATCATTAAGTCAAACTCACGGTAAAGTAGAGAAAGCAGTAACATTGGACCAAGTATGGGGAGATACTGGTAATGCAAAGTATGGAACTTTGGATCTAGAAAAATATAACACTTATCTTGATGATTTAAATAAAAGTGATCTTCAAGCTCATGCAGTTAAAATTGGATTAGTACCAATTGATGACCGTAAAACTCTTGTAGCAAGACTAAAAAAAGAATTTCAAAAACATGTTGCTCAATTCAAAGTAAAAGAAACTACAACAAGTAATAAACCTATTATTTCTAAAACAGTAAAAGATATTCTTTCAGAAGGTCGCTAATTTTATTTCGATAAAATAATTGTTCCGTGTAATATTTTACATGGCAACATTTTATAATATCACTGGTTATCAAGGCGACTACATTCAATTAACATTAAATTTAAAAGATAGTAACGGAACAGCACTTAATTTAAGTGGTTATCAGGTAAGAGGTCAAGTTCGGTCTAGTTATGGCTCTACAGGAGTTTTATTGGATTTAAATCCAACTATAACTAATGTATTATCTGGAATTATGGCTATTAATATTGATTCATATATTTCAGCAGATCTTCCAGTTAGTGATCATATCTACGATATTGAAAGATATCCATCTGGTATATTAACAGGAAATAGTATAAAATTATTGCGAGGAAAGTTTTCAATCCTACCAGAAGTAACGAGATAATTTTATGGCAGACATAAATGTTAATGTTGTTTTGCCAGATCCAATAACTGTTGATGTAACATCACCAACGCAAGTTTTAGCTACTAATATTTCTATTCCAGGACCTCAAGGGCCAAGGGGTGCGCCCACAGCAATCAACGAGATTTCAAACGAATATATTTATATAAGCGGTGCGGATGGAATTAAGATTTTTAATAGTGGAATAAATACAATTTTTATTTCTGGTAATAGTGGATATTTTCAATCAGAACTAAATTCATTAACAACTAATTTAAATTCAACTGGCGCCAATTTAAATACTTCAATAAATATTTTAAGTGGATTATTTACTGAATACACAGGTAATTTAGATAATAATTATGCTACAGATGCTCAACTTGCAAATACTGGCTCTACATTAAATACTAAAATAGACAACTTAAGTGGTTATGTAAATTCTCAAGACTCAAATATATCAAACAACTTAGCATCTACTGGGTCTTCTCTTCAAAGCAATATAAATACTCTTTCATCTAATTTAAGTTTAACAGGTTCAAATTTAGAAAATAAAATTAATTCACTTAGCGGAACTCTTACTGGAAATTATGCTACGATAACCAATTTAAATTTAACTGGAAGCACTTTAAATTCTAGTATATCTTCTTTGAGCGGGACGTTGACTTCTGATTACGCCACAATAATTAACCTTGCGTCCACAGGTTCAAATTTACAAAATCAGATTAATAATCTTGATAACGTTTATGCAACAGACGCTAGCGTTACGTCAGTAGCAAATAATCTTGCAAGCACTGGCAATGCGCTAGAAACTAAGATTGGTTCATTAAGTGGAACTTTAACAAGTAGTTATGCTACAATATCAAATCTTGCGCTTACTGGATCTAACTTAAATACAAAAATAGATAATTTTAGTGGCACATATCAAAATTTCGTAGATAATCTTGACTCTTCATACGCAACCGATGTTCAATTACAAAATACAGGAACATCTTTAAATAATTCAATAAGTTCATTAAGTGGAACTTTGACTTCTAATTACGCAACAATTACTAACCTTGCATCTACTGGTTCGACTTTAACTTCTAGTATAAATTCTCTTAACTCTGTGTTCACTGGATTTACTGGAAATCTTGATGCAACATATGCAACTGATAGTCAACTTGCTTCTACTGGCTCAACTCTTGTTAGTAGTATTAATTCATTGAGTGGCACTTTAACTTCTAACTATGCTACTATAAATAATTTAAATTCGACAGGAAACACTTTAGAAACAAATATAGCTTCTACTGGTAATACATTAAATACAAAAATAAATTCACTTAGCGGAACTTTAACTTCAACATATGCTACAATAACAAATTTGGCATCAACTGGTTCGACTTTAAATAATAGCATTAACTCTTTGAGCGGAACTCTTACTAGCACTTATGCTACCATAAATAATCTTGCAAACACTGGCAGTACTTTGGCCACGAATCTTGCTTCTACTGGTTCAAATCTTGATATTAAGATTAATATTCTAAGTGGATCTTCTGTGTTATTATATGGTAATCAAACAATATCTGGTTTAAAAGATTTTATAACTAGACCTACGGTAAATACAACTCCAGTTTTATTGAGTGGAGAAAATGCTAATGGGCTTACAGTTCTTGTAAAAAATAATGAGTCAACAACACTTTTAAAAGGTCAACCCGTTTATATTTACGGAGCAAATGGAGATAATATACTAGTTAGAAAAGCTAGTAATACTGGAGAAGCTTATTCTTCAAAAACACTTGGATTACTTGCTCAAGATTTAACCTCAAATGCTCAAGGACTTGTTATTACTGAAGGATCATTAGAAGGAATCAATACAAACGCAGGAAATGCAGGAGATCCTATATGGCTTGGTCCAACTGGCGATTTAATTTTTGGTCTCGCCAATAAACCTTACGCGCCAAATCATCTTGTTTATCTTGGTGTTATAGAAAGAAAACAATCTAATAATGGTAAAATCTATGTAAAAGTACAAAATGGTTTTGAATTAGAAGAATTACATAATGTAAATATAAATCATAAAAATGCTTTAAATGGTAACGATGTAATAAGATACAATTCAGCAAGCGGTCTTTGGTTTAATGAAACTTTAAATACTGGAATATTTCAAACTCAAATTAATTCACTTAGCGGCAGTTCAGTTTTACTTTATGGAGATCAAAGCGTTGGCGGAGTTAAAACTTTCAGAGATAATGTTTATATTAATAATCTTTTTGTTACTGGAACTGAAACTATAGTTAGTACAAATAATTTTAACGTTCAGAGTCCTTATCTTCTTTTGAATCTTACTGGTGGAGCAGTTGATGGTGGGATATTTTTTGTTACTGGAAGTGGATTAACTGGAGTAAATGATAGTGGTCCAATTATTGGTTTTGATCATAGCAATAAATTTAAATTTGGAATAAGTACTAGAAATAGCGATCTTTCAACTTTACCAGATATTGCTTCTGTGCAAGATATTATAGCTTATAGTGGTGTTGCAGACAATAAATTTAGCACAATAACAAATCTTGCTAGCACTGGAAATACATTAGATCAAAAAATCAGTTCTCTTAGCGGCACTTTAACATCTACTTATGCAACAATAACAAATCTCGCAAGTACTGGTTCGACTTTAAACTCTAGCATTAATTCATTAAGTGGTACATTAACTTCTAATTATGCAACCATTACTAATTTAGCTTCTACTGGGTCCACATTAAATTCTAATATAAATTCTTTAAGCGGAACTTTAACATCTACATACGCTACTATTACTAATCTTGCCAGTACTGGCAGTACTTTAGCAACTAATCTTGCTAACACTGGCTCCACACTACAAACAAATATTAACAATCTAAGTAGTACCTATGCTACTATAACAAATCTTGCATTAACTGGTAGTACACTAGCTACAAATTTAGCTAGTACTGGTTCCACTTTACAAACTAACATCAATAACTTAAGTAATACGTATGCTACTATCACAAATGTTGCTTTAACTGGTTCAACTTTACAAACTAATATTAATAATTTAAGCAACACTTATGCTACTATTACGAATGTTGGTTTAACTGGTGTTACTTTAAATTCAAGTATAAACTCATTAAGCGGATTGTTTACTGGATATACAGGAACTCTAGATGCAACTTATGCTACAGATCTTCAAGTTACAAATACTGGAATAACTTTAAACACAAGAATTAATAATTTAAGTGGTTACATTAATTCCACATCAAGCAACATCGTCTTTACGACTGGCAACCAAATTATTTCTGGAATCAAAACTTTCGCAGAGAACACAACATTTGGTGATACTGGTGAAGCAGACTTTTTGGTTATCTCTGGTAATAATTTCACAGTTTATGGAAGCGGTAATTTTACTAGTGGACTTTTTGTTAATTCAAGCCCAGTACTTACTGGATCTTCTACTTTATATGCAACAACAGTTAATTTAGCTTTAACTGGTTCAACCTTGCAAACGAACATCAATAATCTAAGCAATACCTATGCTACTATTACTAATCTTGCTTTAACTGGAAGTACATTAGCCACAAATCTAGCCAGTACAGGTTCTACTTTACAAACTCAAATTAATAATCTAGGAACCACATATGCAACCGTTACAAATTTAGCCAGCACAGGAAGCACATTAGATAGTAAAATTAATTCACTTAGCGGCACTTTAACATCTACTTATGCGACCATTAGTAATCTCGCATCAACTGGTAGTACGTTGACAACTAATCTCGCAAGTACTGGTTCGACTTTAAACTCTAGCATTAATTCATTAAGTGGTACATTAACTTCTAATTATGCAACCATTACTAATTTAGCTTCTACTGGGTCTAATTTAAATACTCAAATTGAAAATGCAAAAAATTTAGCAATAGCATATGCTATAGCCCTATAATATAAAAAGTGTAATCTATTTAAATATATATGAAAAAACTAATACCATCAGGATATCAATTCTTAGCTAGTAGCAGAATCGTTAATTTTCCACCATCTCTTTATGGCCCTCAAAATCCAGTAGCCCTTGAAAACCTATTATTAATTACTAATGTAACAAGGGGTCAAATAATATACAATTTCGCAGATTCAACAACCACAGGAGTAGTTAATTCAACTAGCGGATTTTTATTGGGGTATAATACAACCTCGATGGCTAATAATGATAAATTACAAATATTTTATGATGTGCCAAGTGAAAATTATGATTTTGCTAGTGGATATCTTACTGGATATATAACTGGATCTGGCACTAGTACTGGATTATATTCGTCACCAGTTCCAGCTGAATTTTTAGGAG